>JACCDM010230030.1_pt1 | contig 15332 bp, 14 predicted proteins | sample 7445851 | NCBI WGS metagenome assembly JACCDM01 (sample SAMN15323438, study PRJNA562643) | freshwater metagenome | isolation source: river surface water | place: USA:Blue River Watershed | collected 2017-08-16
AGGAGTTGGTGCTGCAGCCACAGGAGCTGACGCAGTTGGAGTTGGGGCCGGCGCTGATGCATCTGAATTAATCACCGCAAGTTCTGCGCCGACTGCAACAGTCTGATCTACTCCAACGACAATCTTAGAAAGTATTCCTGCAACAGGTGAAGGAATCTCTGTATCGACCTTATCTGTTGAAACTTCGAGGAGTGGTTCATCGACAGCGACCATGTCGCCTTCGTTCTTGAGCCAACGTGTAACTGTTCCTTCACTGACGCTCTCGCCGAGTGCTGGCATTGTGACTGAGAATGACATCGCTATTTTCTCCTCTTACTTAACCGTGCGCGTGAAGTGGCTTGCCTGCAAGAGCCATATGAGCTTCGCCCATTGCCTCAGACAGTGTTGGGTGTGCATGGATAAGAGGCGCAACATCATCTGCTGATGCCTCCCAGTTAAAGATTAATTGTGCTTCTGAAACCAATTCTCCAACGCGAGATCCGACCATGTGAATTCCAAGAACTGGTCCATTCTTCTGTGCGACAAGCTTGATTGAACCTGCAGTCTTAAGAATCTGCGCCTTACCGTTTCCAGCAAGGTTGTAATCAAGTTCGACTACGTCATAACCGCGTTCTTTGGCAACCTTTGTTGTAAGTCCCATGGAAGCAACTTCTGGTTCAGAGTATGTAACACGTGGAACACCGTCGTAATTGATAGGACGAGGATTGAGCCCTGCAATTGTTTCGGCAACCAGGATTCCCTCTTGGAATCCAACGTGTGCGAGTTGAAGAGTTGGGATGATGTCGCCAACAGCGAAGATGCCCGGAATATTTGTGCGGCAGTGGTCATCTACGGTGATATAACCGCGATCCATTGCGATGCCAACTTCTTGGTAGCCGACCCCATCAGTGACAGGACCACGGCCAACTGAGACAAGTAGTACTTCTGCTGTGAATTCGCGTCCATCTTCGAGAGTGACAGTTACGCCATTGGCGTCGACGCGATGAGACTTGAAGCGAACTCCCAGTTCAAAGTTGATTCCACGTTTACGGTAAGCGCGCTCAAGTAACTTGCTAGAAGATTCATCTTCAAGAGCAATGAGGTGAGGCAGACCTTCGATAATGGTGACTTCTGCACCGAAAGATTTCCAAACAGATGCGAATTCGCATCCAATAACTCCGCCACCAAGAACTATGACACTCTTTGGGACATAGTCCATTGATGTTCCGTGATCAGATGTAATAACGCGCTTGCCATCGATATCGAGACCAGGAAGTGTGCGTGCATAAGAACCTGTTGCAAGCACGATGTTCTTACCTACGTACTGAGTTCCGTTTACATCAACTGTGTTATTGGAAATCAGGCGCCCTGTACCTTCAACGAAGGTAATGCCACGAGACTTAACAAGACCTTGCAGCCCTTTGAAGAGACCTGCAATCACTCCATCTTTATATGAATTGACGCCAGTCATATCGATTGAATTAAAAGTCGCATTTACTCCGAAATGCGCAGATTCGCGTGCGCTATCTGCAACTTCACCTGCGTGAAGGAGAGCTTTTGTTGGAATACATCCACGGTGTAGGCAAGTTCCGCCAACCTTGTCCTTCTCGATGAGAGCAACTGATAAACCAAGCTGCGAAGCACGGAGGGCTGCTGCATAGCCGCCACTTCCACCACCAAGAACTACGAGATCAAAATTTGCCACCGAGTTACTCCCTTGAGCGAGCCCCATGTCGATATGAGCTCAACGCCCCTATCTTGCCAGCCTGAGAGGGCGAATGCATAACCGCCTAAGCGCTGGCAGAGATTGCGAGCTGTACGAGAGAACGTAGCGAGATTCCAGTTCCTCCCACTGGGGTGTACCCATGTGGTGCACCCTCGTTATAGGCAGGGCCTGCAATATCGAGGTGGAGCCACGGGAGTTCATCTGAGACGAAATCTTTGAGGAATAGCCCTGCTACGAGCATGCCACCCATTCGCTCACCAATATTCGCAAGATCTGCGACAGGTGAATCAAGAGATGCACGTAATTCAACAGGGAGCGGCATCGGCCAGAACGCTTCACCTGTCTCCTTGGTCACGTCCATAAAGTGAGATGAAAATTCGGCGCTATTGGTCATGACAGCACTTGTTCGAGTTCCGAGTGCGACAACTTGTGCACCTGTCAGAGTTGCAACGTCGATGATTCCATCGAGATCTTTTGATTCTTGTGCGCGTACAAGTGCATCAGCCAAGATGAGTCGACCTTCTGCATCTGGGTTAAGAACTTCAACGGTCTTGCCACCGTAAATTGTGATGACATCGCTTGGACGAGTTGCAGTGTCACTGACCATATTTTCTGCAAGAGGCGCCCATGCCTCAATAGAAACTGGAAGTTTCAGTAGGGCAATGGCAATTGTTGCAGCGCACACTGCAGCTGCGCCGCTCATATCCGATTTCATTGCTTCCATGCCAAGGGCCGGCTTAAGAGCTAAGCCACCTGTATCGAAGGTAATTCCCTTTCCTACAAAAGCATATTTTTTCTTAGCCTTCGCACCCTTTGGGGAGTAAGAAATGTTAAGTAGACGAGGAGGATTGGCAGAACCTTGCCCGACGCCAATAATTCCGCCGTAACCCTTTGACTTCAATTGCGCATCTGTCATTACTGAAACTTTTAGACCGAGTGATGCGCCCCCAGCTTTTTTCACTGCATCATTTATTGCTTTACAGAAAGTTTCAGGAGTGAGATGACTTGGAGGAGTATTAATTAGATCGCGGACCAAGTTTGTATACGTTGAAATAATCTCTGCAGATTTAGCAGCAGCTTTTGCTTCAGCCTTCGAAGCCAGATCCGTGTGTACCGTAATTGATTTCAGAGGAGCCTTCTGCGCACTCTTAGTTGAACCTCTAAATTGATCAAAGAGATATGAGCCAAGTCCAGCACCCTCGGCAACGGCTTTAACCGCGGCGATGTTTTTAGCTGGAAGGGAGAATGTTGCGCTCGTATTACCGACAAGGGCGCGTGCTGCAGCACCGGCTGCGCGACGTAGTACCTCATGGTCATATGTTGATGCAGCTTTTCCTAGGCCCGTGAAGACAATGAGGCGAGTCGAGGTACTTGGAACCTTTATAACTTCGTCAGCTTTGCCTGTTGCCCCCAAATCAGCAAGCGCCTGCATCAGAACTTTGGCGTCAATAGCGAGGTCACCAGATTCAATCTGAAGTGAAGATGCCCCAACTTTCGAGCCCTTCGAGCTCTTTGATGCCAATCCAACGACTAAGACATCATCTTTAACAATTCCGTCTGAAAGGCGGATCGTGGTCATGGCGACTCCTCTTGAGATCACTCTGCCGATAATCAGCAGATGCGAGGGCGTAAGTGTAAGTTGTTGCTGTGAAAAACTCACCTTTGCATCAAAAACATCTCGACCTACAGGCGAAGATGGCCGATTTCGGCGGGTGGTTGATGCCGATTGAATATCCAGGAGCCGGTGTGCTGGCCGAACATACGGCGGTGCGTGAGCGCGTTGGCCTATTTGATGTCTCGCACCTAGGTAAGGCAAGCGTTAAAGGTGAAGGCTCACTCGACTTTCTCAATGCAATGTTTACAAACGATCTTACTCGTATTGGTGATAGCAAAGCCCAGTACACCTTGCTCTGCAACCCCGATGGTGGTGTTGTGGATGACCTGATCGCTTATCGAAATTCCGCATCCGATTTCTTTCTGATTCCTAACGCCTCAAATACAACTGACGTTGTGCGAGTTCTCAATGAAAATGTTCCTGCAGGAATTACGGTGACTAATTTGCACGAAAATTTTGCCGTCCTCGCGCTACAAGGCCCAAAGGCAAAAGATGTGATTCAAAGCTTTGGAATTGATCCAACGATGGATTACATGGCTTTCTCTCATGTCACTATCGCAGGTTGCGATGTCATTCTCTGTCGTACTGGTTACACCGGCGAACATGGTTATGAATTAGTGCCATCCTGGACTGATGCATCTGTGGTTTGGGATGCTCTCGTCGAAGCGATGAAGCCATTTGATGGCGCTGTCTGCGGCCTTGGCGCACGCGATACCTTGCGTACTGAAATGGGATATCCGCTCCATGGCCACGAACTCTCTCTCGACATTACCCCCGTGCAAGCAAGTGCTGGCTGGGCTATCGGCTGGAAGAAGGATTCTTTTCGAGGATCTGAAGTTCTTCGAAAGCAGAAGGAAGAAGGAAAAGTCCGCACCCTCAAAGCATTGAAGTCAAATGACAGAGGAATTCCACGCGCGGGCATGTCGGTGAAGAATTCTGAAGGGCTAGAAGTTGGTGTCATCACCAGCGGAACATTCTCGCCCTCACTGAAGACCGGAATTGCACTTGCCTTACTTGAACCGCACTATGAAATCGGCGATCAAGTCACCATCGATGTGCGCGGGCGCGAATCAAGCGCAACGATTACTGCGCTACCTCTGATGCCTTCGCACGTTCGATAAATTCAATCGGGCTCAGGAAAGCTGCGCGCGTATGTGCACGGCGAAGGGTATGCAGTACAGGTTTTCCAACAAAAACAATCAGCGTTGCAGTAAATATTGCTCGCGGTATGTCCCAAGCCATCGAAGATAAAAAGTGATAAGAAATGAAGTTGGTAGCGTTAGTAGAAATGGCAGCGCCTGCGACATAGGAAAGTTGAGAATCAGCACCTAATGTCCATGGCCAGAATTGCAGATCCATCGCAATACCAAAGAACTCGGCGGCGAGAACTCCGTACAACGCCAGTGCCGCTATTTCATATCTTCCTCGCAGGGATCGTGGAATAAGTGCGATTCCTAAACCGATCCACCCTGCAGCAAAAGATTGATAGGCAACCCACGGTCCTAAGCCACCAGTAAGAATTGCTGAAAGGAACATTGAAATAGTTCCGAGTAAGAAACCGAACGATGGTCCAAAGACACGGGCTGCAAGTATCAGAACAAACCACATAGGTTCGATTCCTACCGCTCCGGTTCCCATGGGACGAAGCGCTGCGATGAGCGCTGCGAGAACTGCAAGTAGCGCTATTGATTTACTATCGAGATGGTTATTACTGACACTGGTGAAGAGAAGTAAAAGAGCGAAAGGTGCAGCAAGGAGAAAGATCCACTGTGGGTGGCCCTGTTTCTCACTGATGAGAAATGGCCAGATAAATCCTAGAATGCTAAGCATGCTTGTCGCTATGAGTGCGGCGAGCGAAGCTCCCTTAAATGCGAATACGCCTTGCGTCCTCATTTTTCTTGTCCAAGTGCATCAACCACATCGGCGACAGTAAGCCACGGTTTAGGAGACATAACTTTTGCAACTTGTGGCGCAAATGCCGGGGATGAGAGCAAGACATCGAGGGTTGAACCGTCGGCAACGATTTCGCCTTCAGCTAAGAAGAGAACTCGATCTGCAAGTTCAGCTACAAGTTCGACGTCATGGGTGGCCAGTAGAACAGGTCTCTCAAATTGAGTTGCATATTCTTTGAGAGCTGCACCGAATATGGACTTTGCTTGGTAGTCCAAGCCGCGCGTTGGCTCATCGAGTACAAGAACATCAGGATTGCCAGAGAGCACGATGCTGAGCACCAGCGCCAAACGCTGACCTTCAGATAAATCATTGGGATGCGCGTGGCGTGAAATATGAGGAACAAGGCGATTCAAAAGCGCCATGGTGGAACCGGTTGCTAGTTGGTTGTCGCGATCGGCCTGCGCACATTCTTCTTCAACACTTGTTCCAAAGAGGAGATCGCTCGGTTCTTGCGGAACGTATCCAATCGACTTCCTTCTGAGTGCACCTTTAAGCAAAGTTGGGTCCTGGCCATTGACGGTAATTTCGCCAGAGTCGGGCGCGTGAAGTCCAACAATGGAATGAAGCAGCGTGCTCTTTCCTGCGCCATTGCGCCCCATGATTGCAACAATTTCCCCTTGATGGATCTTTGTGCTGACATTGGCCAGAGCAGGCTTTGTGCCATAGGAATGCGAGATACGTTTTACATCAATCGCCACATCACTATCGCGCTTCTGCAGATGTGCTGGAATGAACTCCTGATTGCGAATATCTTCAGTCTGTCGCCGTACCTCGCGAACGCTTGTACCTATCTCTTTAAGGTTGAGAGCTCGGGCTAAGCGAACAATCGGTGGAACAAGCTCTGCACTTTTCAGAATTTCATCCGCTGGTCCAATAGAAGTCTCGCCATTTCCTTCTATGTAGATGATGCGGTCAACAAATTGAATTACTCGCTCAAGACGATGTTCAGCGATGATGACTGTAACGCTGAGGTCATGGACCAATCGATGCAGAACGGAGAGAACTTCCTCAGCAGCAATAGGATCAAGGGCGCTTGTGGGCTCATCAAGAACTAAAACCTTGGGATGCATAACAAGCGCTGCACCTATCGCAACTCTTTGTTGTTCGCCGCCGCTCAGCGTTGCAATCGAGCGATTTCGCAGCGAACTCAGACTTAAGAGATCGAGAACTTCCTCTACTCGCTTGCGCATGACATCAGGAGGGAAGTTAAGTGCTTCCATACTAAAGGCCAACTCTTCTTCAACGATATCCGTTACAAAACCATTGATGGGGTTTTGTCCAACAATTCCCACTAAGTGGGCCAGTGAGCCAGGTTTAACAGTGCGCGTCGAAATTCCATCGACAGAGATATCACCGGCAAGAATTCCACCCGTGTGATGGGGGACGAGCCCATTAATGAGGCGAAGTAGCGATGACTTTCCAGCCCCGGTTTCACCCATAACGAGCACCATCTCGCCTTCAGCGATTTGGAATGAGAGATCTTCAAGAACTGTGTGTGTTGATTGTGGATAGATCAGTGAGACATTGGAGAAGGTAATCATCTGGCCACCATGATGCCAACTGTGATGAGTGTTCCAAGGAGGATGTAGTTATCGCGCATCAACCATTGCTGTGGGCGATAACGTGAACGTTTGCGGCTGATGCCATAACCACGGGCATCCATCGCGGCCGCAAGTTGCAATGATTTTGAGAGAGACTCCTCGAGAAGTGGAATAGCGATAGAGCGAATGCGAATGTTTTCAATGCCGCGTAATTTTTGAGCAGTACGTATACGCCGCGCACTAGTGGCTAATTGAGGAAAGACGGATGTTGCAATGACCAGCGTGATTCCAATTTCGTAGATGAAGGAGGGAGTTACCCGCAATAACTTGTGTGGACTGGTCAGAGATGTTGCTGCCCCGAAGAGAGCAATCATTGTTGCGATGATGACACCTTCGTGGAGCGAAGATGACAATCGCTCGAGAGTGACAGATCCTCCTACTCGAATTCCTGGCATCCACGATGGGAGGTCGAGAATTGGAAGCCTGAAGAGGACGGTCCCAGGGATAGGTACTCCGATAAGAATTCCAACGATGGTGCGAATCGCCAAGATTGTGGCACCGATTCGCAGAGACAGATTAAAACTTGCCTGCCATGGCGAACCATCTCGACGCAGATATACAAGGAGAGCCACAGCACCCACAATCGCAATTGCGATCCATGCGTTATCGAGCGCAACAACACCTACAGCTAGGAGTATCGCGCTCACCCACAAAGTCAGTGGGTGCAGTGGCTTCTTCATGAAATGTTTCTCTACTTATTTCTTGAGAAGAACGGCTGGAGTTTCAATCTCTACACCGCATTCCTTCTTTGGATAACCATTGAGACCACAAATCAAACCTGAGCTTGCAGAACGAACCTTTGTTACCTGCGCTAAGACATCAATGCCTTGCGAGCTCTTTGCCGTTGTTACACATCGAATGATTGGCTTCGCAACTTTTTCACCCTTAGGGGCGTAAGCAGCGCTACCGAATTCGATGACCAGTGCAATCCGCTTAGTATCTGAATCTGCTTTCGTCTTGCCACAAATGGATGAGAAAGAAGGCTTAGTTTTTGGTGCAACGGATGGAACATCATCGCTACTAAATACAAATGACCATCCTTCGACAGCGCCATCTTCAATATCAACGGTTGGGCCTGTCATGGCAGCTTTCCATGTCGATGATCCAGGTGCTGCTTGGAAGTAACCCCAATAGCGCCATCCTTTTGTGGCAGCGTTTGAAGCTGGAATCGCAAGAAGTTGTGAAGAGATAAGAATGATGGCGAGTGCAATCTTCTTAGTTGTTGATTTCTTTGTTGTTGATTTCATTGTGTGAACTCCAAATATGAAGAGTCTCACAGGGGTAGCTCGCGAGCGGTCGGCCATCTATGCGCCAATTACCTTTGGACTACACCCCGCAAACCTCGGCGGGTGTTGGTCAAAATCAAATATCCAGGTAGGTAATCCGACTTGAACAGTTCATGGATGAACGGTCTTACGGTTGCGGGTCAGCGTCGGAATTGCACCGATCTTCCCCTACAGGGATATCTATTTAATTGTGGTCTAACTGGTCGAACCAAACCATAGCCAATGAGTGTTGGCAACTCACCACGCGCAAGCCTATGGTGGTGGCATGGAATATAGACGCCTTGGCAATACCGGAATGTATGTCTCAGAGATTTCTTATGGAAATTGGATTACTCATGGGTCGCAAGTAGAGACAGAATCTGCCATTAAATGTGTACGTGAAGCTCTCGATCAGGGAATCACAACATTTGACACCGCTGATGTTTATGCCGGAACTAAAGCCGAGGTTGTTTTAGCAAAAGCTCTCAAAGGCGTGCGCCGCGAATCCTACGAACTTTTTACTAAGGTGTATTGGCCGACAGGTCCAGGAAAGAATGATCGTGGCCTTTCACGTAAACACATCATGGAATCGTGCAACGCTTCTTTGAAGCGACTCAACACCGACCATATTGACCTATACCAGGCACATCGATTTGATTTCGAAACCCCGCTGGAAGAGACGCTTAGCGCTTTTGATGACCTTATTCGTCAAGGAAAAGTCAGTTACATCGGATTCTCCGAATGGAATGCAAAGCAGATTTCTGACGCGCTTAAGATTCAAGATGCACGTGGATATAACCGATTCGTCTCAAGCCAGCCTCAATATTCCGCACTTTGGCGAGTCATTGAAAGTGAAGTGGTGCCTCTTTCGAAGAAGGAGGGCATTGGTCAGATTGTTTGGTCACCTATGGCGCAGGGAGTCCTTACAGGTAAATATCTTCCAGGTAAGAAAGCTCCAGCAGGCTCTCGTGCAACCGATAAGAAGAGCGGTGCTGATTTCATCTCTCGATGGATGACCGAAGATGTACTTACTGCCGTGCAGAAGTTGAAGCCAATCGCTGATGGGTTAGATATCTCGATGTCTCAATTGGCACTTGCCTGGGTACTTCACAATCCAAACGTTTCCAGTGCAATTATGGGTGCGACTAAACCTTCACAGGTGAGGGAGAACGTCAAGGCATCCGGTATCAAGTTATCTGATGATGTCATGAAGGCAATCGATGGCGCACTTGGAAAACTTCCGGAACGTGATCCCAAGAAGAACGAGAGTCCTAACCCTCGCGCTTAATCGTGCGGTTAGAAGCTATCCCCAACTTTGATCTGAGGCTTTGGAGAACGCATTCTGCGCATCTGAGTTGAACGGAGCCATCCGTACATTCCGATTCCCTTGAGCGAAGCGTCTGGGAATTTTGCGATCACTGCGCTCTTAATCTTGCGGCTTAAAAAGAAGCCATCGATTACTGAGATAAGCAGTACTCCGTACATGATGATGATGCTGCCAATTTGGAAGATTGGCGACGGAATCAAAGTGAAAATTAAAACGATGAAAATAATTGGCAGGAAGTATTCGCCAATTGACTTACGAGAATCGACATAGTTGCGAACAAATCTCTTGACTGGACCTTTGTCGCGAGCTGGGAGAGCGTTCTCATCTCCGCGCATATATGCGGCGCGAGCTGCAATACGTGATGCACGTGCTGCATCCTTTGCGCGCTTCTTCTCTTCCTTGGTTGATGCAGGAGCGAGAGATGAAACTTTGCGCGCGGCCTCTGCCTCCTTGCGCTTGGGAGTGGGGCGACCTTTTTTCTTATCTGCTGATTCAGTCATGAGCGGAACTATAGAGCGAGCATCTGCTCGAGAGCCAACTTTGAGAAGCGAGCAACGCGTTCATCAACCTTGATTTCATTGACAACATGGCCGGCAAGCACAGATTCCATAGACCAGACAAGGTGGGGGAGGTCGATGCGATTCATGGTTGAGCAGTAGCAGACCGTCTTATCGAGGAAGACAATCTCTTTATCCGGATTATTTTGTGCGAGGCGAGAGACGAGATTGAGTTCGGTGCCGATTGCCCACTTGCTGCCAGCTGGCGATGAAGAGACGGTCTGAATGATTTTTTCAGTGCTTCCGACGACATCAGAATCTACGACAACTTCATGCTGGCACTCAGGATGGACAATGACTTGAACTCCAGGGACTCTTGTGCGGACTTCCTTGATGGAGTCCCGCGTAAAGCGACCATGGACAGAACAATGTCCGCGCCACAGAATCATCTTCGCGTTCTTAATTTCGGTTTCAGTCAATCCACCCATCGGCTTCCATGGATTCCATAAAACGCAATCTTCGAGCGAGAGACCCAGTGAAAGTACTGCTGTATTGCGACCCAGATGTTGATCGGGGAGGAACAAAACTTTCTCGGCCTTAGCAAATGCCCATTCCAGCGTTTTCTGCGCATTAGATGATGTGCAGATAGTTCCACCATGTTCACCTGTAAAACTTTTGATTGCAGCCGATGAATTCATGTAGGTCACTGGAACAGTTCGAGCGGCCACACCAATTTTTTCAAGTTCTTCCCAGCATTTATTGACTTGGTTAGCAGTGGCCATATCTGCCATTGAACAACCTGCTGCGAGGTCGGGGAGAATTACTCGTTGTTGTGAGGATGTAAGGATGTCGGCACTTTCAGCCATAAAGTGCACACCGCAAAAGAAGATGAATTCCGCGGAGCTCTGCGCAGCAGCTGCTTGCGCTAATTTAAAAGAGTCACCTGTGATATCGGCGAATTGAATGACTTCATCGCGCTGATAGTGATGTCCCAAAATCATTGCTCGACTACCCAAAGCAGTCTTTGCAGCGATAGCTCGCTCTACAAGATGGGGGTCACTTGAGGGAGGAAGTTCGCCGGTACATGAGACGCCTCGTTCTGATGCGAGATCTGAGCCTTGGCCCAGTAGCAGGAGCTCGCTCAGGTTGATAGACATGCCCGTATTGTCATGCGTTTGGGTTCGCCACGGCAACCCGACGCGGGTATTCTTCGGCACATGACTACTGAAACAACATCAACTCCAGTTGAAATTACTACTGGCATCACATTGACCGATGTCGCAGCTGCAAAGGTTTCAGCGCTCCTTGCTCAAGAAGGTCGCGATGATCTATACCTTCGCGTGGCTGTTCAACCAGGTGGTTGCTCAGGTCTTCGCTATCAGCTCTACTTCGACGATCGCAATCAGGATGGCGATGTCACTCGTGAATTTGGTTCAGTAAAGGTAGTAGTCGACAAGATGAGCGATCCATATCTCATGGGCGCTTCTATCGACTTCGTCGACACAATTGAGAAGCAGGGCTTCACAATTGATAATCCAAATGCACAAGGTTCATGTGCATGCGGCGATTCATTTAACTAATCAGCGCTAAAGCTCTGCCGCTGTAGTTAGATTCCCACATGAAAATTGGCGTTGCAGGTTCTGTCGGTCTTGATCACCTCATGACCTTCCCAGGCAAGTTCACAGACTCCCTGGTTGCCGGTTCGCTTGAAAAAGTCTCGCTCTCCTTCCTCGTTGACGGTCTTGACGTTCGCCGTGGAGGATGCGCTGCAAATATTTCCTTTGGACTTGGCGTTCTAGGGCTCAATCCAATTTTGATTGCAGCTGTTGGTAAAGACTTTGCAGATTACGACGCGTGGTTAACGCGCCATGGTGTTGATACTTCACATGCACTTGTTTCAACATCGCAGCACACTGCACATTTCACAGTCACGACCGATACCGAACTGAATCAGATTGCTTCTTTCTTTCCTGGCGCAATGTCTGAAGCGCGCAATATTGAACTTAAACCCATCATGGATAAGGTCGGCAAACTCGACATTCTGGTGGTTTCACCCGATGACCCAGAAGCGATGCTCCGTCATACAGAGGTAGCTCTGGAAATGGGAGTAGCCGTAGCAGCTGATCCTTCGCAACAGATGGCACGCATGAGTGGTGAAGAAATCAAGAAGTTGATTTCAGGAGCGACGTACCTATTTATGAATGAGTACGAACTCGCACTTGCCATTCAGAAGACTGGCTGGAGCGATCACGAAATATTGGAACGCGTGAAATATCGCATCGTCACGCTAGGCGCTGATGGGGCACGTATCGAAAGTATCGATGGAACATTTATCAAAGTTGGTTGCGCTCAAGAGAAGGCCAAGATTGATCCCACAGGTGTCGGTGATTCTTTCCGTTCCGGCTTTGTCGCAGGTCTCGCCTGGGGACTTTCGCACGAACGCTGTGCGCAGCTTGGTTCAATGATTGCTACATATGTCATCGAAACTACAGGTACACAGGAATATCGATTTACAAAAGATGAATTCGTGGGCCGATTTAGTGAGGCTTACGGTTCAGATGCTGCAGCAGATATTGCAGTACATCTACCCGCGTAATTTCTGAACTACTGCAGATACGGCGCTGACGAGGGTCGAAATCTCTTCGCGAGTAACGCCTTCGTGGAGAGTAAATCTCAGATGTCCTGAAGTTGGGTAACCCATGGCAGCAAGCACATGGCTTGGTTGTAAATCTTCGGGTGAACATGCCGAGCCAGAATCGATATCAATTCCTTGAGCTGCCAACTCCCTCACGACATGTTCTCCAGTAACACCATCGGCTACTACCGAGAATAGATGGGGGAGCGCGAGAGCCTCTGGCGCCACACAGCGAATACCGTCTATGCGCCCAAATTCAGCGAGTGCAAAGGCACGTAACGATGAATCAATGTCACGGAAATTCTCGAGTGCGATTGATGAGGCGATAAGTAGCGGCAGTGAATAACTGCCCGGAGTGCGAATCGGTGCAATGTGGGGAAGTGGATATGAAAACTCAGCGGAATTCTTTACCGCCATGATTGCCAACCCGCTCGGACCGTTCCACGAAGAAGCATCAAAGAGAGCGGTATTCCAACGAACCGGTAAAGGAATGCGTGAACCTGATGCTGTTGCATCAATTGCTATACGAACTGATTGAGGAATTGAGTCCAATTCACTTTGAATGATTCCAGTTTCGGCATTAGCTAATTGCAGCGAAAGAACTGTGTCATCTGGAATCGAAGCACAATCAAGAATTGCTCCAGATTCATTGACTGGAAGTTGGATGACTTCATGTGAATGAGAACGCGCGATGGCGCGGATCTTTCCTTTATCAACTGCCGAATATGCGAAGGCGGAGGAGCCGTTGAAGAGACCTGCAATGGAGAGGTAATGACCTAGGGATGGTTCGCCAAGAACTTCGAGAGAAGCAACCGGTAGACCAAGGTGGCTAGCGATATTTTCTAGCGCCTGATTTCGGAGGATGGCAGCCCTGGCAGAACTTTGGGAGAGCTTCTTGGGATCGGCCCATCCTTGGTCGAAAGCGGCCAATAGCGCCTCTCTGGCGGCAGGGTGAAGTGGGTTTTCAGAGGCGAAATTTCCTGTGACACGAACCACCGAATGAACGCTACTCGCTCGGACGAGCGCATGCACCTCGCGCCACTATCCTTACCCCATGTCTTCTCACGCTACGCGCACTAAGCGCTATGTCCGAGCGGCGGCCCTCGTAGCCCCAGCTTTGCTTCTCTTGTCAGGATGTTCTTTTGACTCTAAGAATATTTCTGGAATGGGTTTTCCTAAGGGAGTATCGAGTGTCAACGACATTTCGCTCTCATTGTGGCAAGGCGCTTGGATTGCAGCAGGCGTAGTCGGCGTATTTACTCTCATTCTTATTCTCTGGCCAGCAGTCTTCCACCGCGCAAAGGCAAGTAAGGGTGAATTTCCAAAGCAGACTCAGTACAACGTTCCCATTGAAATTCTGTACACAGTTATCCCATTTATTATCGTTGCAGTTCTCTTTTACTTCACAGTCGTTAAAGAGAACAAGATCGTCGATAAGACTTCTCCTGTAAAGCACGAAATTTCCGTTGAAGGTATCCAGTGGTCATGGCAGTTCGGTTACCCAGAAGCTGGCGACAAGGCAGTGGTGACAGGAACTCCGGCGCAGCCACCAACTCTGTACATGCCACTTGGCGAGAAGGTTCGTTTCACATTGACTGCAAACGACGTTGTGCACGGATTCTGGATTCCAGCATTCATGATTCAAATGCAGAACCTTCCGGGCGAGACAAACCATCTGCAATTCACGGCAAATAAGTTGGGTGAATTCCCTGGACGATGCAACATTCTGTGCGGACGTAATCACACACAAATGATCTTTAAGGTAAAGGTTGTAACCCCTGAGCAATATCAGAACTATCTTGACTCACTGAAGGCGAGCGCATAATGACTACCTTTGCAGAACGTCCAACCATTGCGGCTCCACGTCAGGGAGTTGAAAAAACTTCGCTCGGAAGCCAGTTCGTAAAGACCATTACCTCAACCGACCATAAGCGCATCGGGTATCTCTACCTGGCAACTTCTTTTGCTTGGTTCCTTATCGGTGGCCTTTTGGCGCTGCTTTTGCGTATCGAACTCACTCGTCCAGGAATGCAATTCTGGAGCAACGAGCAGTACAACCAGATCTTCACAATGCACGGAACCATCATGTTGCTCATGTTTGCAACGCCGCTCTTCGTAGGTTTTGCCAACGTCATCATGCCGCTTCAAATTGGCGCAGCTGACGTAGCTTTCCCACGTCTTAATATGCTTTCTTACTGGCTCTACTTCTTCGGTTCAATCGAAGCGACAATCGGATTCCTTACACCGGGTGGCGCAGCATCATTTGGATGGACTGCATATGCGCCGTTAGCAAACTCAACGTACTCACCGGGAATCGGTGGAGACCTTTGGGTAATGGGACTTGCAATTTCTGGTCTCGGAACTATTTTGGGTGGCGTTAACTTCATTACAACAATCTTCACAATGCGCGCACCAGGTATGACTATGTTCCGTATGTCGATCTTCTCCTGGAACGTATTGCTCACTTCGATTCTTGTACTGCTTGCCTTCCCGCCATTGGCAGCTGCTCTCCTTGGACTTGAATCAGATCGACTCTTCGGAACACATGTATTTGACCCTGCTAACGGTGGAGCTATGTTGTGGCAACACCTCTTCTGGTTCTTCGGACACCCAGAGGTCTACATCCTGGCGCTTCCATTCTTCGGAATCGCTACCGAGATTTTGCCGGTCTTCTCACGTAAACCAATCTTCGGTTACAAGGGTTTGATCGCTGCAACGATCGCAATTTCTGCAC
>JACCDM011421002.1_pt1 | contig 15332 bp, 16 predicted proteins | sample 7445851 | NCBI WGS metagenome assembly JACCDM01 (sample SAMN15323438, study PRJNA562643) | freshwater metagenome | isolation source: river surface water | place: USA:Blue River Watershed | collected 2017-08-16
TCATTTCAACGGTTTTTTCCGTCGCAAAGATACTTTTTTATATGAATATTCGCTACGAAAGTAATCCACAATTAACAGTAGATGATTTTATCAATGTCTTAGCCAAATCAACTTTAGGCCTCCGCAGACCTTTAGATAATCGAGAAGACATGCAAACGATGCTCGAAATTGGCAATTACTACGTCTGTGCCTATGATGGCGATCAATTGGTGGGATTAGCACGCGGCATGACCGATTTTGTCTTTACGACTTATTTATCAGACTTAGCCGTAGACGAAGCATATCAACATTTGGGTATCGGAAAAACACTTTTATTCCGCATGAAAGAGGAAATTCCCAAAGCTAAATTAATCCTCCTAGCAGCCCCAGCAGCAGAATCCTATTATCCGAAAATTGGATTAGAAAACCACCCTCATTGTTATTTTATTAAATAATTTAGCAACTATTTAATCAAAATGCATGAATGGCAACTGGAGAATATACTTTTGCCTCCGCTTGTAAAGGGATAAGCTCTCCCGTTTTGGCATTAAAAGAGTACGCTACGACTTTGTGTTCGTCTTGACTGCCAACAAACAAAAATTTACCACTTGGATCAAAAGAAAAGTTTCTTGGTTTTTTAGCCACTGGGTACGCTTTTTTGAAAATCAATTGTCCAGAAGGCAAAATTTTATACACGACCAATTCATTTTTGGTAATTCGATTGGAGCAAACCAACCAATTCCAATCAGGCGAAATTTCAATATGTGCTGAAGCTTTTAAAGTTGCATTGGAATAGTCGCAAACAATAGATTGGACTTTTTCAAGCAATTCATTTTGATACAAAAAGACATCAACAGTCCCGCTTAATTCATTAATCAAATAAGCAAACTTGCCATTTTGATGAAAAGATAAATGTCGTGGTCCAGAGCCTGCAGGAATAAAATAACTCTTATAGTTTTGATACAGCGAACCGTCTCTTAAAATACGATGCTGATAGATTCGATCTGTCCCTAAATCCACCACAAATAGATATTTTTGGTCGGGAGAAACGACTACTTTATGCGCATGGGATGATTCTTGTCGAGAAGAAACAATCGATTTCCCAGGATATTTAATCAATTGTTTAACGGGATGTAACATCAAATCGCTAAAATCAAATACACTTACGCTGCCACCAGAATAATTAGCTACATATACCGTTTTACTCGATTCTCGATAGCTGACATAGCAAGGGTCGTTGCCCAAGGTAGGGTACGTATTAATCAGCGTATATTTGCCGTTAGGCAAACGTTTGTATGCACTCAAGGTAGAATTTGCATCTCCTTTTTCAGAAACAACAAATAGATATTCCTTCGACTTTGAAAAACAGAAAAAGGAAGCATTTTCTTGTTTAATTTCGTATGCTTTTTGAAAGACTTTTTTGTCCGAATGAAACAAATAAAATTCTAATCCTGCATTTTTCTGTGTGTAGGATCCGAAAACTAATTGTAATATTTGGGCAATCACAAAAATCATAAACGATGCATAAACTGCTGAATGTGGTTATTTTTCCAAGTCGTAAAATCGCCTGCTAAAATATGTTTTCTGGCCTCTCCTACCAACCATAGGTAGAAACGCAAATTGAAAACCGATGCAATCATGGCCCCTAAAAGCTCCTCGCAACGCATTAGGTGACGCAAATAGGCTTTTGAATATTGTCCATGCAATTCATCTGCAAACATGGGATCAATCAATGAAAAATCGTTTTTCCATTTTTCATTTTTAATATTAATAATCCCTTGAGTGGTGAAGACCATCCCATTTCTTGCATTTCGAGTAGGCATCACACAATCAAACATATCGATTCCCAAGGCAATTCCCTCCAAAATATTGGCAGGTGTCCCTACTCCCATTAAATAACGTGGTTTGTCTTTTGGAAGTATGTCGGTTACTTCATCTGCCATTTCATACATATCTTCTGCCGGTTCCCCAACAGAAAGTCCACCAATGGCATTACCAAAAGCTCCTTTTGAGGCAATATATTCTGCAGAAATTTTGCGCAAATCCTTATATACACTACCCTGAACAATTGGGAATAAAGTTTGTTGATAACCATATTTAGGCTCCGTTTCATTGAAACGCGTGATGCAACGATCCAACCAACGGTGTGTCATTTCCATGGACCGCTTGGCATATCCATATTCGCAAGGATAAGGCGTGCATTCATCAAAAGCCATGATGATATCGGCGCCAATGGTCCGTTGAATATCCATCACCGATTCCGGCGTGAAATAATGTAAACTTCCATCAACATGCGACTTGAACTTCACCCCTTCCTCTTCAATTTTTCTTCCTGTTCCAGCCAAAGAATACACCTGATATCCGCCAGAATCGGTTAAAATAGGACCTTCCCAACCATTAAATTTGTGCAAACCTCCTGCTTGTTCTAAGATTTCTAATCCCGGACGAAGGTATAAATGATAGGTGTTCCCTAATATAATTTGAGCCTTTATGGGATCTGACAGTTCAGCTGTATGCACTCCTTTCACGGTACCTGCTGTACCAACAGGCATAAAAATGGGTGTCAATATTTCTCCGTGATCTGTAGTGATTTTACCCGCACGTGCCTTTGAGGCAGGATCAACTTGCTGAAGTTCAAAATTCATCTTACAAAAATACGAGGAAAATTTGAGAGGAGCGGAATTTAATCCTCGCAAAATCAAATGAAGCTAGACTGAAATCAAAATATAGCTCAAATCATTTCTAAATATGGCCCAAACACTAGCACTTTTGAGCTGTATTAGACACGAATTATCCCTATTCAGAATTATCTTCTAATTTTTGAATTCTTTTTTCGAGTGCCACAATCTTTTGACGCATTTCGGCAACTTCTTTTTGCGAAACAAAGCGATAAGCAGATGCTTCGTTCAAGTCTTCTGCTTCATGATAGGTGGGATCAAGCGACTTCCATGCATAATAATCTGTTATCTGAAAGCCTAAAATTTCACCAATTTTTTCGATACGAGTTAAAGTGGGATCGGTTTGTCCTCTTTCCAATTTTGAATAGGCGGAAATAGACATGTCTAATTTCATTGCCATATAATCCTGCGTGAAGTCTTTTTCGATGCGAAGCTTGCGGATATAATTGGAAAATTTTGTCATTTCCAAAATTCGAAAAGAAATGAAAAAGGAAATAGCCCCTAAAACGATAAAACTATTCTTAAAACGAAAATTATTTTCGTTAAAGTATAATTTTAACTCTTTCTGTACTTATGAAAGCGCTCTTCATCGAATTTTTTGAGATGTAACTCAGAATCGGACATCTGTAATTCAAGTCCGATATAGGCTAATAATGTGTTCAATTCCTCAAATAAATCAGTAGAACTTTCCATCCATCTGGCAAACCAATTGGATAAATCTGATTCATACACCTCCGAACACAATTGATAAAAACCTTGCAAGGTATACCCTTGCTTTAATTGTCCAAATCGTTCGTTCATCAACAACATTACCTCCCGAATACTTTTCTGGTGTCCAAATTTTTGCCTAATCAACACATCCAAGCCCAAAGCCATTAAAGCTCCTTTGTAATAAATAGAAACACGTTTCCCGGGCAATGCTTGTCCGTAACCGTCCAACCATAAATCTACAGAACTATCTACCAGCGACTGTGCATGATCTCGTTCACGCTCAAAATGTAATTTCAAATTTCCTTGCAACCCAGCCACATATTCGTCGGCTGCCCAAACTTCCGATGCAAACAAAAACCAATCTCCTAAATACGTTGTAATTCCTTCCACAACGCCACCAGATGGGAAAATAACCTCTTTTTCGTAGGCATAAGGCAGTAATTCCTTCGGACGAATCGTACAAATATTCCACACATGAAACAACTCATGCGATGCCACTCCAATCAAATCTTCATATAAATCACGCTCTGGCGTGCCCAACACAATCATGGTGCTTTTCGTATGTTCCACCCCATGATAATAGGGTTTCGGACAAATCCAATGCATATAAACATAAGAATTTACCGGAAAACCACCCATGTAATTCAATTGAAAGGCCGTAAATTTTTGATAAGATTGAATGACTTTTTGATTGATGGCGAACAAGGGATCAAAGCCTCCGGCTTTGAATTGAACTCCCTTTTCTTCCCACGCTGCAACCTGTAACACAGGAGCTGCCATAAAGGGAGAATCCACCAATTCCCGATAACTTTTAGCTAAAAAAGAATGTCCTTCTTTTAAGCCCAAAGATGTTAAATAGTGCCAATGATCTGGAAAAGCCAACTGTACCTCCACGTCCAAATCTTCACAACCCTTTACAAACAAACAACAATTGATAAAGTTGATGTATAAAAATTCTTCTTGAACTACTGAACCTCCTGCATCTTCTTGCAAAGCATAATAATCCCAACACAAATGAATTCGTTCACCAGCCTTGGCTTGCACTTGCCAGCAAGATCCTGAAACTTTAGCCACAGCTTCTTGCTCCCCTTCAATCAGTTGATAAATGGAAGGAATGTTTTTAGCAAAATGCTGCGCCTGGTATCTCCCTGGTCGCCATATGGGCAATTGCAGAAAAATTAGACCCGTTTCAAGGGCTACAAATGTCCACTCAATCGACAAATAATGTGCCTTGTTTCGATTTGGACGAATATGATAAAACGACTGTGTAATCATTTAGGCTAAAACTTCATGTAAGACAGACAAGGATTTTATTTCTCCCAAAGAGTCTAAATGCAAATGATAAAAATCAATCAAGGCCAAAACCATCTCATTCCGAATGCCTCGATTTAAGTGAGTCACTTGTTTCAACTCAATCATTTGTTGCATTAAGTCTTCAAGCTCTTTTGATCGATTCCCCAATTGCAAAAACATTTCTTTCACGGTACCCGGGAAGATCCCCACATACAACATCAAATCCCACAAAAAATAAATATGAAAATTCTCTATTCCCGACTTGGCTTGGTCCAAATCTTTAATCTGGCTTTCCAAAAACTCAAACAGGGGTAAATTCTCCTCTTCCTCCTTCAACACCTTATACAACACCTCGGTCAAAAATAAAGCAATGCTCGACTTATGAATTTGATAGGGAATCTCTTTAAATGGATAATGACACTTCGCTTCCGCAATACGGCATAAGCCTTTGCTTTTAACAAACATCTCCAAATCTAGTAAATTCAATGGCTGAAAAAGTGCCATTTTATGCTTCCCCTTGCTCGAACGAACCCCATTTTCAATAAATGACCGAATTCCTGCTGCTTGAGTGTATATCGTCACCAAAATAGAAGTCTCCCGATATCGAATGTAATTCAAGACAATACCAGGAGACTTTGTTTGCATGGGGATAAGTGATCTAGTGATTCAGTGGATCACTAATTTTAATAACTTTTCGCAATCGTAATAAAATCACCGGCCTTCAAAGAAGCACCGCCAATTAAACCACCATCTACATCTGCACAGGCAAATAATTCTTGTGCGTTTTGTGCATTACAGCTTCCGCCGTATAACAATGAAGTTGCATCAGCTACAGCTTGACCGTATTTGCCTGCAATATGATTTCTCAAATAAGCATGCATTTCTTGTGCTTGTGCTGCAGAAGCTGTTAAACCTGTTCCGATAGCCCAGATTGGTTCGTAAGCAATCACAATTTTTCCAAACTCTTCTGCTGATAAATGGAAAACACTTTCCGTAATTTGTTGCGCAACAAACGCTAAGAAATCAGCTCCTTCACGTTGTGTTAAACTTTCTCCACAACAGAAAATTGGCGTTAAGCCATTTGCTAAAGCGCTATCCACTTTTGCCGCCAATTGTGCATTCGTTTCAGCAAAATATTCTCTTCTTTCAGAGTGTCCTAATATAACATATTTGATACCCATAGAAGCCAACATTGGAGCAGAAATCTCTCCAGTATACGCTCCAGAAGCTTTTTCGTGACAATTTTGTGCCGCAACAGCTAAGTTAGAAATTCCATCAATTTGTGCATTTACCGAACCTAAATACAAGGCTGGAGTTGCCATAATAACTTGTACATCTGCAGGTACTTCTGCTTTTACTAATGCCGCCACCTCAGCTGCTAATGCCTGTGCCTCCGGTGCCGTTTTATTCATTTTCCAGTTTCCTGCTACAATTTTTTGTCTCATTTCTTCATCTAAATTTTGTAAGATGCAAAGATAGCTAATATTCAATTGAAAGTGGAAAGTGGAAAGTGGAAAGTTCAATAAATACATTAGCAACTTTTATAACACACTTTCAACTTTCAACTCTCCACTATCCACTTTCAACTTTCAACTTTCAACTTTCAATTATAACTTCCCCCCCTTCGTCTCTGGCAAATAAATCACCCCAACGATAAAGGTAAGGGCAGCGAGAGAAATGGGATAAAAGATTCCAGAGAAATTAGAATGCGTCATAGCACCTAGCCAAGTTGCCACAAAGGGCGCACAACCGCCAAAAACGCCGTTGGCAAAATGATACGGAATGGATAAAGAGGTATACCGAATACTGGTAGGAAATAATTCAACCAAAAATGCAGCAATGGGTCCATAGGCTAATGCCGCAAAAGTCACTAAAACAGAACAAATAAAAGCCAATTGAACTTTACCAAACATGGTTAAAGTTACCACATCGTTCACCAAAGTGCCTTCTTGCTCCACAATAACCGACATCCAGTAAAACAAGGGATAATAAAATAACGCAGCACAAGCCATCCCCGTCATCATGATTTTCTTCCGACCAATTCGATCCGACAAAGAACCAAAATACACAAACAACGGAGTTCCCACAACTAAAGAAACGGCAATCACCAAATTGGTCGTTGTGAAATCAACTTTTAAAATTTTATTGATAAATATCTGAGCATAAAATTGTCCGGTATGCCAAACTACACCTTGACCCACAATAGCTCCAAACATCGCAATCAACATCAATCGGCGATTTGCCTTTGAGGCAAATGCTTCTTTCAATGGATTTTCAGATAATTTCCCTTCCTTTCTCAACTTAGCAAACAAGGGAGATTCATGCATATTTCGACGAATGAAATACGAAACAATCACCAAAATACCCGATAAGGCAAAAGGCACTCTCCAGCCCCATACCTTAAATTCCTCTTCCCCAATGATCATCTGGCAAGCCAAAATCACCAAAATAGAAACAAAAAATCCCAAGGTAGCAGTTGTTTGAATATACGAAGTGTACTTTCCTCGCTGTGCATCTGGCGAATATTCTGCCACATAGGTAGCAGCGCCCCCATATTCTCCACCAAGTGCTAACCCTTGTAAAATACGAAGCAATAACAAAATGGCTGGTGCCCAAATACCAATTTGAGCATAATTTGGGATCAAGGCAATGGCAAAAGTCGCACCACCCATGATCAATAAAGTCAATAAAAACGTGTATTTACGACCAATCTGGTCACCCAATTTTCCGAAAATAATCCCCCCAAATGGTCGAGCAACAAAACCGGCCCCAAAAGCTGCCAAGGTTGAAATAAAAGCAGCCGTAGGATCATCTTTTGGAAAAAAAGATAAGGAGATGATGGAGGATAAACTACCAAAAATATAAAAATCGTACCACTCAATAACCGTTCCTACAGATGAAGCAGTGATTACTTGCCACAACTTTCTAATTGGAATCTTATTATTATCAAACTCTTCTGCAACTTCACTCATTTGTCAAATAGGATTAAATTTCGGTAATTTATAAAAAAACTTTTAATTTTTGAGTTATCGCTCATAACTTAAAACCAACACCTCAACACATGAAACGTACTGAATTTTTACAAAAATCTGGTTTAATCGCTGCAGGTGCAGCATTACCAACTACTGCCGCAAGAACTAACATGAAATTTATCCACCACGTATTATTTTGGGCGAAAAACCCTGGAAATGCCGCTGAGGTGGCTCAATTAAAAAACGCCATTATTAATTTAGGCAAATTGCCAATGATTCAAAATGTTCATGTGGGATCTCCGGTAGTGACCGATTTTGACAAATCGGTTACAGATGGCTCTTATAGCATCTCAGTAGTCATGATTTTTGAAAGCGCTGAAAAAGAAAATGAATATTTACACCACCCCTTACACATCAAATTTATTGACGAAAACAAGCATCTATGGGGAAAAGTTGCCGTTATAGATTCTCAGGAATAAATCCTTTTTTCCGAATCATATAAAACATTCCAAATCCGGAAACAATTAACAAGCCTAAACTAGCAATATTTTCTAGGCTAATTTGTTCCGGATTTTTTAATAATCGTTCCCAAGTAGCAGTTTGCGAACCCACCCATAATGCCAAAAATGTTCTTGGAAGCATTCCTAAAGAACCGCCAATGATAAAACTTTTTAAGTTTACCTTTAAATAGGCTAATAACGTATTGGTAATCGCGAATGGAAAAACAGGGGATAGTCGAACCAGAATTACCCAATAAATTGAATTCTTATGAACATTACGAAGGACATTATCTACCTTTGAATGTGATTTCAAATAAGTTAAAAGTTGCTCTCCGCGAATCATTTTAGCCACTAAATACCCCACCAAAGAGGCCAACAAATACACTACAAAAATTGGGAAAATAGCCTTAATTCCCCACATATATCCACTAAATAAGGCAAAAAAGGTAGTCGGGAAAAAACCTAAACCCAACACAAAAATAGAGCCTAACCAGAATAAAAGCAGCTCTTGCATTTCATAATGTCGAATTCCATCAATGCAATTAAATCCAATATACCCTAAAATAATGCTGGAAGATAAAGGAAGCACGCCCATCCAAATCATGTAAACGATCTCCCAAATTCCTTTCCGATTCATGTGGTTCATAACCAAATATACATAAATAATTCGCTAACTTTGTGATTCGTTTCGCGAATTTATGAGCAAGGAAGTAGCAATTATTAAATATAATGCAGGCAATGTTGCCTCAGTAATGTATGCGCTCGATCGGATTGGGGTTAAATACAATTGGACAGATGATGAACAACAATTACGTTCTGCAGAAAAAATCATCTTTCCTGGCGTAGGTGAAGCGAGTACGGCCATGGCTCATTTAAGAGAAAAAGGATTAGATAAAATCATTCCTACCCTCCAACAGCCTGTTTTGGCTACTTGTATTGGCATGCAATTGTTATGTAAAAGTTCAGAAGAAAATAATGCTTCTTGTTTGGGCATTTTTGACGTGGAAATCAAGCGTTTTCAGTCAAATACCCATAAAATTCCTCATGTAGGTTGGAATGAAGTGACCTTTTCAGAAGAAAATCCACTCTTTCAAGGCATGAAAAAATCAGAGTTTATGTATTTCGTGCATTCGTATTATGCTCCAATTGGGACTCATACACTTGCGACCTGTAATTATATTCACGATTTTTCGGCGATGCTACACAAAGACAACTTTTATGCCGCCCAATTTCATGCTGAAATATCTGGCTTGGCCGGACAAACTCTTCTCCAAAATTTTGTAAATCTGATATGAAATTCCAAATAATCCCTGCAATCGATATCATAGGCGGACAATGCGTCCGACTCACCCAAGGCGATTATGGGCAAAAAAAAGTATATAACAACGATCCGCTTGAAGTAGCTAAAGCCTTTGAAGGAGCAGGCATACAACGCTTACATTTAGTTGATTTGGATGGAGCAAAGGAAAAAAAGATCGTCAACCAAAAGGTATTAGAAAGAATTGCAAACGGAACCCGTTTGCATATTGATTTCGGCGGTGGCGTACAATCAGATGAAATGATTGACATCGCTTTTTCATCAGGTGCCAAACAAATAACTGCCGGTTCAATTGCTGTTAAAAATCCAGCATTAGTCGTTTCTTGGTTTGAAAAATATGGCGCAGATAAAATCATTTTAGGTGCAGATGCCAAAAATGAACAAATTGCTGTATCTGGCTGGCAAGAAAATTCCAACCTTTCTATCTACGAATTTTTAGCTGATTTTGTCAATAAAGGAGCAAAATACATCATCTCAACAGATGTTGCCAAAGATGGTTTATTGCAAGGTCCAAGCTTCGATTTGTATGCAAACATAAAATCTCAACAACCTTCGCTGAATATTATTGCCAGTGGAGGCGTAAGCTCAATGTCGGATTTAGAACAATTACGCGACATGAATCTTTTTGGTGTGATCGTAGGTAAAGCATTTTATGAAGGAAGAATTACTTTAGAACAATTAGCCCAATTTGCCTGATGCTCACCAAAAGAATAATTCCTTGTTTAGACATCAAAGAGGGTCGCACCGTAAAAGGGACCAACTTTGTAGACCTGCGTGATGCTGGTGACCCTGTCGAATTAGGAGCGCTATATGCACAAGAAGGAGCAGATGAATTGGTCTTTTTAGACATTACAGCAACTGTAGACAATCGCAAAACCTTGGTCGACCTTGTAAAAGAAGTTGCCAGAAATGTTAATATTCCTTTTACCGTTGGTGGAGGCATTTCTTCTGTGGCAGACGTTTCTGCCCTTTTAAATGCAGGTGCAGATAAAGTTTCCATTAATTCTTCTGCCGTTCGTAATCCGCAATTAGTAGACGAATTGTCTCTTCATTTTGGATCCCAATGCATCATTGTGGCAATCGACACCCGTTTTGTAGAAGGAAACCACTGGGTACATACCCATGGAGGTCGAAAAATCACTGACATTCAAACCATTCCTTGGGCCAAAGAAGTACAAGAGCGTGGCGCGGGAGAGATATTACTAACCTCTATGGATGCCGATGGTACCAAAAATGGTTTTGCTAATGAATTAACTGCGGCCATTTCAGGACAATTATCCATCCCGGTCATTGCTAGTGGTGGAGCAGGAAGTATGGAGCATTTTTATGAAGTATTTACCGAAGGAAAAGCAGACGCAGGTTTAGCAGCCAGCATTTTCCATTTTAAAGAAATTGAAATTATGGACCTAAAAAGATACCTTTCCAACAAAGGAATTCCGATGAGGTTATAATTTTTACTAAATTTGAACATGAACACACAGCCCGATTTTTCAAAAGGCATTATTCCAGCCATTATTCAAGACGCCTCTACTCGCAAAGTATTGATGCTCGGTTACATGAACGAAGAAGCTTTTTTGAAAACAAAAGCAGAAAAACGAGTAACGTTTTTCTCCCGTTCCAAAAACAGATTGTGGACCAAAGGAGAAACTTCCAACAATTTCTTGAACGTAGTTTCGATCCATATTGATTGCGACCAAGACACTATTTTAATTCTTGCCAATCCAGAAGGCCCCACTTGCCATACCGGAGCCGATACTTGTTTCAATGAAAGCAATGCTGATAATGCGGCTTGGTTAGATCATTTAAAACATGTAATTCGTTCTCGTAAAGATGCCTCTGCAGATACTTCCTACACCGCTTCTTTGTTTAAAAAAGGAACAAACAAAGTTGCTCAAAAAGTAGGTGAAGAAGCTGTAGAATTAGTGATCGAGGCTATGTCAGACAACGACGAATTATTCAAAGGAGAGGCTGCTGACTTATTATTCCATTATTTAGTTTTATTGGAAGATAGAGGCATTGGATTGGAACAAATTATTGAATTACTTCAACAAAGACACCAAAAATAATCATGTTAGGATTCATCATTCGATATTTAATTTTAGCGGCATTGGTTCTAATTGTGCCAAAATATTTAAAAGGTATCACTGTTGATACCTTTACCACCGCTCTTTTGGTAGCCTTAATGATGGCCTTCTTAAATTCTTTTGTGAAGCCTGTTTTAAAAATCATTAGCTTTCCAATCACCTTTGCAACCTTAGGTTTGTTTTCATTAGTTATTACCATCTCCATGGTGTATTTAACAGAGGCTTATATCCCGGGATTCAAAGTGGAAGGATTTGTTGCCCCATTAATTTTCAGTATGATTTTCAGTTTTGCCAACAGCATCTTAGGCTTTTTCACCAAATGAGAACGATTCTATTTATTATCCTTTCGGGTTTGTTTTTGAGCTCTTGTACCAAAAAACCTAATTTGAATGGATTAGATGTGGAGCAATTCAAAAGCGATCGCGGAGCCTGCAAAGGACTTCGAAAATCGCAAATTGCCTGGTTAAAAACACATCGTTTAGAATTGAAAGGAGTAAGCTCAAACGACATTGAAGACGAATTGGGTAAGCCCGATATTCAGCAATTGGCTGATCGGAATCAAGAATATTACATCTATTTTTTAGAGCCCGGCACGCATTGTCAAGACATCAAAAAGCCCTCATCCGCTCAATCCATTGCTTTTCGATTCTCCGCCATGGGATTAGCCACTGAAATTACCTTTCAACAAGGAATGCCGTAAAATTATCAGTTTTTAATATTTCATTGTAAACAAAAATACTTACCCTAAGCATTAGAAACACCAAAAGGTATGATTGTTACGTTTGGAAATAAAGAATGCTATAGAACTGATACAGTTTATTAGACTTAAAAATTCCTCCTTCAAACAGACATGAAAAACTAAAAGGTATCTTCAAGGACTTTTACAGTATTCGTATAAATGACCAATGGAGAATAATTTTTAATTCCATTACACATTTCGCAATACAAACTAGCTAAGGAATTAAATATCCCTCAAAAAAGAGTTTCTGAAATCGTAAAAGGGAATAGAATAATTTCTGCAGATACTGCTGTTAGATTAAGTACGTTTTTTGGCAAATAATCCCTTTAAAAATTGATTCCTAGGCGGGTTGCCCCGCCCAGAATTTTTACTTCCCAATCATTTCTTCTAAAGGAATTTTCAAGACCTGCGTTAGTTGAAAAATCTTGGTTGCATTGGGATAATGTTTCCCTGACTCCCAGTAATTGTAAGCGCTCTGACTTACCCCAACGGCCGTAGCCACTTGCTGCTGTGTTAATCGTAAACCTTGTCGAGATTGAATTAACCGAGTGGAAAATAAATGTTTTGTCTTCATAGTGGTTAATAGATTTGTGGTTATTTCTATTTTCAATATTTTAAATCAGCCAAAATTTTCCAAATAAAAATAACTTTATCTTGAAAATTTATAACTATACTTATTCAAACCATCCACCAAACGAAAAATATTTTCGTTTGGGTCTCTCTTTTTTCGAAATCATACAATCTATCCTCCTTTGAAAAAAATTACTTATTTTAGTAAGATGAAAAAGAAGCTGCTAACCCTATTGGCAATTTGCGCCTGTGTTTCAACAATTAATGCACAATCCGACTTATTCCCACACCAAAAACAAAAGTGGGTGGATTCCGTTTTTGCGACCTTAAATTTAGATCAAAAAATTGGACAGGTTTTGATGCCACGCGCCAATTCCAATCCAACATATGACACCACTCGACTCAACTCCATCGTACGTGATTACCACATAGGAGGCTTAGTCTTTTTTGCGGGTTACCCAACACAACAAGCAAAAGTGGTCAACCAACTTCAGTCCTTAGCAAAAGTGCCTCTATTCATTGGAATGGATTTGGAATGGGGATTAAATATGCGTTTAGACTCAACCGTTCGCTATCCATATCAAATGACCTTGGGTGCCATGCAAGGAAATGATGCCCTAATTGAAAAAATGGGCTATCAAATAGCGCTACAATGTAAGCGCATGGGAGTACATATCAATTATGCCCCAGTGGTAGATATCAATAATAATCCCTTAAATCCCGTTATTAATTTCCGCTCTTTTGGAGAAAATAGAGAATTGGTAACCCAAAAATCATTAGCCTACATGCGCGGACTACAGAAAGGGGGCATTCTCACTTCTGCCAAACATTTTCCTGGTCACGGTGATACCAATGCCGATTCTCACTACGATTTGCCACAAATATTACACGGAAAAAACAGATTAGATAGTCTTGAATTGTATCCTTATCGCACATTAATTGACAATGGACTTCAAGGAGTGATGGTTGGACACTTAAATTTACCTGCTTTAGACACTACAGCAAATTTAGCTTCCACTCTTTCAAAACCAATTGTAAAAGGACTATTGAGAGATGAACTTCAGTTCAAGGGCTTGGTTTTTACCGATGCCATGGACATGAAAGGTGCTACCAAGAACTTCCCGGAAGGAACAGCGAATGTCAAAGCCTTTTTAGCAGGAAATGATATCTTAGAAACCTTTGTAGATGTACCTGCCGCTTTTAATGCAATAAAAAAAGCCTTAATGAACAAAGAAATTACAGAGGAAGAATTAGATTTTCGAGTGAAACGAATTTTAAACGCGAAAGCGTGGGCCAATTTAGATCAGTACAAACCGATTCAAATAGAAAACCTAATTCGCGATTTAAATCCAATCTACGCGGAATCGTTGAACAAAACTTTGGCTGAAAAGTCGGTAACCTTGTTGAAAAATCCACATGGACTTTTACCAATACAACGATTAGACACGCTTAAAGTGGCCACTTTAGCCATTGGAAAACCCAATTATGGCAACAAATTTCCAACTGCATTTCAGCAAACTGCTGAAAACTATTTGGAGATGTCGCACTTTGTCTTAGACGAAAACAGCAGCGACTCAAGCATTGTTGCAACTGAAAAAGCCTTGAAACAATTTAACCTGGTATTAATGGGTATTCACGGAATTTCCATTCGACCAGCGAATAATTATAGCCTAAAGCCTAGCATCAAAACATTAGTAGACCGATTCGTAAATAAAAATACCGTCGTTATGCATTTTGCCAATGCGATGACTTTGACAAAATTCGATAGTTTACAAAAGGCCGCAGCACTGATCACAACCTACCAAGAAGGTGTTTCACAAATGGAAGTTGCTGCAGAGGCGATATTTGGAGGAATTGGATTTCAAGGAAAATTTCCTGTGACATTAAATACCCAATATAAGTTTGGACAAGGATTTTTAACCCCTAGTCTTGGCCGATTGCGCTACCAACATATTCCTGAAGAAGTGGGAATCAACAGTTCCTTCTTGCAAAATAATATCGATTCTTTGGCCAATTTAGCACTAAAAGAAAAAGCTACACCAGGAATCGTTGTTTGGATTGCAAAAGAAGGAAAGGTAATTTACCACAAAGCCTATGGAAGCCAGACGTATGAAAGTAAAAGTCCATTAGACAAATCGGCCATATACGATTTAGCCTCTATTACTAAAATTTCTACTTCCGTACCAGCCTTAATGAAGTGGCAAGATGAAGGAAAATTTAAATTGGATGAAGGATGGTCGAAATTGGTGCCAGAGTTGCAAAACTCAAATAAATCTGATTTAAAATACTTAGATATTTTAACACACCAAGCACGATTAAAAGCATGGATTCCTTTTTGGATGGATTATATTGATAGCTTGGACATGATTGTTCATAGCAAGAAATTCCAATTAAAATATGCTGGTAATTCCTTTGGTATGAATTTGTGGGAAAAATACATCAATAAAACCGCAGGCGAAAATCATATTAAACAATGGATTGCCAAGCA
>JACCDM010261699.1_pt1 | contig 15321 bp, 15 predicted proteins | sample 7445851 | NCBI WGS metagenome assembly JACCDM01 (sample SAMN15323438, study PRJNA562643) | freshwater metagenome | isolation source: river surface water | place: USA:Blue River Watershed | collected 2017-08-16
ATGTTTGGCTTGAAATAATAGATGCATGAAATCTGGTAAGAATGGAAAAGGGCCTCATTTGAGGCCCTTTTTTTTTGTGTATTCATCTATTTTATTCAGCAGATTCGGTTGCCTCAACAGGCTCTTCAAAATCCAACATGGATTTGCTTTGTAACAAATTATACCATTGAAAAAACTTACGCAAATCACTCTCGTAAACCCTTTCTTGATCATAGTTGGGCAATACTTCCAACATGGCTTTTCTGATGTCCTTTCCTTCTGCTTTGTGAGATGGTCCTTGTTCCGAATTGAACACTTTTTTAGCGTTCTCTAAAACTTCTCTCAATGAAACATCCTCATCGGTTGTAAACATTGAGATGTCGGATAAAGTACTAACCTTTTGACTGGAGTGAATGGGAATGCGCTGACCGTCGATTATGGATTCGGCAATCACGACGTTTTTTCCACCACTAATTACTTTAAACAAACCGCCTTTTCCAGAAACGGTGATTATTTTATCTAGAGCTGTTTTCATATTCTTTTTTTGAGTGGCCTCAAATCTAAACAGGAATGACTTTGAATCTTGTTAAATAGATTAAGATTCGAAAACTTTTTTCAAAAGGGCAGTGGTGCGTGCTACCGGATTTTTCCTGATATTGTATTCCTCTTGCTCAACCATAATGAAAAGACCATCTATGGCTTTTTGGGTCACAAAATCGCTGAGATTGGGATTTAGTTTCGTGACACCTGGTATTTTGTTGTATTGAAGGACAATGGTCTCATAATGTTTTGTGGCACCAACTTTTTTCAAAGACTCTTCAATGACCGGTTTGAATTCAGCATATAGTGCTGATTGCGTTTGCTTTTTAAGATAGTTGGTGCCCGCGTTCAAATCTCCTTTTACGATGCTAATGGCATCGGAAACGGTCATGTTGCCAATGGCTCGGACAAAAATGTCCTTTGCCTTAACTCCCGCGTCTTCTGCTGCACGATTGATAGACAATTTGGCTTGATCTACTTCTTTTTCAAGTCCTATCGCTTTTAATTTTTGCTCTTTGGCCTGTGCATCAGGTGGCAAAGGGATTTTGATTTTTGGATTTCCAAAGTACCCATCTGTTTTTGCAACCAAATCGGCCCCCAAGTTGGCCCCCTTTGTCAATGCTTCTTTTAGCGCATCTGCTGCTTCTTTTTCTGAGAACGCAGGCAATGTGCTTTTTACTGGTAATGTTTGACTGGCTTTATTGCTTAAATTTTTCAGGTTTTGGGTAGAACCCAACAACGGAATTAGGGCCAATAAGCCGATGGTCAACTTTTTCATGTTTTGTGTGTTTTGACAAATATAATTGGTTGTTGTCTGCTAATTTTACAGAGATGTTAAAGGATTGGAAAATAGGTCAAGTCGTTCGCTTTCTTAATGATGCTGGTCAAGGGAAAATAACTGAAATTGATTGGGAAAAAGGTTTGGCAATGGTAGAAGATGAAACGGAATTCTCATTTCCGCATCCACTCAGTGAATTGGTGCTTGTAGAAAATATAGGAGAAGAAGCCAAAAGCTATGCTCGTGCCCAGCAAGACGTTCAAGAACACTTTGTGCGGAACACCCATGAAAAGGTAATTCATCGGGTGAATAAGGAGTTTAAGATGTTGTATAAAAATGAGTTGGCTTCCAGTGAGAGAAGGAGAGGGGAAGTAATGGAAGTGGATTTACACATTCATCATTTGATTCACTCGCATGAAGGCATGACCAATGGTGAAATTGTATCCATTCAACTTGAGCATTTTGAGAGAATCATGCGAATTGCAGTAAAAGACAAAATCCGTAAGGTTGTTTTTATTCATGGTGTTGGTCAAGGTGTATTGCGATCCGAAATCAGAAGAATGCTGAAATCTTATTATCCGCAATGTGAGTTCCAGGATGCCAGTTGGCAACAGTATGGTCAGGGCGCTACAATGGTTACCTTCTAATCAAGGCTTGATGGCCTCAAATACAATAGCCCCCGAGTTGATACAATAACGAAGACCTGTAGGTGGTGGGCCGTCATTGAAAACATGTCCCAGATGACCTTCACATTTGGCACATGTAATTTCTGTCCTGATCATACCATGAGATTTGTCCAAGTGTTCTCTGACAGCATTTTCATTGATGGCTTTGAAATAGCTTGGCCATCCACAGCCTGAATCAAATTTGGTATCTGATAAGAATAATGGTGATTGGCAGCCAGCACATTTATATACTCCCACCTCATGGTGGTTCCAAAAGGATCCTGAAAATGCACGCTCAGTACCTTTTTCACGCAAGATTCTATATTGTTCTGGGGTTAGAATTTTCTTCCAGTCTTCTTCTGTTCTTTTCATAGGGTTGTCTTTTGTTTCAACTGTATTGTTCTCATTAATTGGGCTTTGGTTTTGGGCATTACATCCAAATTGGATGAGCAATAAAACCAAGATGGAAAGGTTGACTAATTTCATGTTATTACAACGATTCATTGAGGCAGATATTGAGCAGTGAGTGAACCAGACCCTTTCTTTTTGGCTTCTTTAACAGAACCTTGAAAAATTAACTGACCTCCGTTGTTTCCACCTTCGGGGCCCAATTCTATGAGCCAGTCTGCACAATTGATTACATCAGTATGGTGTTCAATGGTGACAATGGTGTGGCCTTCGGAGAGAAGCGCTTCAAAGCTGTTCATGAGCTTGGCCACATCATGCGCATGCAATCCCGTGGTAGGTTCGTCAAAAAAGAAAACAGTAGGGTTTTGATTTTTCTTGGATAAAAAACTCGCGAGTTTGATGCGTTGAGCCTCACCACCACTTAATGTGCTTGAGCTTTGCCCTAATCCAACATAGCCCATTCCTACCTCTTGCAGTGGTTTCAATTTCTGGATGAGATTTTTGTGGATGCGTGAGGTGGGGTGGTCAAAGAATACAACGGCTTCATCCACAGTCATGGATAAAACCTCAGCTATATTTTTTCCTTTGAACTCCACTTCAATGACTTCATCTTTGAAACGTTTTCCATGACATTGTTCACAAACCAATTGAACATCAGCCATGAACTGCATGGATACCGTTTGCATTCCCTCCCCTTGGCACGCTTCACAACGCCCACCCTCCACGTTGAAGGAAAAATGAGAAGCAGTTAAACCTCGAGCAGTTGCCGCTGGTTGTGATGAAAAGATATCACGTATCTCATCATATGCTTTTAAATAGGTGATGGGGTTGCTTCTTGAACTTCTTCCTATAGGATTTTGATCCACAAAAATGACTTCTTCTATTCTTTTTAATGCGCCACCCAATTTCGAAAATTTATTGGATCCCGGCACTGGTTCGCCAACGTGTTGTGCCAAAGCAGGGTACAGGATATCTCTTATTAATGTGGATTTTCCAGATCCACTCACTCCGGCAATGGCTGTTAAAGCAAACAAAGGAATTTTAATATCGATGTGTTGAAGGTTGTGCTCGTGCGCTCCTTCTAGAAGGATGAAATCCTTTCCCAAGGGTGGTGTGTTTTTTCTTTTGATAGTGAGCTGCTGATTGAGGTATCGAGCTGTCAGTGATTTTTTATTTTTGAGCAGTTCTTTTCCGTTGCCACTAAAGACAACTTCACCTCCTTTGAAACCTGCCTCTGGACCCATGTCAATAAGATGATCGGCTTCCAGCATAATTTTTTCATCATGCTCTACGACGATGACGGTGTTTCCTTGTTCCTTCAGTTGTTTGAGAACCTTTATGAGATTCTCGGTGTCCTTTGGGTGCAGTCCGATGCTGGGTTCGTCTAAGATATAAATGGATCCTACCAGAGAAGACCCAAGGTTGGTAGCCAAATGAATGCGCTGACTTTCTCCACCGCTCAATGTGCTCGACAATCGATTGAGGGTTAAATAGGACAAACCAACATCCATCAGAAACTGCAAACGATTTTGAATCTCAGTCACCATTCTTTTTCCAATTTCCCAATCGTGTTTGCTCCATGGAATTCCTTCAAAAAAGTGTTTTACCGCATGAATAGGCATTTGAACCAATTCCATTACATTTTTGTCGTGTATACGAACGTACCCAGCATCTTTTCTTAGTCGGGTACCTTCGCATTCCGGGCAATTGGTTTTCCCTCGATATCGAGAGAGCATAACTCGGTATTGGATTTTATAGGCCTCTCTTTCCAAGGATGAAAAAAACTCATAGATACCGTGAAAATAGGATGTGCCATTCCATAACATGTCCCATTCTTTTTTGTCTAACTCTTTGTAGGCTTTGTGAATGGGGAAGCCGGCTTTTTTGGACCCTGCAATGAGTTGCTCTTTCCACTCACTCATTTTTTCCCCTTTCCAGCAGACAATGGCATCTTGGTATACGCTCAATCGTTTATCAGGAACAACTAAATTTTCATCAACACCTATAATACTTCCGAAACCACCGCATTTTTTACAAGCCCCAATGGGATTATTGAAAGAGAAGAAGTTGACGGTAGGCTTTTCGAATACCATTCCATCTCTTTCAAATCGATTGGAGAAGGTTGTATATTTTTTTGAGCCGTAGAGATAGATACAAAATTCTCCTTTTCCTTCATTAAATGCGGCTTCGATGGAATCTGCAATCCTGTTCCATTCTCCATCATCTTCATTAGAAACCACCCATCGGTCAATCATGAGGTGGGTGGGTTGACCATCTTCTGGATTCCACTCATCAATAGACAACAATTCCTTCCCATTCCATATTCTTGAGAAACCTTTTTGCAGCAATAGCTCTGGATTCCAATTGTCTGAGAGCTTTACCAAAATCAAAATTCTCTCTTGATTTTTTTTCTTCAGGAAGTCCACCACATTGGCGGTGGTGTCATGAACAACTTCTTCCCCTGAGATGGGCGAGAATGTTCTGCCCAGTCGGGCAAACAAAAGTTTAAGGTAATCATAGATTTCCGTGCTCGTTCCAATGGTTGAGCGTGAGCTTTTGGAAGTGACCTTTTGCTGGATGGCAATGGCAGGACTAATTCCAGTAATACGATCTACATCGGGCTTGTCTAATTTTCCCAAAAATTGCCGAGCATACGCACTGAGACTTTCTACATATCTTCTCTGACCCTCTGCAAATAGCGTATCAAAGGCAAGGCTACTTTTTCCTGAACCACTTAATCCCGTAATCACTGTGAGAGAACGTCTTGGAATTTCGACAGAAATATTCTTGAGATTGTGCATTCGAGCACCCTCAATTTTGATGTTCTTACCTTGCTTCATTGATATTAAAAGAACAAATTAACGACAAGCAAGTTCAGTTTTTTTTGAGGAATATTTTTTTTTAAGAGAAATTTTTATATATTCGTGATTATAATCATTAACGCAGCGCGCTTATCGAAGAGACCTCTACTTTTTAAAGATTTGTTTAACCCAAATAAAAAAGGAGGTCATCATGCGTTACAATCAACAAACCCCAGACGAGTTATTGGTAAAAAATTATCTTCAAGGAGATGAGAAAGCCTTTGCCATCTTATTAAAACGTCATCAGTCCAAAATTTTTGGTAAGGTATTGTCTGTAGTCCGTGATCGTGCTGTGGCAGAAGATATTTTTCAGGATGCTTTGATGAAGGCTGTCTTTGCTATGAAATCTGGCAGTTACAATGAAGAAGGGAAGTTCCTTCCTTGGGTAATGCGCATTGCACACAATTTGTGTATCGATTATTTCAGGGCAAAGAAGAAGATGCCCATCAAGCGAGGAAATGATGAATACAATCCCCTTGATTTTGTTAGAGACAGACATTTGAATGCAGAGCAGAGCGTTGTCAAAACTGAGGTTTTGGATGTGGCCAGAAAACTGTTGGGATATCTTCCCGAGGATCAGAGAGAGATTGTATTAATGCGTGTTTATTTTGACATGAGTTTTAAAGAGATTGCAGATCAATTGAACATCAGCATCAATACTGCTCTGGGAAGAATGCGCTACGCAAAAATCAATTTGACCAAAGTGATCGATGAGCAACAATTGGATTTGATTTTTGCAGAGGTTTAAGGAAGAAAAATTTCTGCCATCATACATCGGGCACTCCCTCCACCAATGGTTTCAATGGTGGGAATAGAAACAATTAAGGGTTCTAGGAATTTTTCCCAGGACCTTTTTTGTGGAATAGAAAATGCATTCCATGCTGTTGCTGAGATCACACCCAATGGAGCATTTTTACCCGAAACTTCAAGGACGTTGGCCCCAAATTGGTTCATTTGATGTTGATCAATTTCAATGATGGTCATGTTATTTTCTTCAGACCAATGTCTTAATTTTTCGGGATGAGACACGCAATCTAAACAAGTCAACATCCATTGATTACCAACAGAAAGAACCACATTGGTGTGGTAAATGGATTGGTTTGATGCGTCCTTAGCGTCCATTACTATGGTTTTGTGGGGATGGAGTTTGCAAAATTCTTCCAGTGCTTTCTCATTGGAACGAATGCTTTTGGTCATGAAAACAGTCTTTGATGGATGATGAAAAATCATGCTTCCAGTTCCCTCCAAATAATTCTCATCCACCTCTAAATGGGTCAAATCATTGATCTTATTGATGTGAAATTGACTTTGAATGAGGAGTTGATCGTAACCTATCTCTCTCTCTTTTCTGCGGTTTGCAATTGCCATGGGGTAATAAATAAAAGACCCATCATGAGTGGTGCTAAAAACATTATTTGGAAATACAGCATCAGGAATACCATTCTCTCCCTGAGCAATGATGACATCCACTCCTTTTAATGTAAGTTGATTGACAAATTGATGAAACTCCTTCCGCGCACTGTATTCCGCCTCACGATTACTAAGAGTGGTTTTTTTTTGGAAGGCATTGGAAGCGGCCGTTTCCTCATTGTAGCAAAATCCGATGGGATCTGTCATCAGTATCTTTCTTGTGGTCTGCTTGCTTGTTATGGACATGTACTGATGTATTTTAGCGCCGTGAAAATACAAAAATTCCTTCCCTTCTTCGCCTTAGTGATTACGCTCATTTTTGTAATGGGTTGCGGGGACAGTCGTATTCCTTTTTTTAAAAATAAAAAGGAAGGTTTTATTCGATATGAGGTTTCCTTTCCCAATGAATCGGGCTTAATGGCTCAATTTTATCCAAAGGAGATGATATTTTATTTTAACGAAAGTGAAGCGCATGCGGTTTTGTCATCCGCGTACAACGTGGTTACAACTGACTTTTTTATAGGACAGAAAGATGAGTTTTTCTCTCATTATTTTAAGTCATATGGTGACAAGCAAGTAATACACATGCACCATCAAAATATACATGACTGGTTAAAGCGTTATCCAGATGTGCGTTTGGAGAAGACCAATGAAAAATTGGAAATTGCTGGGTATATGTGTGAAAAAACCATTGCCCATTTTTTAATGGATAGCTTGCCCACTATTGAATTGTACTCAACCAAGGCCTTTGGTCCAAAAGACAACAACTGGTGGAATAAGTTTGAAGGATTGGATGGTGTATTAATGGGATATGAGGTGAATTTGTATGGCAAGCGCATGAAATTACGAGCTGCTGAAGTGGTGTTTGAAAAACAAGACCCCTCTGTTTTTGAGCGTCCTGAGGGATATCGTTCGGTAAGTTTTGATGAAATGGACTCTTCCATGAAGGCCTTGTCAAAAGTTTTTTCAAATTCTTGATGAACGAATTGTAACTAGTCGGGTACAGCATCAAAAAACAAGATGTTGTACTTGAAAACACTCCAATCCGATAGCCGCTATTTTCAGATCATAGGGCAATCAACTTTTTTATTGGCGGGCATTTTTTTAATGGGATGGTACAATCAACTCCCACTTTTTCTATTGGCTATTTTATCGAGTGTTATTTTTCAATCATTGGCCATTTATTTCGGTGTAGCTGAACAAAATAGTTTGCGCAGTGCATTGATTACCGGTTTGGGTCTTTCCTTGTTACTAAGGGTCAACCATCCTCTGATGATGGTTACTGCAGCGGCTTTGGCCATTGGGCAGAAGTTTGTTTTTAAATACAAAGGTTATCATTTTTGGAATCCTGCCAATTTTGGCATTGCAATGATGGCATTGATGACAAATGAAGCATGGATTTCTCCAGCCCAATGGGATCATCATTTGTGGTTGGTTGGTTTGATTGCAATCATGGGTTTTTTTGTCTTGAAATCTGCCAAAAGATGGGATACGGCATTGTTTTTTGGTATCACCTTGGGATTGCTGTGTTGGGTGCGTTTCTCTTGGTATTTGGGTTGGGATTGGAAGGTATGGTGGCATCAATTCAATATGGGCTCTTTTTGGCTGTATACCATGTTCATGATAACGGATCCAATGACTACACCTCAAAGGAAATGGGTGAGACGCTTTTGGGCAGTAGTATTGGGAGGTGTGACTTTTTACCTCCAGCATTTTAAGTTCATCCCAACAGCGGCTGTATGGTCACTATTGATGCTCACCCCATTTGTTCCATTCATCAATCATTTTTTTCCGGAAAAGAGATGGATTTGGAACAATATAAAACAGAAATAAATTATCTTAAAAAACAACTGAAATGAAAACGAGAACATTGTTTTTAACTGGATGGCTGATGCTATCCATATTCCAAGCAAAAGCTTTTTGCGGATTTTACGTAGCCAAGGCAGATGCTACATTATTTAATAATAAGAGTGAGGTGATTTTGGTTCGTGATGGGGAGTATACAGTCATTACCATGGGCAGTGATTTCAAAGGAGATGTCAAGGATTTTGCGATGGTTGTTCCTGTTCCTGTTGTGTTGTCCAGGCAGGATATTTCTATCGTTGATCGTGGAATATTTGATCGATTGGATGCTTATTCTTCTCCGCGACTGGCAGAGTACTATGATACCAACCCATGCCAAAGACCCATGATCGAAGAGAAGGAGTATGCTTACCCTGCTGTCAGTGATATGGATATGCCTACTAGTAATAGGTCTATCGCTTTGACCAAAAAGGAGTATGGCGTGACCATTGAGGCGCAATACACAGTGGGTGAATATGATATTTTGTTGCTATCAGCCACCGAGAGTAATGGACTTAAAAACTGGTTAACCGACAATGGATATAAAATTCCCGCAAAGGCGGAAAGAGTATTGGCGCCATACATCAAGAGCAACATGAAGTTCTTTGTTGTAAAAGTCAATTTAGAAGAAATGAAGAAAGCCGGATTTGATCAGTTGCGCCCTATCCAAGTGAGATTCACTCATCCCAAGTTCATGTTGCCCCTGCGTTTGGGAATGGCCAACAGTGCTGGATCACAGGACATGATTGTTTATGCATTTACCCGCACTGGCAGGGTAGAGTGTACCAATTACCGAACAGTAAAGATGCCAACTGATAAACATGTACCATTGACGGTTAAGCAAGACTTTGGACCATTTTACAAGCGTTTGTTTGATCATCAATGGCAAAGGGAGGGCAAGAATGTGGTATTTTTAGAATATGCCTGGAATGTCACTCCCAGCTGGGGAGGAATGAAGTGTGACCCATGTGTTGGTCCTCCTCCAATCAACCAAGATTTTAGTATGGCCGGTGTGAATTGGTATCAATGGAATGCTCCCTCTAATATTTTCTTCACCCGAATGCATGTTCGATATGATGAAGCCCACTTCCCTGCGGATTTGCAGTTTCAGGTAACCCCCAATACTGAGCATTATCAAGCAAGATATGTGGTGATCAATCCAGCTCCGGTATATGATGGTTTCGGTTGTCCTGAAGGTCAACAATATTTGATGGATTTGCACAATAAGCGTAAGCTAGAATTGGATGAATATTATGCCTTGTGCGGAATGACATACACCAATGCGAAACAATATTTATCAGAATACGATCGATATCTTTCTCAAATTCCTGAGGAGTGGAAAGAGCCTACTTATCAGGAATTGCGTGAGGAAGAATTGAAGAAAGGAGAAATAAATCCAATGATAGCCTTACCCAAGGTGGTGAATGAGGTGATGGAAGATGAATCCAAGAGAGATGGCGCGGTTTATTTCCTAATGTTGGTGGGATTGGTTGTGCTGGTTGTATGGAAAAGCAACCAGCAGAGAGTTTAAATTTTGTTCAAGATGTCAACGAGTTTGCTTGTAGCATTTTGAACGGAATATTTCTCATAGGTTTGTTGATTGCGAACAAAACCTTTCAGTAGATCTGGATTTGAAATGAGTTGTTGAAGGAAATTCATCAACTCATTTTCATTGTCTGGATGGATGTTTATACCAAGACCTGATGCCTCGAGGATTTCTTTAGCTTCTGAATCTTCGCATAGTCCAAGAATAGGACGATTTAAACCAATGTATTCAAATAATTTACTCGGGATAAATAAGTTTCGATGAAAAGGTGAATTCGATTTTTCCAAAGGCAGGAATAGGAGATCCATGCCTTTGAGTTTCTTCAGTGTTGCTTCTTTTGATTTGTATCCAGTGATGGAAACAAGATCTTCCAATTTTAAATCCAAGACAGCTTTTTTGTAATAAGGATCAATTTCTCCCCAAAGATGAAATTGAATTTGATCGGCTTTCAAGCCAGTTTCTCTTTTGAGTTTTTCTAAGGCTAAAAAAACGGGCATTGGAGATCTCGTGCTGGCATCAATGGATTCAGGTCGATACGTCCAGACCCAATTTCTGAGCCATTGCCATCCGGAGTGCTTTCTCCTGGGATGGTGTTGGAGTATGCCAGCGTATCCTATCTTAATCATGCTCAATCATGTTGTGTATGGTGGATACTTTTTCGGCATTAAAACCATAAAGAGAAATGTAAAGTTGCCGAACTTCTTCATTATTGACAACGACGTGATCAGCTCTTTTTAACAAGCAGTGTTCCATTTTTTTTGAAAACCACCAGTGCATTTTTGACGGGAATGTATAGGCGTAGCAATCCGTAAAAGGATCTCTGATATCAGCAACCCAACTGAGATGGTATTTCTTTTTGAGCCAAAAACCCAAAAGGATGGTAAAGTAAGGACTGCTGGTGGTGTAGACTATTTTGCAGTTGTTCTGAATGCCAACTTTTGCAATTTTATGGGCATTGAATAAAGGCCAAAGACAATTTCTTTCCCAAAAGAAAGGGTAAAGGAAAAACCAAAATAAACGATACAGTTTGAGTTTTTGCAAAAGTTCAATCCATCCTTTGAATGAGTAACTTTTTAGCCGATGAATCTTAGCGTTTGGCGATACCGTATGCAAAGCATTTTGATCAATTGGCTTACCAACAAGATTGGATTCCTGATGACGGATGGTAACGACGATGGGATTGATACCAAATTTGGGAAGTTGATGGACAAATTGTACGCTCCTCCTCACCCCAGCCCCCCCAATGGGTGGGAATTGATAGGCAATGAAGAGAATGTTTTTCATAATTTGTTTTTCAGCATCTCAATGGTGATCAATTGGCCATTGTTGTTTTTTACCCAATCGATGTAATCTCTCAATGTAGACCAGCTATACAAGTTAAGGCTCTTGGGGTGGTTGAGCCAGAGAACAAAGTCAAAACCATTTTCCCATATTTGTTCGGTGAGTGATCTGAAAAGCATCTTACTTGCCCTATCTGCCTTGTCCAGCGAGGCTGTTCGGGGTAGAATTTCTTTTTTTACTTCTAAATTCATTGGGGATTGTAAAGAAGCATTTTCATCTTCTTGAGAACTCCATTTGAGCCAACGATAATTCAGGGAAAGATTGGCCTTCTTCCAAAAGTCTAATTCTTTGGTATAGGCTTGTGAAATGGGAAGCTCTAATATCTTTCCTTTGGTTTGCTCTTTGAAACAACCTGAAATTGGGTCAATGTTCCAATGGCTTTTATTAGGGGTGTTTTTATGATTGGTAGTGAAATAGCGGCATTCTTTCATGAATCCTGGAAAGACACTGGACTCAATGGTGAATCCTAACTCTTCTATGGTTTGCAGGTAATCTTGTGGCTCTTCCACAGCGAGTCCCCCCATCCTAAAAGCGCAAGGGACAATGTGAAATTCGTTTTTGAAAATATCAAGGCATTGCGCCATGGCTATTTTCATTTTCTCTAATCCATGATTATTCACGAAACCGCCCCAAGAGTAATCAGATTTATTAAATTTCCAGCAATTACCTTCAAAGTCCCAAGTACTTGTTATCCAATGCGGGTGCCAATGAAATTGTAATTCATGTCCACAAGTGATAAGCCAATTCAATTGGTCTTTGATGCGTTTGTACAGGTCATTGAGATTGTTTCGTTGCAATGCTTGCAAATAGGCAATATCCACAAAAAATGAAAGAGGAACGGATTGATGGTTGGCGATATCCGTAAGCTTTTGTGTTTTGGTAATAAGGTGCTCGAGGTCGTTTTGACCATCAAAGAAAATTTCGTAATCAAATGTTAGTACACTCAGCCTTTTCACAATTCCAGTTAAAGCCTTACAAATATAGCACGGCAATTAAATTTCAGTTCATTATTGAATTATCTTTAAAATAAAATTAGAAACATGAATTGGATTATTCTAGGCGTTATCGGCGCAGTATTGTTTTTGGGATTAAAAACAGTACAACAAGGCAATGTGGCAGTGGTCACTATTTTTGGAAAGTACAGAAGAGTACTTAGACCAGGTTTGAATTTTCTCATTCCATTTATTGAAACTGTTTTTAAGCGGGTTTCTACTCAGAATCGTTCTGTAGAGTTGGAATTTCAGGCAGTTACCAATGACCAAGCCAATGTGTATTTTAAATCCATGTTGCTCTTCAGTGTTCAGGATGCAGAAGAGGAGACCATCAAAAAAGTAGCCTTCAAATTCATTGATGATAAAAGTTTGATGCAGGCCTTGATTAGAACCATTGAGGGTAATATTCGTTCTTTTGTAGCCACCAAAAAGCAAGCGGAAGTGCTTGGTCTAAGAAGAGAGATCGTCGATCACGTAAAAGAACAAATTGACACCATCATTGAACAATGGGGATATCACTTGCATGATTTGCAGATCAATGATATCACCTTTGATGAAATCATTCTCAAGTCGATGAGTCAGGTGGTTGCTTCTAATAACCTAAAAGCCGCCGCGGAAAATGAGGGTCAAGCTTTACTGATCACAAAAACCAAATCAGCGGAGGCAGAGGGTAATGCCATAAAAATTGCTGCCCAGGCAGAACGTGAGGCGGCTCAATTGAGAGGTCAAGGAGTAGCACTTTTCCGTGAAGAGGTGGCGCGAGGCATGCAGAATGCAGCCAAGGAAATGCAAGAGGCCAATTTGGATGCCAATATGATCATGTTCTCCATGTGGACAGAAGCCATCAAGAATTTTGCAGAATACGGAAAAGGCAATGTTATATTCTTAGATGGATCAACTGAGGGCATGCAAAAGACCATGCGCGAGATGATGGCCATGGGCAAGGTGAGCCAACTGGATAAATAAAAGAATCAAGGTTGTTTTATGGTACAAAAGGGCTTCGGCCCTTTTTTATTTTTTACCATCCGCATACCAAGCAGCCAAAGCCATTGGAATGTATGCTAGGGTAAGGTCGGTAATGTTAAACCAAAGAGGAGCAGGGATAAGTGCCACAGCGCTGATACCACCCAATAAATTGAATACGCCGAAGAAAAGTGCCAATCTTTTTTGATTGCTTTGTGCAATTTTCAAAGCAATGAATGTCCCCACTAAAGTCCCCACAGCATGCGCAAGGAAAGGCATGATAAAATGTTTTGGTTTAAACAAGTGAATTCCCGCTTGTAATCCCTCGGCGGTTGTGACATCAACATTTTCAGGTGGCGCAATAACAGAAGGAGAAAGTGTGATTAGTCCCATGTTGGCGCACATGCCTGCGATGATTCCGACAACAACTGCTAAAATGGATTTTAGGATTTTTTTATTGTTCATGGTGTGAATTTAGGAAAAAAAAAGGGCCCTAAAAAAGGCCCTTTAAAAAGTTGAGTAAAAATCAATAGTACATGCTTCGACGAACTTTGGCCACATATTTAGCCAATCGGATTACTTGTTTGGTGTAGCCAAACTCATTGTCGTACCATACATACAAGACGATGCCTTTACCATCTTGACTCACGATGGTGGCTTGACTGTCAAAAACACTGCAGCAATCGTTTCCAACGATATCACTGGATACCAATTCCTCACTGATGCTGAAGAAAATTTGATTCACCAAATCACCTTCTAATGCAGCTTTTCTTACCATTGCGTTTACTTCATCTACTGTAGTTGGTTTGTCTACGTAGGCATGTATGATGGCCAATGAACCATTGGGTGTGGGGACGCGAACGGCGTTTGATGTGAGCTTATTGGCCAAAGTTGGAATTACTTTGGTTACCGCCTTACCAGCGCCTGTTTCCGTAATGACCATATTGATAGCGGCACTTCTTCCGCGGCGGCTTTTCTTGTGCATGTTGTCCAATAAGTTTTGATCATTGGTATAGGCATGCACTGTTTCAATATGTCCTTTATCGATGCTGAAGGAATCGTGAATGGTTTTTAAAATAGGGCAAATGGCGTTGGTTGTGCAAGAAGCGGCAGAGAAAATGGTTTCATTTTCAATGTCCAAATCTCGGTGATTGATGCCGTAAACAATATTGGGAACTTCTTTGCCAGGAGCAGTGAGTAAAACTTTGCTCACACCTTTTGATTTTAAATGCGCACTGAGAGCTTCTCTGTCCTTTAAAACCCCAGTATTGTCGATTACCAAAGCATCGTTGATGCCAAACGCAGTATAGTCAATAGCAGATGGATCTTTTGCTCCAATCATGTACACTCTTTGGCCGTTGATGATCAAACATTTGTTTTCATAGTCTGCGTCTACTGTTCCCTTGAATCTTCCGTGTACAGAATCATTTTCAAATAATGCAGCACGTTTTTTTATACTCAAGTCATCATTTTCACGGGTAACAATGGCACGCAAACGCAATTGTTGCCCACTTCCTGCTTGACGGATGAGCTCTCTTGCTGCAAGACGACCGATACGGCCAAATCCATAAAGAACCACATCGCGCGGTTCCATTTCAGCGCCGGACTCTTCAATGAAGTTTTGTAATTTATCTTCTAAAAATTCTCTTTGACTTTGATAGTGCTCTCTTGAGTTGGACCATTCATTGGCTAATTTTCCGATGTCAATTTTAGCAGGTGCTAAACTCATGTTGTACAATTCGGTAGCCAATTCAGCGGAATCAAATACACTGATGGGTTTTCCTACCACTTCTGCGGCATACTTGTGCAAACGCAGAATTTCAGTGATTCGGGTGTCCGCCAGGTGATTGCGGAAAAGCACCAGTTCGATAGACTTATCGAACAAAAGTTTTCCAACCATGTGGGCCAATTCAACGGCCGCTCTTTCTTGGTTGACATACACGCTCAGTTCATTGCTGTACGTGTCTTTAGACAAGTTGTTTGACATAATAAAAAA
>JACCDM010344223.1_pt1 | contig 15321 bp, 15 predicted proteins | sample 7445851 | NCBI WGS metagenome assembly JACCDM01 (sample SAMN15323438, study PRJNA562643) | freshwater metagenome | isolation source: river surface water | place: USA:Blue River Watershed | collected 2017-08-16
CTTGCAGGCGATGTAACCAGCGCACCAGGAATTGATGTGACTCAAGGTGACCTTGCCTTACGAAAAGTTGCACATAAGTCATTGCACGACATCTCCTTTGCAGTCGAGTCGTTCCGATTCAATGTTGCGGTCGCGCGAGTCATGGAATTAGTCAATGCCACTCGTAAAGCGATTGATTCTGGCTGTGGTCCGGCAGATCCAGCGGTACGAGAGGCAGTGGAAATCGTTGCTATTTCGCTCTCTCTGATCGCTCCTTACACCGCAGAAGAGATGTGGCAGAAGTTAGGACACCAACCCTCAGTCGCACTTGCTGGGTGGCCCACGGTGGATCCTGCTCTTCTAACTGAAGATTCAGTCACTGCTATCTTCCAAATCAATGGCAAGATCAAGTCGCGAGTTGAAATATCACCAGATATCTCTGATGCCGAACTCGAAGCGATGGCTTTTGCAGATAGCGCGGTTGCCAGCGAGCTCTCGGGGTTAACGCCAAAGAAAGTCATCACCAAGGCTCCAAAGTTCGTCAATATCGTTCTCTAGGATTATCTCCCTCCACACTTAAGCTTTTCCACTTCTTCTGATGTGAAATCAAGTGAACAATCTAATTTTTGGTTTCATCGCGCAATGAAGATTAATGAAATCAAAGATAGATTCCATGACTACTCGGAGCCACAACGTCGAGCGCTGGTTGTAGTTTCACTAGTTGCTGTGAGTTTCGCGCTATTTCTTTATGCAACAACGCGGGGGAGTGCGGTTGCGCAGGAGTCACCCAAGCCACAATTATCAATAGCGCCTGTCACAAAGACGATTCTGGTCCACGTTGCAGGCAAGGTGCGACGTCCGGATGTGTACCCACTCCTGCAAGGCTCTCGAGTAGCAGATGCCATCAAGGCCGCTGGTGGAGCAAAGAAGAATGTGAATCTTGGTGAGATAAATCTGGCCCGAGTCTTAATTGATGGCGAGCAAATTTATGTCGGTTATGTTCCACGAGATGGCGCTTCACAGAGCCGTTCACAATCTAAGACTTTCTCTGGAATCATCAACATCAATCGTGGAACCAAGTCGGAGTTTGATTCATTGACCGGAATTGGTCCAGTTATCGCGGGACGGATCATAAGTTATCGAAGTGCGAATGGACCCTTTATGGCGATCGAGGATCTACTCAAAGTGTCTGGTATCGGGCTGAAGACCTTGGATCGGATTAGGTCACGATTGAGCCTGTAAAACCCCAGCCTGTAGTTGATTTACGCCTTCTTCTGTACGCAGTCGGAATCTGGGTTGGCGCACTCACGTCAGGCTCAATGGGCTGGAAAAGTATCTTCGTTCTGGCTGGAATCTGTTTAGCGCTATGGGTCTTTTCGCGACGTTATTGGTTGATTGCGCTCGCTCTCGTCATCGGAAGTGTCACGTATTCCCTGCATGCTGCAACACTTCAACAGAGCATAATTGCTCAAGCAGGGCTGGCGCGCGAGGATGTAACAGTAGAAGTAGTCGTCACAAGTGATGTGAAAAGAACAAAGCATCGCGTTCGTGGATCAACGTTGAATCGGCCACAAAGTTCTTTTCTAGCTCGAGCCGAAGCGCTCCATCTTGCCGATCAGAGTTATCAGCTACGTCTACCAATCAGGATTATCTCTCGGGGAGAAGTCAATGTAGTTCCAGGTGATCGCTTCGAATTTGTTGGAACCTTGATAGTCACTCGAGAGAAGCGCGTTGCTGCCACACTCATTACATCCGGAGTGCCGGTCCAGATTGATGAAGCAGGTTTATTGGCCAAACACCTAGCCGGAATCCGTTCACGGTTTCGAGATATTACTCAGCGCCTAGGCGGTGATGCGGGCACTCTGATACCAGGGATGATCCTGGGAGATACCTCTCTGCAAAGTGAAGAGTTCGCAGAGCAGATGCGAAAGTCTGGACTTTCACACCTTACAGCTGTGAGTGGCGCAAATTTCGCGATCGTGAGCGCACTTGTCTTCTGGTTATCCCGCTTTGTAATCAGGGGAGCGTTGCCGCGAATTATTTTGACGTCAGGATTTCTTCTACTCTTTCTCTTACTTGTGCGACCTTCGCCATCCGTACTGCGAGCAGGCGTCATGGCTGCAGTAATTTTGCTGGCGCGGGCAACGGGCAATTCGCGAAGCGCAGTTTCAGCTTTAGCTGCCGCCATTTCTCTGCTCCTCTTGCTTGATCCATTTCAGGCTCACGATCCCGGCTTTGTACTGTCGGTCTTAGCCACTGGCGGACTGATATTTCTAGCCCCATCAATCAAGGCGTTTTTTGAGCGTTTTATGCCCTCCTGGCTTGCAGAAATCGTCGCCATTTCTACCGCGGCCACACTGCTGTGCACCCCGTACATCATCTTCCTATCTGGCGAGGTCTCAATTCTGAGCGTGCTCTTCAACGTCATCGTCGCTCCGGTTGTTGCGCCAATTACCGTCACTGGCTTCATTGCAGTTCTTCTCTTGCCGATTCCTCCACTGTCCTGGGTTCTGCTTCTCATTGCTCATTGGTTTTCAAGGTGGGTTGTAACGGTCTCTGAATTCTCTCGCAGCTCACCATCGTGGGGTATCTCGGCAGGTCTCTTTCTGCTTTTTCTTTGCACAGCTGCGCTGATGATCTACTTCCGCGGAAGAAAAACTTTTCAAATCACAATACTTTTATTTATTCTGATAATCAATCTACTTCCACGAGTTAGTTTTCCCGGAGATGACTGGAAGTTGGTCCAGTGCGATGTTGGACAAGGCGATGCTTTAGTACTCAATCTAGGGGATGGCAGCGCGCTACTTTTTGATGTTGGCCCGAGTCCAACTTTGATTGACCGTTGTTTGAGCGCACTGGGAGTTTCTTCCCTGCCTCTCATAGTTATCTCACACAATCATGCAGATCACTCCTTTGGTTTGGAAGGAGCACTCAAAGGCCGCAAAGTTAGTGAGATATGGACCAATGGAAATGTTGAGGTCTCTGAGACGCTTGATCTTTCTGTGCGCAGCGTTTCACAGGGAATGCGAGCGCACATCGCAGATGTTGAATTGGAGGTCCTTTGGCCCCATGCAAATCACAGTGGTTTCCAGGATTCATCACTTCCTGGCGATGGTTCTGATGAAAACAACCGGAGCGTAGTAATCGTTGCCACCATTGGCGGCGTGAAAGTTTTAGTAACTGGTGACATTGAGCCCGTTGCCCAATCCATCATTGCGCGCGAAACAGATCTGGAGTCACTTTCAATTCTGAAAGTTGCGCATCATGGCTCCCGATTTCAAGAGCCAGAATTCTTGGAAGAGATGGGAGCTCACATCGCTCTCATAAGCGTGGGAGCTGATAACACCTATGGACATCCAGACGAGGGGCTGCTCAGGTACCTCGCTGGGCGCTCGATTGCAGTGCATCGCACCGATAAGGATGGACCAATCGCCGTCTCGTGGAGATTTGATGACAGCGCTGGGAGATATATATTCACCACGCAAACGATGCGGAAGGAATGGTGGCGGGTTCAATGGCTCTAAGTAGCGTGCTGCTCATTCATGGCGGCGAATCAGTGCTAGCCGATCGTGCGCTCGCTGAAGCTCTGGCACTACGTGGTGATTTTGAGAAGACTGTTGTAGATGGAGGCAGTCTTGAAATTGGTCGTTATGCCGAAGCTGTTGCTCCATCGCTCTTTGCCGATAAACGAGTTCTTGTCATCCGCGATTTGCAAGATGTCATCATGGAAGTTCAAGAGGAGATTGAAGCGCAATTCGAACATCTCGATCCAAATCTGCATCTGATATTTCTTCATAAAGGTGGCGTCAAAGGAAAAGCGTTATTAGAGAAAATCAAGAAGCTCAAACCCGAGATTGTCACTTGTGAGCCAATGAAGAAGGCGGCCGATAAAGAGGCATTTGTCCGAGAAGAATTTGCGCGCCATGGTCGCAAGATCTCAGCCGATGCAATCAGCGCATTAGTTGATGCAATCGGAAGCGACACTCGCGAATTAGCTGCAGCATGTAGTCAGATTGCATTCGACACGAATGCCGGGACTGCTGTTATCGGTGAATCAGATATCGCGCGGTACTACCAAGGGCGTATCGAAGCGACTGGCTTTGATGTCGCTGATGCGACGCTGGCCGGAGATCCACGTTCTGCTCTCATCGCACTTCGCAACGCGTTAGATACAGGCACTGACCCGATCATGATTGTTTCGGCGCTTACCTCCTCGATTCGAGCGCTCGCTAAAGTTTCTGGCGCTCCTCGTAATGCCAATGCATTTCAGCTAGCGGGTTCCTTGGGGCTTGCTCCATGGCAGATCGATAAAGCGCGTCGGCAACTCTCAAAGTGGTCGCCGGCTCTTATCGCCTTCTCAGTTCAAGAGTTATCGCGGGCCGATGTGGCAATAAAAGGTGCCGAAGCCGATCCGCTCTATGCCCTTGAGCGCAGCGTGGTGGCTATCGCCTCAAAAGTGGGCGCCCGGTAGTCGATTTAGGTAGTCGATGGGGGCTGAATTCTCAGTTTGAGCCTTTTCGAGGTCGGCTGATACCCTTCGGCGCTCAATAATTAATAGTAAGAATCAACCGGAAGGCTTTACGTTCGTGGCAAATATCAAGTCTCAGATCAAGCGAATCAAGACCAATGAGAAGGCGCGTCTGCGCAACAAGTCAGTTCGCTCATCTTTTAAGACCGCCATTCGTCGCTTCCGTGATGCCGTTGCATCAGGTGACTCCAAGGCGATTGCCGCTGAACTTCAGACCGCCTCACGCGAACTCGATGTCGCTGTCTCTAAGGGCGTCATTCACTCCAACCAAGCTGCGAACAAGAAGTCAGCGATGGCTAAGTCAGCCCACAAAGCTGGCGTTCGTTAATCACCCCACTTCACTCATCCAAGTAGGCGAGAGCTAATGCCTGCAATTCCACTAGCTAAGGCTCCACAACCTTCGGCGACTAATCCCGCCCAAATTCGAAATTTTTGCATCATCGCCCATATTGATCACGGCAAATCCACACTCGCTGATCGCATGCTTGGCATCACTGGTGTTGTAGAAGCGCGAAATATGCGTGCGCAATATCTCGATCGCATGGATATCGAGCGCGAACGTGGAATTACCATCAAGAGCCAAGCAGTACGTCTGCCATGGCAATCTGGAATTGATGGCAAGGAGTACATCCTTAACATGATTGATACTCCAGGCCATGTCGACTTCACATATGAAGTTTCTCGTTCATTAGCTGCCTGCGAAGGTGCAATTCTTCTGGTTGATTGCGCTCAGGGTATTGAGGCGCAAACTTTGGCAAACCTTTATCTGGCAATGGAGAACAACCTAACGGTTATTCCTGTTCTCAATAAGATCGACCTTCCATCGGCACAACCTGAAAAATTCGCGATTGAACTCTCCAAACTCGTGGGCTGCAAGCCTGAAGACTGTCTACGCGTTTCAGGAAAATCTGGCGCCGGGGTTGAAGAACTGCTTGATCAGATTGTTGCGCAGATTCCTGCCCCACAGGGAAATCCCGACGGACCAGCACGCGCTTTAATCTTTGATTCGGTGTACGACACTTATCGCGGCGTCGTTACTTATGTTCGTGTCTTTGATGGCAAGCTTTCTCCGCGCGAACAAATTCAAATGTTCTCAACCGGTGTAAAGCACGAGTTGCTTGATATTGGAGTTATCTCACCAGAACCTGTATCCAGTAAAGGTTTGGGCGTAGGTGAGGTGGGTTATCTCATCACCGGCGTTAAGGATGTTCGCCAGTCGCGAGTTGGCGATACCGTCACAACATTCCATAAGCCGGCGCTAGAAGCGCTCTCGGGATACAAAGATCCTAAGCCGATGGTCTTCTCGGGACTTTTCCCGATTGATGGCGATGAGTATCCGATGTTGCGCGATGCGCTAGACAAACTGCAACTCAATGATGCTGCGTTGGTTTACGAACCAGAGAACTCTGCTGCACTTGGCTTCGGTTTCCGTTGTGGATTTCTAGGTTTGTTACATATGGAGATTGTTCGTGAGCGGTTAGAGCGCGAATTTAATCTCACCCTGATTTCTACCGCCCCCAACGTCGTTTACACCGTCACAACTGAGACTGGTCAGGAACTTATTGTGACCAACCCCAGCGAGTATCCCAACGGCAAAGTTCAATCCGTCCGCGAGCCAATCGTCAGAGCAACCATACTTTCACCTACCGATTACATCGGAACAATTATGGAACTCTGTCAACAGCGCCGGGGAACCCTAAATGGAATGGATTATTTATCGGAAGATCGCGTAGAGATTCGATATACATTGCCGCTTGCTGAAATTGTCTTTGACTTCTTTGACCAACTCAAATCACGTACCAAGGGATATGCATCTTTGGATTACGAACCAATCGGTGAAGCAGAAGGTGACCTTGTTAAGGTTGATATCTTGCTGCAAGGTGAGACAGTTGATGCTTTTAGCGCGATTGTCCATCGTGAGAAGTCATATTCCTATGGCTTGATGATGACATCGAAGTTACGCGAATTGATTCCACGGCAACAGTTCGAGGTTCCTATTCAGGCGGCTATTGGAGCCAAGATTATTGCGCGCGAAAACATTAGAGCGATCCGAAAAGACGTTCTAGCAAAATGCTACGGTGGCGACATTTCACGTAAGCGCAAACTTCTTGAAAAGCAAAAAGAAGGTAAAAAGCGCATGAAGATGGTGGGCCGGGTTGAGGTACCTCAAGAAGCCTTCATCGCTGCACTCTCAACAAATGCAGATGTAGAGAGTGGAAAGGTCAAGAAGTAACGTGAGCCGTCGGCTCTCGTTTTATATTCATATCCCGTACTGCATTCAGAGATGCGGTTACTGTGATTTCAACACGTATACACCTGCAGAATTACAGGGACCTGATCTCGCTTCTGTCTCTCAAAATTACGTCGATGCAGTGCTTCGTGAGATTGATTTGGCCCACACTTCTCTTGGAGAGGCCGAGGTTCCAACCATCTTCTTCGGAGGAGGAACTCCCTCGTTAATGCCCGCCTCTGAGCTCTCGCGAGTCATCAGCAGAATCCGAGATAGATTCGAGCTCTCAAGTGATGCAGAGATAACGATTGAAGTTAATCCTGATTCAGTAACCAGAGAATTTCTAACGCAGATGCGAGATGCGGGAGCAAATCGCATTTCAATGGGAATGCAATCTGCCAAGCCTCATGTCCTGCAGGTGCTGGATAGAACTCATAAACCTGAGAATGTGGATGTTGCTGTCAAAAACGCACAATCAGCAGGTTTTGATCACATCAGCGTTGACCTCATCTATGGCATTCCGACTGAGAGTATTGAGGATTGGAAGTCAAGCGTTGAAACTGCTCTCTCACTACCGATAGATCACATTAGTGCTTATGCACTCATTGTCGAACGTGGAACAAAACTTGCCGCACAGATTTCTCGCGGAGACGTAGTCATGCCAGCAGATGACGAGACAGCTGATAAATATTTACTTGCAGATGAGTTGTTTTCGAAGGCGGGATTTAACTGGTATGAGCTCAGCAATTGGAGTAAACCTGGCGGCCAGTGTCGACATAACATCGCCTATTGGGACGGTTCTTTCTGGTGGGGAGTAGGGCCTGGCGCTCACTCGTATGTGGAGGGCAAGCGTTGGTGGAATGTAAAACACCCCATGACATACCAGAAGAAAGTCATGAGCAATGAGAGCCCTATGCTCAACGAGGAGACTCTCACTCCTGAGAATCTGTCAGATGAATTTGTAATGTTGCAGATTCGTCGCCAAGAGGGAATCGATCACTCTCGCCTTAGCGAAATCCAATTAAACGCAGCACGCGAATTTCTTCTCACTGGTCATCTTGACGATTTACATTGGGCGAATGGAAAGTTAGTTTTGAGTCAAAGTGGACGCTTGATTGCAGACCGAATCGTGCGCGAGTTGGTGTTGTAGTAACTTTTCTTCCTATGACAACCCTCCACACCGTAATCACCCTGCTACTCGCGCTGATCTTCCTCATTTCAGGGCTCTCAAAAGCAAGCGGTAGCAACGCCGGCCTATCAGGCACGCGCGATGTGGGTTTTCCAGACGGCCTTGCTCGATTGGTGGGTCTATTCGAAACGCTTGCAGCTTCATCACTGGTGATCGGTTTTGCGTTAGAGAATACAGATTTAGAACTTTACGGATTCATTATCATCTGGTTCATTATGGCGGGAGCAATCTTCTTTCACTTCAAGGCCAATAAAGTACGAACTGGATTTCCTGCCATGCTTTTGATCATTCTTGCGACGATTGGGATTGCAACAATTTAGCCATGGAGACTCGTCAATTAGAGATTCTGCGAGCAATCGTTGAAGAGTACGTCGCAACTGAGGAGCCAGTAGGCTCAAAAGCGATTTCTCAACGACATGCCCTTGGTATTTCTCCGGCCACGATTCGAAATGAAATGTCAGTTCTAGAAGATGCAGGACTGATTACCCAACCACACACCAGCGCTGGGCGTATTCCTACCGACAAGGGTTATCGACTCTTCGTCGACAAAATTGCTACGGTGAAACCCCTTTCAAAAGCGGAGCGCCGCGCGATCGAAACGTTTCTTGAGGGAGCAAATGACCTCGATGACATTGTGATGCGAACCGTGCGCTTGTTGGCACAGGTCACGAAGCAAGTTGCAGTCGTGCAGTATCCCTCGCTGACGAAATCTCGAGTTCGTCATATTGAATTAGTGTTACTCACTCCCTCAAGGCTGATGATGGTTCTCATCACTAACACTGGTCGAGTTGAACAAAGAGTCCTTGAACTTCCTTATGACTTGAATGAAGCGCTCTTGAGTGATTTGCGCCAGAAACTTAATCACGCCGTTACAGGTAAATCGATGTCTGATGTAGCGCCACAGCTAGAAGGAATCCTCTCTGCTTTTGGTAGAAACGAGCGGACATCTACAGCCTTGATCATCTCTAACCTCATTGAAATGGCAATTGAGCGACCAGAAGAAAAAGTTGTACTGGCTGGCACTGCAAACCTGGCGCGCTCTACGGGTGAATCATCCTCCGAGATTCACGGCATTCTTGAAGCGCTAGAAGAGCAGGTTGTCTTGCTCCGACTATTGAGCGATTCGGGGGACACGATGCGCGTGCGCATTGGTGAAGAGCAGAGCGAGTCAGGACTTAAGCGCACTAGTTTGGTCAGCATGGGATACGGCGTTGAAGGTTCAGCTCTTGGAGGATTAGGAATCATAGGACCTACCAGAATGGACTATTCATCCTCAATGTCGGCGGTTAACGCAGTCGCACGTTACGTTGGAAGATTCTTGACGGATAGCCAATCATGAGCGATCACTACCAAACCCTCGGCGTCGATCGAAACGCCTCGCAAGATGAGATAAAAAAGGTGTATCGCAAACTGGCGCGCGAAATGCATCCTGACGTTAATCCTGATCCAACTGCGCAAGAGCGATTCAAAGAAATTACTGCGGCTTATGAGGTGTTGAGTGATCCTGATAAGCGAAGTTCTTACGATCGTGGCGGAGATAATTTTGGTGGATTTGGCGGTGGTTTTGGTGGCTTCAGCGACATTATGGATGCGTTCTTTGGTGGTGGTGGATCACCGCGCGGTCCGCGTCCCAGAATGCGTCAAGGACAAGATGCTCTGATTCGAGTGACGATAGATCTCGACGAAGCATGTTTTGGTACCACACGTGAGATCGGCGTTGAAACTGCGGTGATTTGCACAAAGTGCGGTGGAGATGGTTGCGCGTCTGGTTCAACACCACGTACTTGCGATATCTGCAAGGGCCGCGGCGAAATTCAACAAGTGACGCGCTCTTTTATCGGACAAGTAATGACATCACGGCCATGTGGAACCTGTCAGGGTTTTGGCACAGTCATTCCCTCTGCCTGCAGCGAATGCGCAGGTGATGGACGAGTTCGTGCACGCAGAACTATTGAGGTGAAAATTCCTGCTGGCGTTGAAACCGGCAATCGAATTCAACTCGCAGGACAAGGAGAAGTTGGTCCCGGTGGTGGACCTGCAGGCGATCTCTATGTTGAAATCATTGTGGCAGAGCATGAATTCCTCGTCCGCGAGGGAGATGACTTACATCTCTCCGTCTCTATTCCCATGACTGGCGCAGCGCTCGGAACGAGCGTGAAAGTTGAGACTCTGGATGGTGAAATTGAATTAGAGATTAAGGCCGGAACGCAGAGTGGCTACGTAATTCCTATCAAGGGCAAGGGTATGACTCGCCTGCGCGGCGGTGGTCGTGGAGAGCTTTTTGCTCACATCAGCGTAGAAATTCCTACAAAACTCTCTAAACGCCAAGAAGAATTACTTCGTGAATTTGCAACCGAACGTGGCGATAGCGCAGAGTCAAGTCAGGTTAAGAAGAGTTCTGAGGGTGGCATCTTCGGCAAATTCAAAGATGCTTTCAAGAGCTGATGTTGCCCTTATTTATTGTTGAGACACTTCCGAACTCTGGAGAAGTTGAGATTACGGGCGATGAAGCTCGCCACGCTATATCTGCAGTGAGAGTGAAAGTGAACGAGATGATTGCTCTCACTGATGGTCATGGCGCAAGAGCGACAGCAGAAGTGTTGGTAGTTGATCGGAAATCTCTGCATTTAAGAATTATCGATCGCAAATTCCACGAACCATCAGCGATCAAGTTGAGCGTTCTCCAAGCGCTCACCAAAGGTGATCGAGCTCGAGAAACCATCGAATTACTGACTGAGGCTGGAGTCGATCAGATCTTTCCTTGGGCTGCTGCGCGATCAATCGGTCATTGGAAAGATAGCCACGATTCGCGCTCAAAGTGGCAGACCTGGGCACGTGAAGCAACTAAGCAATCGCGGCGAAGTTGGATTCCTGACGTTGCGACGCTGCAAAGTCAAGAGTCAATTACGGAGCGGTTTGCAGACTTCGATCTAGTTCTACTCTTTCATGAATCAGCTGGTGAGAAACTCTCCTCTGTACTCAAGGATAAAAAGGTTCAAAGCGTTCTGCTGATCATCGGTCCAGAAGGTGGAATTACAGAGGATGAGATCAACCATTTTCTTGCCGCTGGCGCGCTATCAGTGAGCATGGGAGAGCCAATCTTTCGTTCGGCACACGCCGGAGCTGCTGCGCTTGCTGCGGTGCAGACTTCCTTGGGAATCTGGTAGAGATACGCCATGAATTGCTTATTCTGCGCAATCGTGGCGGGGGAGATTCCTGCCTCGACAGTGATGGAGACGGAGAGAGTTCTCGCTTTCAACGATATAAATCCTCAATCGCCAACTCACGTTTTAGTTATTCCAAAGTCTCATTATGAGAATGTTGCAGAGCTCTCCAAATCTGATCCAGTGTCACTCAGCGAGCTATTCGATGTGGCAGATCAGATAGCTAGCAAGAACGCGCTCAACGGGTATCGAACTGTGTTTAACACCGGGGCAGATGCAGGCCAGACGGTCTTTCACGCTCATCTCCACCTCCTAGGCGGACGAGCGTTGCAGTGGCCCCCTGGATAGAATGCCGCTAATGGATCGAATAGTTCTTACTCTTCCTGCAGATATTCCGAGCGTTGCCCTGACTGGGCCGAATGATTCCTATATTCGAGCGCTCGAGAGCGCATTCCACGATGTTGCAATCACAGTTCGTGGCAACGAGGTGATTCTTCGTGGCAGCGCCGAGGGTACTGAGCGAGTAAAGAAGTTGATGCAGAATTTCCTGATGGTTGTGCGCGCTGGCCAGCCTCTGAGCGATGATGCCGTGCGCCGATCAATCGCAATGATTCAAGGCGATGGAAATGAATCGCCAGCAGAGGTTCTGACACTCAATATTCTGAGCAATCGTGGAAAGACCATTCGCCCAAAGACTTCAAATCAAAAACGCTATGTCGATGCGATTGACAAGCACACCGTTACATTTGGAATTGGTCCAGCAGGTACTGGTAAAACGTATCTTGCGATGGCAAAAGCTGTTCAAGCGCTGCAATCAAAACAGGTCAATCGCATCATTCTTACCAGGCCAGCAGTTGAAGCAGGAGAGCGCCTCGGATTTCTACCCGGAACTCTTCACGAGAAGATTGATCCGTATCTGCGCCCATTATTCGATGCTCTCCACGACATGCTCGATCCAGAAGCTATTCCGCGCTTGATGTCATCTGGCACCATCGAAGTTGCACCCTTGGCTTACATGCGAGGCCGTACGCTAAATGATTCCTTCATCATCCTTGATGAAGCCCAGAACACTTCACCTGAACAGATGAAGATGTTTCTCACTCGCCTTGGCTTTGGATCAAAGATGGTCGTAACCGGTGACATCACCCAGATAGACCTACCCACTCATCAAGAATCAGGTCTGGGAATCGTGCGCGAGATTCTGGATGGGGTCCCAGATATTTCATTTATGGATCTCACATCGGAAGATGTCGTTCGCCATCGATTAGTCAGTGAGATCGTTGATGCTTATGGACGATTTGATAGCTCTGCAGAAGGAAATCGCACAGCCCGTCGTGTCATCAAACCTCGTTCTTTAAGGAGTGATCGCTGACTCTCTTTACTCGGTGAAGAGGAGTGCGAAATGAATATAGAAATTACTAATCTCACCACCCATACGTGTGATGAAGCGCGCCTTGCCTCCGTTGCAGAATTCGCCATGGTTTCAATGGGCCTGCATCGGGATTGCGAAGTCAGCATTTCTTTAGTTGATGAAGACGAGATGAGCGCTCTGCATGTTCGGTGGATGGATGAACCAGGAGCTACCGATGTTCTGTCATTTCCTATGGACGAGATCAAGCCAAACTCAGCTCCGATGGGGCCAGGAATGCTAGGCGATATCATCCTCTGTCCAGCCTTTGCTGCCAGACAAGCAGAAGAAGCAGGGCATCCTTTACAAGATGAATTGGAATTGCTGACTGTGCATGGAGTGCTGCATTTGCTGGGCTATGACCATCGAGATGAGGACGAGAAAGAGATCATGTTCGGAATTCAAGAACGCTACCTTCGCGATTGGAAAGTGAGTCGATGAGTCTCTCCGCAGTCCTCTCTGTTCTGTCACTTCTGCTGTTTGCGGGCTTCCTCGCCGGATCCGAATCAGCGATTAATTCCATATCGCGAGTATTTGTTGAAGAGTTAGAAGTCAAGTCTTCACGAGCGGCAGCCTGGGTCCAACGCGTCATCAAGGAACCGGCTCGTTATCTCAACGTCATTCTCTTCGTGCGTAAAGCGTGTGCACTCACAGCCACGGTGATTGTGGCTGAATCTTTTGTCGATCTCTTCGATTCAGTGCTTTCAGGAATGTTCGCAGCCGTTGGAATTATGTTGGTACTTTCCTATGTAGTCGTCGGCGTTGGCCCGCGAACATTGGCTAAGCAGAATGCCGGACGCTGGATTGTTCCAGCCTGCGTTGTTGCCGTTGTGATGTCCAAAGTACTGGGGCCATTGACGGCGCTACTTATTGCAATCGGAAATGCAATTACGCCGGGTAAAGGTTTCAAAACTGGGCCTTTTGCCAACGAAGCAGAGCTACGAGATCTGGTTGATCAGGCTCACGAGCGCGGATTAGTTGAAGAATCAGAGCACGAAATGATTCATTCTGTATTCGAACTTGGTGACACTTTGGTTCGAGAACTCATGGTCCCGCGCACTGAAATGGTCTGGATTGAAGGTAGTAAAAACTTAAGACAAGGACTTTCGCTAGCTTTGCGTTCAGGCTTTACGCGCATCCCAGTTATCGGCGAGAATCTCGACACCATTCTGGGAATTGCTTACGTCAAAGATCTTGCCAAGCGCACCCATGAGTACCGTGAATCAGAGCTAACCGAAGTCGTCAAAGATCACTTGCGTAAGGCAGCATTCATTCCAGAGACAAAGACTGCCTCCGAACTCTTGAAGGAGATGCAACGCGACCAGATTCATTTAGCAATCGTGGTTGATGAATATGGCGGAACCGCAGGTTTGATTACTATCGAAGATATTTTGGAAGAAATTGTTGGTGAGATTGCAGATGAATACGATGATGATGTCGATGAAATCGAGTGGATAACCGATAGCCAGGCTCGTGTTTCAGCGCGACTTCACCTTGAGGATCTAGCAGATAACCTCAAATTAGATTTGAGCGAAGAAGAACTAGAAGATGTTGATACCGTCGGTGGGTATATGGCAAAAGTTTTGGGTCGCGTGCCGATTCCTGGGAGCACCATCAACCTTCATGGTTGGCAGATAACAGCTGAGCGTCCCGTCGGTCGTCGTCATCGCATCGCAACCTTCTTACTCGAGCGAGTAGCCACAGAGACAAAAGTAGAAGAGGTCTAGGGTTACCTCATGCGCATCGTTAGATTTGTTCCTCCCGCAGGTTCAAGTATCGGAACTGACCCGCACTTTGGTGTCATGGAGGGCGAAAATACGGTCCGAGCGATCGCTAGTGACCCGCTTTATGCCGGTGTTTTCAAGCAAGAAGAGACCTTTGCACTTGAGGAAATTCGACTCTTAGCTCCAGTGCTTCCGCGGAGCAAAGTTGTATGTGTCGGAAAGAACTACGCAGATCACGCTGCCGAAATGGGCGGCGAAGTTCCATCCGAGCCAATTATCTTCATCAAGCCAAACACATCTGTTATCGGTCCTAATGAAATTATTCAGTGGCCGAATACCAGCGAGCGAATTGATCATGAAGCAGAACTTGCTGTAGTCATCTCAAAGATTTGTAAAGAAGTGCCTCGAGAGAAAGTCAATGATGTGATCTTTGGCTATACCTTAGCCAATGATGTCACCGCGCGAGATCTCCAGAAAAAAGATGGCCAATGGACTCGAGCGAAGAGTTTTGACACCTTCTGCCCACTTGGACCTTGGATTGATACTGATTTCCGTCCCGGAAACCAGATGATTACTGCGCATGTGGATGGCGAACTTAAACAATCTGCACCGCTATCAGATATGGTCTTTGACGTTCCGTTTATCATCGAATTTGTTACCAAAGTTATGACCCTCTTACCTGGAGATGTGATTCTTACTGGAACGCCATCTGGCATCGGAGCGATGAATCCTGGTGGTGAGGTAGTAGTCTCTATCGACGGATTAGGTTCATTACGAAACAAGGTGTCGCAACGTGGCTAATAATGTAGCTAAAGAGGTCAGGACTCGCTTTGCTCCATCACCTACGGGTGATCTTCACGTCGGCAACATTCGCACCGCACTTTTTGATTGGGCTTATGCGCGCCATACCGGCGGAAAGTTAATCTTCCGAATTGAAGATACAGACCGCGAGCGTGTCACAGATGAATATATTGCGCGCGCAGCAGAAACTCTGAAGTGGCTAGGTCTGAATTGGGATGAGGGTCCAGAAGTAGGCGGGCCATACGGTCCATATCTACAATCTCAGCGTCTGGAAATTTACAACGAATGGGCGCAGAAA
>JACCDM011638670.1_pt1 | contig 15314 bp, 14 predicted proteins | sample 7445851 | NCBI WGS metagenome assembly JACCDM01 (sample SAMN15323438, study PRJNA562643) | freshwater metagenome | isolation source: river surface water | place: USA:Blue River Watershed | collected 2017-08-16
GGAAGCATAGCCATAAAAAAATGAAATCTGTACCAGCAAAAGGAAAATTAGTATTTGGTGATGCTTTGTATTTTAGGCCTATTGAAACAATTGCAGATTTTTTGTCGAATTTTGATAAAGAAATGGCAAAAAGTAAAATCAAGGTTTTGATTCAAACAACACTCCTATATGGATATATTGACTATGCTTATGCATTAATAGAGGATCAGCGGATTAATAAGTATTTCACACAGGAAGAAATTCAAATAATTATCAGAAGTATTAAAAAAGTTAATAGGGGATTACATTTTAGATTTAAAGGTTCTGGCCATTTGTTTTTAATCATATTATCCATAGCAAATTTATTTAAACCAGTTTACCAAAAGTTTGCTAGTAGAAATGATTTGCAATTAGGATCAAAACGGAAAAGTTTCTTTTGGAATTATTAAATAATATTATGATATATAAGAAAAGTATAAAAGTTATCCTAAAAAGATTTTTTGATTTTTTGTCATTGTTGTTTTCTGGCACTAAAATCGGATCTTTTTACACAGAATATTTTATCTATAAGATTCTCAGCAAACAAAAAGAAGTGAAGCACAATGGTGTTAAAATGTTCTTTTGTATACCCAATAAATTAAATTTATACAGAGCAGAAAGTTTTTCTAAAAAGGAGCCAGATACTCTTGCATGGATTGATTTAATTCCTGAGGGTTCACTAATCTGGGATATTGGTGCAAATGTAGGACTCTATTCTGTGTATGCCGCTAAAGCGCGAAATTGTAAAGTGTATTCTTTTGAGCCTTCTGTATTTAACTTGGAACTATTAGCACGGAATATTTTTTTAAATAAACTCCAGGATAATATCACAATAATTCCTATTTCTCTAAGTGATAAGCTGTCAGAAAATCGTTTTCAAATGACATCAGTTGACTGGGGAGGAGCATTATCAACCTTTGGTGCAGGCATCGATCAATTTGGAAATAGCATTAAAGAAGTTTTTGAATATTCAACAATTGGAATTTCGATGGATGAAGTTATTAGGCATTTGAAACTGCGATATCCACGATATTTAAAGATTGACGTGGATGGTATCGAACATTTCATTCTAAAAGGTGGATTAAATGTTCTGAAGCAAGTAGATGGGGTGTTAATTGAAATTAATGAAGAATATAACGAGCAGTTACAAGAATGTGTAAAGTATCTTGAAGAGGCAGGTTTAACATTATTTAAGAAATGTTATATAGATTCCAATAGCCAATATAACCAATGGTGGGTTAGGGTTCTAGGTTTATAAAATCATACGATATGCAAAAAAACAATATTTCCATAGGTTCCTGGATAACCATTGGTCATCCCTCCATCGCCGAAGTAATGGCTGATGCTGGGTTTGATTGGTTATGTATTGATCTTGAACACTCAGTAATTGATTATGCAGAAGCGCAGCAATTGATCATGGCAATTCAGGGAAGGGGTTTAAATGCATTTGTTCGAGTTGGAGAAAATAATACCAGGATTATAAAAAGAATACTGGATGCAGGAGCTGATGGTATAATAGTACCAAGTGTAAATTCAGCTGCAGAGGCAAGAAAGGCGGTACAGGCACTTAAATATCCACCTGTTGGTTCAAGAGGTGTTGGACTTGCCCGTGCGCAAGGGTATGGATTTGGCTTTGACAAATACAAGTCTGAGAAAGCAAATGAAATCAAGCTAATTGTTCAGATTGAACATTATAAGGCCATTGAAGAACTCGAAATGATTTTAGAAGTAGATGGTGTGGATGGTACTTTCATTGGTCCTTATGATTTATCTGGTTCAATGGGTAAGCCAGGCAAATGGGATGATCCAGATGTTGTAGCAGTGTTAAACAGGTATGAAATGATTACAATGAAATATGACAAATTAATTGGGTTTCATGTTGTGCCACCGGATTTTTCATTGGTGATGGAAAAAATTAATAAAGGATATAATTTTATTGCATTCAGTTTTGACGCAAATTTTCTAGGTCAAATGATCCGTGAACAATTAAATCAGCGAAAATAGTATGAAAATTCTTGGAGTTGTTCCCGCCCGTATGGCTGCAAGCAGATTTCCGGGTAAACCTATGAAGATGATTCAAGGGATGCCAATGGTTGAGCATTGTTATCTAAGAAGTGCCATGTGTCCCTTGCTGGATGATATTGTTGTGGCTACTTGTGACACATCAATTTTTGAGTATATTATTGTGAATGGTGGTAAAGCGGTTATGACTTCCGACAAACACGAACGAGCAACTGAAAGAACTGCTGAAGCATTAATAGTGCTTGAAAAACAACATCCGGGTAAGCAATATGATATTATCGTAATGATTCAGGGTGATGAACCTCTGATTGATCCTGAGATGATCACGCAAGTGATAAACCCTCTGCTGAACGGTAAAGCCAATGTATCAAATCTAATGGTAGCATTAATAACCGAAGAAGAAGTAAATAACCCCAATAATGTTAAGGTGGTTACGGGAATTAATGGAAATGCATTATATATGTCTAGGGAACCGATTCCTTCAAAGGAAAAATTCAAAGGACAGATTAATTATTTTCGTCAGTTGGGTCTCATAGCCTTTACTAGGGAAGCATTGTTGGATTTTATTGCCTTAGAAACAACAGAACTTGAAAAGATTGAATCGGTGGATATGAATAGGTTTCTTGAAAATGGTATATCTATTCACATGGTAGAAACAAATTTTGAAGTAGATGCTGTCGATACCCCAGACGATCTAAAACGGGTAGAAGAAAAGATGAAGAACGACAACCTATACCAAAAATATAAAAGATCCGTTCAATGAAGGTAAAAGTGTCAAATGTTGCATTCTCAAAAAATCCATACTTGGTTGGCAAATTACTCGCTGAATTTCCTGATGCTATCATAAATGAAATGGGAACAAGAATGAGTAATGAAGAGTTGGTAGGTTATTTTTCAGATGCTGAAGCCGCCATCGTAGGACTCGAAGCAATCAATGCGGAACTACTGGACAAATTGCCTCAGCTGAAAATGATTGCCAAATTTGGAGTTGGACTCGATAATATTGATCTGGAAGCCTGTAAACAAAGAAATATTACAGTAGGTTGGACAGGAGGTGTTAACAGGAGATCTGTTGCCGAAATGACACTTGGCTTTATGCTTGCTTTATCCCGAAATCTTTTTTCTACTTCTGCACAACTCAAAGATGGAAGCTGGAATAAAAATGGTGGTTTTCAATTGTCCGGGAAAACAATAGGAATTGTAGGTTTTGGATATATAGCAAGAGAATTGGTTTTTCTTTTAAAGCCTTTTCAATGTAAAATACTCGTGAATGATATCATTGATTTATCCTCTCTTGTTTCAAGGTATGAAGTGATGTCTGTTTCAAAGGATGTATTGTTTCAGGAAGCAGATATTATTACTGTACATACCCCATTAACAGTTGATACAAGAAATCTTTTTAATAAGCAGGTGTTTGAAAAAATGAAAACATCTGCACTTTTGATTAATACTGCAAGAGGTGGAATAGTTAATGAGGTTGATCTTAAATTGGCCTTACAGGAGAAAAATATTGCCGGAGCAGCCTTAGATGTTTATGAGGAGGAACCCCCAGTTGATAATGAACTGTTGCAATTGGAAAACCTGATCTGTACTCCACATACCGGTGGAAATTCTTATGAAGCAGTTGTGGCAATGGGAATGTCAGCGCTTGAACATTTGATTAATTATAAAAACAGATGCAAATAATATAAAATGAACAAATTAAAAGTAGGTATTGCGGGCTATGGAATTGTTGGAAAGAGACGACACCAATTTATCGACGCACATCCCTCACTAAAGGTTACTGCTATTTGTGAACAGAATTTCACAAATTCTTCATTAGACTTATCTGGTATAGCTTGTTATAATAATTATAAGGAGCTTTTGGAGAAGGAAACGTTAGATATATTGTTTGTCTGTTTAACAAACAATATAGCAGCAGAAGTTACCATTGCTGCTCTGGAGAAAAAAATGCACGTGTTTTGTGAAAAGCCTCCTGGAATGAATGTTGAAGATATCAGGAATGTGATTGAGGTAGAAAAAAAATACCCTGAACTTAAGCTTAAATATGGATTTAATCATAGATACCACTACTCTGTAAGGGAGGCTCTTCGGATAATTCAATCTAGGGAATTGGGTGATGTTGTAAATTTGCGCGGAGTGTATGGTAAGAGTCGTATAATCCCCTTCTCAGGTGGTTGGCGTTCTAAACGTGAATTGGCTGGTGGTGGGATATTACTTGATCAGGGTATACATATGGTAGATCTTATGCGTTTGTTCTGTGGTGAGTTCGAGGAAGTTAAAAGTTTTATATCTAATGATTTTTGGGGACATGATGTAGAAGATAATGCTTTTGCCATTTTGAAAGACAAGAAGGGGCGTATTGCAATGCTTAATTCATCAGCTACTCAGTGGCAGCATAAGTTTAATTTAGAAATTTCGCTTTCGCAAGGTTATATTGAATTACACGGTATCTTGTCTGGTTCTAAGAGCTACGGAGAGGAAAAAATTGTCATAGGGCATAGAGATGAAGGATCAGATAACGGCCAAATGGAACAAAAAACAATTAAATTTTTACAAGATAATTCATGGCGCGACGAAATCAATGAATTTGCAGAAGCCATTATTGAGAACCAACCTGTCATGTCAGGAACTAGTAATGATGCTCTCGAAACGATGAAGCTCGTTTTTAGTATCTATTATAGCGATGAAACATGGCGGAAACAATTTAATATTAACAACCCTAACCAATAATTGAAATACGATGAATAACCTAGACAAAATCTACCAAAAAGATAATTATTTAAAAACATATTTTTTTGTTAACTAAGCAACATATCGACAAAGTTTTACATGCCTTGGATAAGGCCATGGATTTAGCTTTATCCTATTTTGATAATCCAGGTATCCTGACAAATGAGTTAAAGGATATTAAAACACTTGTTGATTTGAAGATGAATGAGTTTATTTTAAATGAATTATCAGGTATGGGATTTCCCATTCTTTCAGAAGAATCCGATTGTAAACATAAAGCAATTAATCTAACGGGGTGGATTGTTGACCCTTTGGATGGCACTTTAAACTTCACTCGTAAATTTCCTTGTGTTGGTATTTCAATCGCATTCATGGTTGACGGAATTCCTACTCATGGGTTTGTTAAGGATATATTCAATAATATTTCTTACATTACTAATTTGAATGGCAGAGCAACAAAAAACGGAATTGCGATGAATGTTTCTGGTGTATCCCAATTGAGTAATGCTATTCTCTCAACGGGTTTTCCTTCTGGAGCAAATTACAGTACCAGCGAATTGATGCATTTTGTCTCAAATGTTCAGGAATTTAAAAAAATAAGAGCATTAGGCAGTGCAAGTTTAATGTTATGCCTTGTTGCAGAAGGTGTTTTTGATGTATATTATGAAAAGGGAATATATATTTGGGACGTTGCGGCTGGAATTGCACTGGTAAATGCATCAGGGGGTAAGTACAAATTAAATAAAATGAGTGAACCGTATAAATATGAGGTGCTTGCATCCAATTCAGAGATTTTTGAAAATGCCTTACAAAAGCTTATTGCAATCCGCTAATTTTTATGATGCCAGTTTTTCTATCTTTTGTTTTTGAAACATCTATGCCCGTTTATGGGGGCTTAAAAAATACGATTTCTTTTACACCAAACAGCTCCATTAAACAAGGGAATAATTCTAATGGGTTTATAATTAATATCCCCAATCATTCGGGTACACATATTGACTTTCCCCGTCATTTCAGTGATGAAGGAAAATCATGTTCTGATTATCCTCCTTCCTTCTGGTTTTTTGAGAAAATTGGCTTTTTAGCTTGCTCTATTGAAGAAGTACCTGACAAAATAAAAGACCTGCCAAGAGATATTGAATTATTAATTCTGAAAACAGGCTTTGGAGCAAAGAGAAGTGAAGATGAATATTGGTCAGCACAACCTGTTATACCCGCTTCGTATGCTAAACTCTTTAAGTATGCCTTTCCGCAATTACGTGTTTTTGGTTTTGATCTTATTTCTTTAACTAGCAAACTGGATAGGCCAGAGGGAAAAAAGGCTCACTTATCTTTTCTAATTGACAATGATATTCTCATATTGGAAGATATGAATCTTCAACACTTAACAAAATCTCCTTCTAAAGTAATCATCACTCCGATATTGATCAAGGATGCGGATGGTTCACCATGTACCGTTATTGCTTTTTAAATAATGAAATTACCCTTAGCTATAATGACTGAAAATCAATTTCTAAGTATTTGTGCAAATTGCAAGTCAATATTAAATGCGAATGATTCCACTATTCATCGAGTTGCTATACCTTGGATGCACCCAATCAGGGAGCATCCAATTGCATTACAGCAATATGTTGATTTGGTTATAAAACCAAACAGGATTCAAGTTTTTAAAAAAAAGCTCAGAGATTTCATAATCTATTCTGGTATATGGATTAGGCAACTGTATAGGGCAACAACTCGGGGTAATGATTATTGGAAGAGCTACGATACCCTTCCAGATAATGTAGATTGCCTATTTATTTCTCATGTAATAAATCGGTCTCACTTAAAAAATACGAATGATTTTTACTTTTCTTCTATTCCGGATGAATTAGTTAAAAGAAACTATAAGGTCTTGATTGGTTATATAAATAATCTTGGTGTATTTAATAAATCTATCAAAAATACTATAGCAAAATCCTTATTTCCTAAATTATATTTTACAGATTCACTTTCATTAAAGCAGGAACTAAATATTAGAAAATCATTAAAGAAAGAATCGAAATTATTAAAGTGGAATGCTTTAAAAGAAAGCACGCCACTTAGACAACAAATATTATTCAAAGCAGCTCATGAAATTTTATCAGGTGAGGCTCAATCAACTATGCGTATTTTTGATCAGGTAAAAAAACTGGTTGAAACAGTTCGCCCTAAATCTATTATTGTTCCGTATGAGGGGCACGCATATGAAAGAATTTGTTTTGCAGCAGCAAGAGCTGTAAAACAAGATATAATTTGCATTTCCTACCAGCACACTGGTGTTTTCCGACTTTCAAATGCTATAAGACAAACTCTGGGCATTCAATATAATCCTAATATTATTCTGACACCAGGCATTGAAACAAAAAATGATCTTAAAAATAACCCTGAATTTGCAGGAATACGTATTGAAGTCCTAGGATCGGTTAGAAGTATAATGGATTCTAGTAATGCATATAAACACAAGGACAGGACTCAACTAGCCTGTTTGGTAATGCCAGAAGGTATTTTGTCTGAATGCTTGCAACTATTCAAATTTTCCATTAAGTGTGCATCTTTAAGACCTGACATTAATTTTATTTGGAGACTACACCCAAGTATCACTTTTGATGAAATAATTTCACAGTCGAAAATATTTCAGAATATACCACAGAATATTATTTTTTCAACTGACACCCTTGAGAGTGATATTGAGCATAGCACCTGGGTACTTTACAGAGGCACTACGGCTATTTTGAAAGCTATATCAGCTGGCTTGCGACCATTTTATTTGCAGAATTTCGATGAACTTACAATTGATCCACTTTATAAGCTGGATAAATGGAGAATCAATGTTATCAAACCTGAAGATCTTGATAATTGGTTAAAGTATGATATTGCAACTGGATTTAAGGATTTTCTAGAAAACTTTCAGTTAGCTCAGGAACTCTGTTTACAAAGGTTTTCGAAGCTCGATATTAATGTACTTGATTCTATTCTAAAAGAAAAAATCAACAACGGATTAATATGCCAATAATTCGGGAGGCCTTATTAGAAGATGCTAAAAAAGTTGCAGCGTTGCAATCCAAATTTGGAATAACTCCTGATACTGAAGACGATTGGGAAAGATTGTGGGTAAACAACCCTGTTAAGCATAGCGACAATCCTATAGGATGGGTGCTCGAAGAGAAAGACAAAGTGGTTGGATTCCTGGGCAATGTTTCTCGTAGTTATGTATTGGGTGAAGTAAAGCTAAGGGCAATGGCAGCAAGGGGATGGGTAGTTGAACCTGCGTTCAGAAATGCAACTGTTCTACTGCTGTCAAAATACCTGAATCAGAAAAATGTAGATATACTACTTAATTCAAGTAGTAATGATAAAGCATATCATGTTTTTGATAAAATGGGTTCCAGGACTGTACCGTTGGATGTATATAGTAAACTACTTTTTTGGGTTACTCATCGAAGATACTTTATCGCTTCTATTGTGGGATACTTTCAATTTCCAATGTTTTTAGGCAAGCTAGTTGTAGAATTTGGAGGATTGCTTTCTTTGCTGCCGGTTTCATTAATGGATTATTACATGAATAAAAAAATGAAATTTTTGACAAATAGGTTTGAATTAAAAATTATTCACCCTAATTTAATAGGAGCCGATTTCGATCTCTTATGGGAGTCTAAAAGAAAAGAACATAGGCGCTTATTAGCTGATCGATCTTCTGAGCTTTTAAAATGGCATTTTTCAAAAGAAGAGTTCAAAACACATATCATCTGTTGTTATAAACAAGGTGAATTGATAGGATATCTTGCAGTAGCAAAATTGAAAAATGGGAAGACAGATTTCTTACGACATGTTATAATAGATTTAATAGTTTTAAATAATTCAAAATTTGTAATAGAATTCCTTCTGGCAGCGGCCTACAAGTTTTCCCGATCAGAAAAGGTAGTTTCTCTAGAATTACTGGGATTTTCAGAAGATGTAAGAGAAGTTGTAAAGGACATGAAAGCATTGGGAAGGAAGAGTTTTCCAACTCCATTTACATACAAGCTAGTGAATAAGCAATTGCCAGTTGAGTTATTTACTCAAAAAAGTACTTGGTATCCATCACTCTTTGATGGCGACAGCAGTCTTTGATATGATTTCCTGAAAATATAAAAAAAGAAAAGTGCGTTTACAAAATTTACTGAAAGTGCCACTAGGGGTTATTTTTTCTATGTTACCCTCGCAAAAAAAAATAAGAAAAAAGGGAATTACAGTATTTGTTTATCATGAGGTAACAGACACTCCGAGTCTTTTTTCAGAGGAATATGGGCTTGCTGTTTCAACTGCTACATTCCGTAAGCAAATAGAATGGATTAATAAAAATTTCAAAATTATTCATCCCAAGCAACTTTCCGATAATTCGAAATTATCACAATATGCAGCACTTATTACATTTGATGATGGTATGCTAAGTAGCTTCGAAAATGGTTTGAGAATATTGGAAGAAATGAATGTGCCGTCATTGTTTTTTCTTAATATGAGCTCGGTAGTGGAGAGAAATCCCTTGACTTCTGCAGTTCTCTGCTTTTTAGGTAAAGAATCATTTGAGTTTAAAGAGCATTGTGCATCAAATCAAGTAAAACCACCTTATCATCTCACAGTAAATCCAAAAATACTAAATAATTTTTTTGTAAATAATACCTTAAAGAATGATAAATCATTGGTTGAATATCAGGGCCAGTTTGCAGAATTCGATTTGGTTAAGAAATGGAGCAATTCAAAAAACGTGATTTATGCAAATCACTTGTATGAACATTGGAATGCTGAAGCACTTAATGATGATGAATTTGTGGATCAGTTTGTCCGAAATGAGCAAATGCTTAATCGATTCAATAACACAGTAAAATATTTTGCTTTCCCAAATGGGCAGCCTGGAACTTGTTTTGCAGATCGTCATATTACTTTATTAAAGTCTCTTGGAGTTGAGCGTATTTTCTATTCTTCAGGAAATATAAATGCTGATGAAACAAACTTGCAGCTTGATAGAATCAGTTTTGGCAAATATGATCGCACTAATGCATCTATGTGGTTTAAAGTGGGGTTCGCTTATTACAAAAATATGATTCAAAAAATATTCTCTTAGTTGATGCAAAAATTTATAGAAAAAGCACATTTTGTGTTGATGTTGCCATCGTTGATTATCACCATGGTTTTAGTAAATCAGTCTGATGTTTTTTTCATTTTAATCGGTCAGTTAATTGGATGGTTGTGTTATATCTTCGCAGCATTAATAGTTTTCAACTCTTTCCAAAATAAACTATTTGTATATATATTGTTTTTCTTTATAGTAGTTACTAAATTTCTGTCTATTTTAACTGGATCTTCATCGGCTGAAACTATATATATCATTTGTCAAAATACACTTTTTTGTATTGCCGGAACTGTTGTTGCTTACTTGAAGCCACAAATGATATATAGGCAAATAATGGTATTTTGTATTTTAAATGTGGTTTTTATGTTACTTCAGATCACAGGATTAGGAGGAAAACTTGTTATGTTTTTTACTACACATGGTGAAGGACCAGTTACCCCAGAGATGACTCTTTTTAAAGAAGAGAAAAATCTGAACTACCTTTTGATACAAGGGCGCCCTGCAGGCCTCACTCAAGCTAATATAATCCTTTCGTTAATTATTATTTTTGCTACAGCAATTCATTTTTCACATCAGCATCGTGTATACAGATGGGGTACTCTTTTTTTAAGTTTGCTAATTACTTTGTCAATGTCTAAAATGGCATATCTCGGACTTATTGTTTCTAGTTTAATTATTTTAATATGGGGTCAGAGTTTTCAGAAAATGCGAGTATTTAGAGCATGTCTTTTTATTGTATTTTTTATACTAATGTATTCTCTATTATTCCCCGGATTAGCTGCAGTTAATCTTTCTAAAGAAACTATTGATGCGAGTATCTTTTTAAGAGCTAATGACATTATGTTTGCATTCAATCCGGAGTACCTAAGTTTTGAAAGCAAGCCTTTTTTTGAGGGTACAAGTTTCTTTTATGGAGGTGAAGAAGGTGAGTTTGTTTCAGGTATTGCAAGTGTAGTGTCAAAAGTTTATAATAATCTGGCGCTTTTTTTTTCAGGCTTATTTGTTTTATTTTTATTATATCTAATTGGCTTTAGAAAGTTAAAGTCAATCATTCCAAGTACAAGGCTCAAAATTATTACAGTATTAGTCGTTATAAGCATATTTCCAGTAACACATCCTATCTGGCCGTTCCAGATTTATTGGTTTTTTCTTGGATATGGTCTCCTTCCTTTTTATACTTTTATCCATCCCAAATTTTTAACAAACAGACATTCATGGATTCTTGATAGGAATTGGCAAACATCACATTAATTATAAATTTATATGTTTAAAATTGGTAATTATTTTGGATCCGATATCGCCTTCATTGTACCTACGAAAGACCGACCTAGTAAGATTAAAAATCTTTTGGATAGCCTTGCTGCTCAAAGCACTCAATGCAGTAGGATTATTATTATAAATGGAGGAGAAAGCATTAAGAATTTAGTGCTGGGCTATAAAGAACGATTACCAGTTGAGTATTACGAATGTCAACCACCAGGACAGATTAGGCAAAGGAATATGGGAATATCTTTACTTGATAACAGAACGCCATTGGTAGGCTCTCTTGATGATGATATTGTTCTTATGCCGGATGCAATTGAGAAAATGATTTCTTATTGGAATACAATACCAGCAGAAACAGCTGCTGTCTCATTCAATATTATTAATTGTAAGCCCGAGAAACATACTTTGTTAAAGGGAATGATGGGACTTACCGGACCACAGCCAGGCAAAGTGTTGAGTTCCGGAATCAATACTCCGATACTGTCCATTGGTGAAAGCATTCCAACAGAATGGGTTTGTGGCGGTGCTACTGTATGGCGGCAAGAAATCCTCAAAAAATTTACCAATTCCCCTTATGATGCTATGTGGGCTAGTTCGGAAGATTTAAATTATAGTTATCCAATTGGGAAACATTATCCACTTTTTGTTTGTGCAGATGCAAAAGTGAATCATGAACACGTTTATGATTTGAGGATTAAAAGGAAACATCGTTATTATGGTCGTACCGAGACCCTTTGGAGGTTATATTTTGTTGAATGTAATAAAGAGCTTTCCCGCAGTGCTTTTCTTTGGTCGCAGGCAACAACTATAATAGCGCGCTTTATTAAGGGAGTAATTTCTTTCGAGTCAAGACATTTTCAATTTGCATTTGGACAAATTGAGGGAGTAATAGCTGGGATGATTGCTATTGCCCATAAAAGGGGGCTTAAAGAATTACTCAATGATACAATAAAAAAGTAAAGATAGTTTACATTAACTTTTAATATATTAATGAAAAAAACAAAAAATATTTTACTTGCAATTGGTTGTTCTAAAATTGGAGGAGCACAGAAAATATTTATCACAATTGCAAAAAATTTAAGAAATGAAGGGAATAATGTAACAATTTTACTTCCTGAAGGAGCACTTGCTGATATGTTTCGGAATGAAGACTTTAATATCTTATTGATAAATTATAACTCAATTAAAGGAATAAGAACTATAACTAGACTACTGAAAAGAAAAGACTTTGATATAATAAATACTCACTTGACTAATTCTAGTTTTCTTTTCGCAGTTGTAAATATTTTTTATAAAAAAAAATTATGCTGCTCCTTGCACAACGCAATTATTCACGAGGGCTTAAATAGAATACAAAGGTTAATATATCCATACATATATTTTATTATAGATAAATTTAGTAATGGTATTATTGTTAATTCGGAAAGTAATAAACAGCATTTTGTCGATATTGCAAATATTTCTCCTAACCACATTCGTGTTATCTATAACGGAATAGATGCAAGTGAATATATTATCGAAAAAAATATTTCGAAGAGTAAAAGAGGAAAATTTCAAATAGGATTTATTGGCCGTTTATCCATTGAGAAAGGTGTAACTTATCTTATTGAAGCATTGTCCCATCTTAATGAAATAGATTTTGAATGCGTTATTATTGGTGAAGGACCGTTAAGATATGAATTAGAAGATATAGTAATATCAAAAGGCTTAAATAGTAGGGTTAAATTTCTTGGTTTTCAACAAAATGTAACCCCTTTTTTTGCTGAGATGGATGTATTCATTTTGCCATCACTTAATGAGGTATTACCCATTACCATCATTGAAGCATTTGCCCATAAAGTTGTTACAATAGCTGCGGAAGTTGGAGGAGTCCCAGACTTAATAACACACGGTAAAACCGGGATGCTTTTTCCAGCGAAAAATATAGAAAAACTCTTGGAAAACATTAAATTTATTCACAAAAAATATTGGTGAAAAACAAAAGATGATTGATAATGCTTATCAGAAATTTATTCAATCATTTTCAAGTGATGTGATGCTAGGTGAAATTTCAAAATATTATGATTTCATATCGCAAAATAAGTAAAATATTATTCATTGTTAATAAGTTGCGACATAAATATATTAATATTATTTGGTATTTATATATTTTTGTAGAATAGTTATCTGATAACTTTTAACCATATTAAATCGAATTTCTAAATAAAAATAAAAAAATTATGAAAAAAGATGCAGTTTTTATAAATGGACCTTTTTTGGAAGGTTTTTCTAGGGAATCAAGAAGTCCAGCAGTCACCAAAAGCGGAACATTATACTATCCTGCATGGTTGGCATATGCATGTGGATTTGCAGAAGAAAACGGATTTGATTGTAAACTGATTGATTGTATTGCAGATAAAATTTCTTTTAAAGATTCCATTGATTTAGTTGTAAATTTAAATCCTAAAGTTATAGTAATTGGCACAAGTACTCCGAGTATAGATGCAGATTTAACTTTTGCAAAAGAATTAAAATTAAATCTAAATAACTCTATAATAATTTTGGTTGGAACTCATGCTTCTGCATGTGCATCTCAAATCGTAGCTGAATTTGATTTTGTTGATATGGTTGCAAGACGTGAATACGATGTTACAATCCTTGATGTTTTAAATTGTATAAAAGATTCAAAGGATTGGAAAGATATAAAGGGGTTGACTTATAAAAATAATGCTGAAATAGTTGTTAATAACCCAGATCAGCCATATATCCATGATTTAGATACTATTCCATTTGGAAGTAAAGTGTATAAAAAGCACCTTAATATAAAAAATTATTATTATGGCCATGTACGATATCCAATGATTTCTATATTCACTAGTAGAGGATGTAATGCAAGATGTAATTATTGTTTATACCCTCAAACAATGTTTGGTAATTTTAGATCTAGAACTCCAAAAAATATTGCTGATGAATTCGTTTGGATTGCTAAAAATTTACCCGAAGTAAAAGAGGTATTAATAGATGATGACACTTTTACTATGAACAAATCACATGCTCAAGCTACAGCAAAAGAGTTGATCAAAATTAATAATAAAATTAAATGGACTTGTGAAGCTAGAGCAAATTTAGATTTCGAAACTTTGAGTTTGATGAAAAAGGCTGGATGTAGATTAATAGTAACAGGTTTTGAATCAGTTGATCAAAATGTATTAGATAGAGTGAACAAGGGCATCAAAATGGAAGAAGTTTATAACTATTCTAGAGATGCAAAAAAAGCTGGAATTAAAATTCACGCTTGTTTCATGGCTGGGAATCCAGGAGATACTTTAGAAACATTAAACAGATCTTTGGAGTGGGCAATTAATCAAAACTTTGATACAGTACAATTTTTTCCTTTGCAAGTTTACCCAGGAACAAAAGCCTATGAATGGGCTATCCAAACAGGTTATATAAGAGAACAAGACTACAGGAATTGGGTTACTCCATCTGGCATGCATAACATGACAATTAATGTAAATGACAATGGGTTGACATTTCAACAATGTTTAGACTTTTGTGACGAAGCCAGAAGAAAATTTTATCTACGTCCTTCATTTATACTTAAAAAACTTGTTACTGGAATATTTCAACCAACTGAATTAAGAAAGAATATTATTGGATTCTTGAATATAAGAAAGTATCTGTTTAAGAACGTTTCAAAAGAAATAATCAATCATAATTAAAAGTTAATTACATATGTCGGAAATTAAAACAAAACCAACTTATACTTCAAAAGTATACGATTGTAAAGTTACTAATATAAATCATTTAACTGATAGCACTTTTTTACTCACTTTTGAAAAGCCTAATTTTGAATTTGCCTCAGGTCAGCATGTTATTGTTTCATTACCCGGTGACTTGCATGACAGAGAATATTCGATTTGTAGTGCTGAAGAAGATCCCTTTTTGCAGATAATTGTAAAAGAAGTTAAAAATGGTTACTTCTCACCATTGTTAAAAAAAGTAAAAGTAGACGATATTATAAAAATAAGAGGTCCCCATGGTCGTTTCTGCCTTGATTATATTTATAATCAACAAAATCCTATTATATTAATTGCGACAGGAACTGGTATAGCTCCATTTAGAAGTATGTATAAATCTTATCCAAATTTAAAATACAGAATTA
>JACCDM011621156.1_pt1 | contig 15295 bp, 17 predicted proteins | sample 7445851 | NCBI WGS metagenome assembly JACCDM01 (sample SAMN15323438, study PRJNA562643) | freshwater metagenome | isolation source: river surface water | place: USA:Blue River Watershed | collected 2017-08-16
GCTTGCAACTCCTTGATGCCGGCAATGATGTAGCCCACCTCGCCCGCCTCCAGAGAATTGCGGGGCTGGTTGGCCGGCGTGAACACGCCCAGGTTGTCGGCGTTGTAGACCGCGTTGGTGGCCATCATCTTGAAGCGCTCGCCACGGGCAATGCGCCCGTCGACGACACGCACCAGCATGACCACGCCCACGTAGGTGTCAAACCAGCTGTCCACAATCATGGCCCGCAGCGGGGCGTCAGGCTTGCCTTTGGGCGGCGGGATGTTGGCGACCACCGCCTCCAAGATCTCGTCCACGCCCATGCCGGTTTTGGCCGAGCAGGGAATCGCGTTGGTGGCGTCGATGCCGATCACATCCTCGATTTCAGCTTTGGCGTTGTCGGGATCGGCAGAGGCCAGATCCATTTTGTTGAGCACCGGCAGCACCTCGACACCCAGGTCGAGGGCGGTGTAGCAATTGGCCACGGTTTGCGCTTCGACACCCTGGCTGGCGTCCACCACCAAGAGCGCGCCTTCGCAAGCCGACAACGAACGGCTCACTTCATAAGAGAAGTCCACGTGTCCGGGCGTGTCGATCAAATTCAGGTTGTAAATCTGGCCGTTCTGGGCCTTGTAGCGCAGCGCAGCGGTCTGCGCCTTGATGGTTATCCCACGCTCTTTTTCGATGTCCATCGAATCCAGAACCTGCGCCTCCATCTCACGGTCACTGAGACCACCGCAACGCTGAATGATGCGGTCGGCGAGTGTCGATTTACCGTGATCGATGTGGGCAATGATCGAAAAATTTCTGATGTGGTTCATCAATGCAAGTATTTAAGTGTTTGAATTTACAGAGGAGAAAGCCATAAAAAAGGGCGCGTCAGGTGATGACGCGCCCGGAACCAACAATCTATGGCAACTGCGATAGTTGGGACCTCATTGTAGGCAGAAAGCCGGATGCAGACAGCCCCAAAGGGTCTCTGAACAGCGCGTTGTCGGTCCGCGACACCATTGTTATACACAGTTTATTCACAAAAATGGTGCGCGCAAGACGGAATAACTTGTGGGCGAACTGTGGATCGATATGTACAACTCACAAAGCGTCCCGTATTGTGAAGAAAATCCTGTTTCATATTACCTGAGGCTGCAAATAAAGGATGGTCTTAGATTCAAAACTGCTTGATTTTAACTTTGAAGTTAGCGTGGGCACACATCAAATATTTTCTGAAAATCGTTGGAAGAATCCATCAGCCCTTCAAAACCAAGGGTAATCCCTTGGTTTTGAAGCTGGTTCAACGCGGACGAATCAGGATGTACTGCGCCCAATCACCACGACGCAGCAACACATTGACGGGTTTGGATTTGTCCAATCGGCCCATCAATTGGAGGAAGCTCTTGGTGTCGGTGACCTCTGCATTGGCGACCTGAACGATGACGTCACCTTCACGGATGCCCGCACGCGTGGCGGGTTCGGCCACCGCATCCACGCGCACACCGCCACGCAACTTGAGTTCTTTCTTCATCCCCTCGGTCAAATCGCTCACAGTCAAACCCAGCAATTGGGCGGTTTGCGAAGGTTTGGCTTTGTCAGCACCGGGCGCGTTGTTGAGCGCGGCTTTTTTATCAGGCTCAAATTCGCCGACGGTGATGGCATAGTCTTTGGTCACGCCACGGCGCAACACCGTGACTTGGCTCATGGTGCCGGGCTTGGTACCACCCACCGCACGGGGCAAATCGGACGATTTCTCGATGGTTTTGCCATCGAATTTCAGAATGATGTCACCGGCTTCCAAACCTGCTCTGTCGGCTGGCGAACCCGCTTCGATGCTGTTGACCAACGCACCTTGGGGCTTGCTCATGCCCAGGGATTCGGCCACATCTTTGCTGACCTCGCCGATGCCCACGCCCAAGCGACCGCGTTGCACACGGCCATTGGCGCGCAACTGGGTACTGACATTGGCCGCTTCGTCAATCGGAATGGCAAACGAGATGCCCATGAAGCCACCAGAGCGCGAGTAGATTTGGCTGTTGATGCCCACCACTTCGCCGCGCATGTTGATGAGCGGGCCGCCCGAGTTGCCGGGGTTGATGGCCACATCGGTTTGAATGAAGGGCAGGTAGTCGCCGGTTTCACGACCTTTGGCGCTGACGATGCCTGCGGTCACCGTGTTTTCCAGACCAAAAGGCGAGCCGATGGCCATCACCCATTCACCCACTTTCAGGCGGTTGGGGTCACCCAGTTTCACAGGGGGCAAACCCGTGGCTTCGATTTTCACCACCGCCACATCGGTGCGCTTGTCTGCCCCCACGATGCGGGCGGTGAACTCGCGCTTGTCGGTCAAAGTGACCAGCACTTGTTCGACGCCATCGACCACGTGCGCATTGGTCATGATGAAACCATCGGCGGTCAAGATGAAGCCCGAGCCCACGCCACGCGGTTGGTCTTCTGGCTGTTGCTGCGGACGGTTGGGACGACGTTGGCCTGGCGCATTGGGAATGGGCACACCAAAGAAGCGACGGAACAACTCTTGCATTTCCTCGTCTTGGCCATCGTTGGGCCCTGCGGCCACAGGTTGCGCTTGTTTTTCAATGGTGCGGATGTTGACCACCGAGGGACCCACTTGTTCAACCAAATCGGTGAAATCCGGCAAGGCACGCCCAGCGCTTGCAGGTGCTGGGGTGGCTGCCAAAGTAGAAACAGACCATGCACACAAGCTCACGCCCATGCAAAGAGCCAAAAGCAGCGATGCTGCGCGGTGGCCTTGACCAAAAGACTGATTCATCTTGTCACTCTCCAAGAAAAATGAATGGACCTGTTGTAACGTCAATCTTCCAAAAACTGTGTACAGCACGCCAGATCCCATGGAGAATCGGCGGTCTTTGGTGATTTAAATGCGTTTGAACACCAAACTGCCGTTGGTGCCGCCAAAGCCGAAATTGTTTTTGACGGCGATGTCGATCTTCATGTCACGCGCCACGTTGGCACAGTAATCCAAATCGCATTCGGGATCGGGGTTGTGCAAATTGATGGTGGGTGGCGCTTTTTGATCGTGAATGGCCAGCACCGTGAACACGCTTTCAATGCCACCTGCACCACCGAGCAAATGGCCTGTCATGGATTTGGTGGAACTGACCACCATGGACTTGGCATGGTCGCCAAACGCAGCCTTGATGGCATGGGTTTCGTTGATGTCACCCAAGGGCGTGGAGGTGCCGTGGGCGTTGAGGTATTGCACCTGATCGGGCGACACCCCAGCGTTGTTCAAGGCGCTGAGCATGGAGCGGCGAGGACCGTCCATGTTGGGTGCGGTCATGTGGCCAGCGTCGGCGCTGCGGCCATAGCCTACCAACTCGGCGTAAATGCGTGCGCCGCGTTTTTTGGCAAATTCGTATTCTTCCAGGACCATCACACCGGCCCCTTCACCCAGCACAAAACCATCGCGGTCTTTGTCCCAGGGACGTGAAGCGGTTTGCGGGTCGTCATTGCGGGTGGACAAGGCCCGCATGGCGGCAAAGCCGCCCAAGCCCAGCGGCGAAATAGTGGCTTCAGCGCCACCGGCCACCATGACATCGGCGTCGCCGTATTCGATGATGCGACCGGCTTCACCAATGCTGTGCAAACCAGTGGAGCAAGCGGTGGCAATGGCCAAGTTGGGGCCTTTGAAACCGCAACGCATGGACACATGGCCAGAGATCATGTTGATGATGCTGGCCGGCACGAAAAATGGAGAAATGCGACGTGGCCCGCGCGCCATCAGTTCGTCGCGCATGTTTTCAATGAGGGGTAAGCCACCAATGCCAGAGCCGATCAGGCAACCGATGCGAAAAGCGGTTTCGTCGTCCAAACCCTCGCCCGTGGGCAAACCAGCGTCGGCAACGGCTTGCAAACCTGCCGCCACGCCCAAGTGGATGAAGCGGTCCATGGTGCGCGCTTCTTTGGGCGAGATGTATTCGTCGAGATTGAAATTTTTGACCTCGCCTGCGAAATGACAAGCGAAACCAGACGCATCAAAATGGGTGATGACGTCAATGCCGGATTGACCGGCCAAAATTTGCTTCCAAGACGCTTGCGCCGTGTTTCCCACCGGAGAAACACAGCCCAAGCCGGTCACGACAACGCGACGACGACTCATGCGGATCCTCGGGAAATCAAGCTTTTTTGTGGTTCAACGCGTAATCGATGGCGTTTTGCACAGTGGTGATTTTTTCGGCGTCTTCATCGGGGATTTCGATACCGAATTCGTCTTCCAATGCCATCACCAGTTCCACGGTGTCCAAAGAGTCGGCACCCAAATCGGCCACAAAAGCCTTTTCGGAGGTGACTTGGGACTCTTCCACGCCGAGTTGTTCGGCAATGATTTTTTTGACTCGTGATTCAATATCGCTCATGGTTCCCTCAGAGGGTTGTGTTTCGAAGACCGCAATTTTAGCCGTGCGGACGGGGCGGCTTGCTACTGGCTTATACCGACCCGTCAGGCCATGTACATGCCTCCATTCACATGGATTTCTTGCCCGGTCACATAGCCCGCCTGGGTGCTGGCCAAAAAGGCCACGGCATGGGCCACATCTTCAGGCTTGCCCAAGTGACCCAGTGGGATTTGCGCCAACAGGCCTTGCTGTTGATCGGAGGACAAACTGGCGGTCATGTCGGTGTCGATGAAACCTGGCGCCACGCAATTGACCGTGATTTGACGGCTGCCCAACTCGCGCGCCAAGGCGCGGGTCATGCCTGCCACACCGGCTTTGGCGGCCGCGTAATTGGCTTGGCCGGGGTTGCCCGCAGCACCCACCACGCGGGTGTTGTTGATGATTCGGCCATAGCGCTGCTGCATCATGGGCTTCATGACCGCGCGGCTCATGCGAAAAACGGCTTTCAAATTGGTGTCCACCACCGCGTCCCAGTCGTCGTCTTTCAAGCGCATGGCCAGCATGTCGCGGGTGATGCCGGCGTTGTTGACCAACACCTGCAAGCCGCCCGCCGTGCTCACCACGTTGTCGACCACGGCTTGCACCTGTTCAGCATCGTTGACTTGCAACACCAAGCCCTGACAACCGACATGGGTTGACAGGTTTTGACTGATGCGCGCCGCGCCTTCTTCAGAGGTGGCGGTGCCAAACACGCGGAAACCCGCTTGGGCCAGTTGCAAGGCTATGGCCGCGCCTATGCCGCGAGATGCGCCGGTGACCAAGGCGACTTGTGTGGTGTTGTCTGGGGTGCTCATGGTTTACTCAGCAGCAGGAAACAGGGCCAAGACCTCGGCCAGGGTGGCCGGGTCGAACAAGGGGTTGGCGTTCAGCTCGGGCGCAATGCGCTTGACCATGCCCGTCAAGACTTTGCCTGGACCGCACTCCACCACGTGGGTGACGCCCAGGGCTTGCATGCGTTGCATGGTTTCAACCCAACGCACAGGACCAAAAGCCTGGCGGTACAGGGCGTCGCGAATGCGCTCGGGATCGGTTTCGATCGCCACATCGATGTTGTTGACCAATGAAACGGCAGGCGCTTGCAATGCCACGCCCGCCAGTTGCGCGCGCAACCGCTCGGCCGCAGGCTTCATCAGTGCACAGTGAAATGGCGCGGACACGGGCAAGGGCAAGGTGCGTTTGGCACCAGCGGCTTTCAACAGCTCGCTGGCTTTGGCCACTGCTGCTTGGCTGCCTGAAATGACGGTTTGACCGGGGTCGTTGAAATTGGCGGCTTGCACCACTTCACCGCTGTCGGCCGCAAAGCTGTTTTGCACTTCTTGGCAAATCTCGATCACCTTGGCGGCATCCAGGCCCAACACCGCGGCCATGGCGCCAAAGCCCACGGCCACAGCCTCTTGCATGGCCTGCGCCCGGAACCGCACCAAGGGCACGGCATCGGACAAACGCAGGGCGCCACTGGCCACCAGCGCGGAATACTCGCCCAAGGAATGCCCGGCCACAAAAGCAGGGGTCGCGCCGCCCTCGGCCTGCCACACGCGGTAAGCGGCAATGGCTGCCACCAGCATGACCGGCTGGGTGTTGGTGGTCAGCGCCAAATCTTCCTTGGGGCCTTCATGAATCAATTTCGCCAGGTCTTGGCCCAAGGCCTCGCTGGCCTCCTCCAAGGTGGCTTCCACCACCGGATGGCCGTCCCAAGCGTCCAACATGCCCACCGACTGTGAGCCCTGACCTGGAAATACAAATGCGAATGTCGTCATATCAATAGCGGAAAAGGACAGAACCCCAAGCAAAACCACCACCCACGCCCTCGAGCATGACCAATTGGCCGGGTTGGCATTTGCCAGCGCGAACCCCCGCGTCCAGCGCCAGCGGAATGGAGGCGGCAGAGGTGTTGCCATGGTCGGCCACGGTCAGCATGACCTTGTCCATGGAGAGTTTGAGTTTTTTGGCCGTGCTCTGGATGATGCGGATATTGGCTTGGTGCGGCACCAACCAGTCGAGATCGCTGTCTTGCAAACCCGCTTTGGCCAGCACGGCACGGGCGGTGTCTTCCAACACACCCACAGCCAGTTTGAACACACCCTGACCATCCATTTTCAAGACGGGGTCACCCAGCACCTGGCCACCATGCACATGGCCTGGGACACACAACAAACCCACATGCTTGCCATCGGCATGGATGTCGGTGGCCAAGATGCCTGGCTGGTCAGAGGCTTCTAGCACCACAGCGCCAGCGCCGTCCCCAAACAAAACACAGGTGGTGCGGTCTTTGAAATCGAGCAAACGGGAAAAGACTTCGGCCCCCACCACCAGGGCGCGACGGGCATTGCCCGCACGAACCATGGCGTCTGCCACGCTCAGCGCGTAAATGAAACCCGCACAAACCGCCTGCACATCAAAGGCGGGGGCGCCTGCAATGCCTGCCGCCTCGGGACTGAGTTGCGCCAGTTTGTGCTGCAAGATGCAAGCGGTCGAGGGAAAAACCATGTCGGGTGTGGACGTGGCCACGATCACCAGGTCGATGTCTTGCGGGCCCAACTGGGCCGCTTGAAGGGCATTTTTGCAGGCCTCGAAAGCCAAATCACTGCTGAACACACCGTCAGCAGCAAAGTGGCGGGCTCGGATGCCGGTGCGCTCGACGATCCATTCATCAGACGATTCCACGCCCTGCTGGGCCAGGTCGGCGACCAAATCGGCATTGCTCAAGCGGCGCGGCGGGAGATAGCTGCCAGTACCAACGATGCGGGAATAAAGAGTCATAAATGAGGATCAAGGCGAAGGCTGCGAGGTCTTGAAACTGGCCAGCAGGGGTGCTGCATGGGCCAACTGGGACTGCACCTTTGCCAGCAAATCATGATCGGCCGCATCATACGCGCGGCTCAAGGCCACCAAGAAGGCGAGACTGTCGGCGGATCCATGGCTTTTGAACACCAAACCGCGCAAACCCAACAGGGCAGCACCATTGTGGCGTCTGTGATCGACCAGATTTTTAAAGCCAGTTAACGCAGGATAGGCGATGATGCCTGCAATTTTTGTGAAGATATTGCGAGAAAAGCTGTTTTTCAAGAAATGGCTGACCATGCCAGCCAGGCCTTCACTGGCCTTCAGGGCCACATTGCCGACAAAACCGTCACAGACCACGATGTCGGTGGTGCCCTTGAAAATATCGTTGCCTTCGACATTGCCGTAAAAATTCAGATCGCCGGAGTTGGCAGCAGATCGAAGCAGTTCTGCGGTTTTTTTGATATTTTCGCCGCCTTTGATGGCCTCTTCGCCAATATTGAGCAGGCCCACAGAAGGATTTTCGATGCCATGGAGGACCGAAACCAAGGCCGAGCCCATCAGGGCAAATTGAAAGAGATGTTCAGGTGTGGAGTCGACATTGGCCCCCAAATCCAGCATGGTGGTGCCAGCGCCTTTGACATTGGGCATTTGCCCAGCAATGGCTGGACGGTCGATGCCGTCCATGGTTTTGAGAACATAACGTGCGATAGCCATCAAAGCACCCGTGTTGCCTGCAGATACCGCAACTTGGGCCTGACCGTCGCGCACCTGCTCGATCGCGATGCGCATCGACGAGTCTTTTTTGCGGCGCAAGGCCAACTCCACCGGATCGTCCATTTCAACGACTTCCGATGCAGGCACCACACGGGCACGGGGATGAGAGAAAGAAGACAGAGCGTCAGGCAAACCCACCAATAGCAACTGGGCTCGGGGATGCTGATCGAGGAATTGACGGCAAGCCGGCAAGGTGACGCTGGGACCATGGTCACCCCCCATGCAGTCCACAGCCAGGGTCACCATGGAAGAAGGAGCTGTTGCATTGCTCACTTTGGGGTCGCCATCAAGCAAAAGGCCCGCGCGAGACAAAGCTGCGACGGGCCTTGAAGGCAAGCCTCAGTCAGGCTTCAGACTTGGTTTTCAACACCTTGCGGCCACGGTAAAAACCAGTGGGGCTGATGTGGTGGCGCAAATGGACTTCACCGGTGGTGGGCTCCACGGCCAAACCAGGCACGTTCAGTGCATTGTGTGATCTGTGCATGCCCCGTTTGGAGGGGGATTTTTTATTTTGTTGGACAGCCATGACAGGCTCCTGAATAACAATGGGTCAAAAAAGGGTTGTTCAACCAGGCAAAGCTTGAGAACAAAGAATCGAAGATTATAGCGGCAACCGGCTTTTCACTGCTTGGGTCGTTTCAGGCCGGCCAAGGCTGCAAAAGGATGGGGCAAATCGTCCTCCAGCGCCGCGCTCAAGGGGGCGTGGCAGGCATCGTGACGGGGCACGAGGGGCAAAGCCAACAAAATTTCGTCTTCCAGCAAAGCCAGTGCATCCATGTCGGTCGCCATGGACAGTAAATCTTCCTCGGCCTCGTCGTCTTCGGCCAAAGCCGTGGCTTCATCGGCAACCAAGCGGAACCAGCGGTCCACCTGAACCCCCAGGTCCATGGCGTCCAGACAACGTTGACAGGTTTGGCGCACGCTCAGCGTGGCACTCAGGTGCATCCAGGCTTGCTCGATACCGCCCCCATGACGCAACTCGCCGCGCAACACCCACTGGCATACCCGTTGGCCGACCTGCGTGGGCTCCTCACAAACGTCCAGCACCCGAGGCAAAGCGGCCAGCGGTGTCGAGACCGTCAACTCGCCGCCCAATTGGGTGAAGCGTTGCAGGTCCAGGACTTTGGCGTTCCAGTCGGTTTTCATGCCAATCAGTGTAAGAGAATGGTGCGCATGTCCCAGACCCACCTTCCCCGCCCACTGATTTTGGGCTCGACCTCGCCGTACCGTCGTGAATTGCTGCAACGCCTGCGCCTGCCTTTTGAGGTGCAGCGTCCTGAGGTTGATGAAACCCCCCTGCCCCATGAGCAACCCATGGCATTGGCCATGCGCTTGGCCATGGAAAAAGCCCGCGCAGTCGCCTTGAAACACCCCCATGCGGTGGTGATTGGCTCGGACCAGGTGGCTGATTTGGAGGGCGAACCCCTGGGCAAACCAGGCACGCATGAGCGTGCGGTCGCCCAATTGCAACGCATGCGCGGACAAACGGTGGTGTTTCAAACCGCCGTGGCGGTGGTGTGCATCGACAGTGGGTTCGCGCAATCGGCTTTGGCGCAGGTGAAGGTGCAGTTTCGCCCACTCAGCGACGCAGCCATCGAAAGCTATTTGAGGGCCGAACAACCCTATGACTGCGCTGGCAGTGCCAAAAGCGAAGGGCTGGGCATTGCATTGCTGGAATCGATCGACAACCAAGACCCCAGTGCCTTGGTGGGCCTGCCCCTGATCCACACCTGCCGCCTGTTGCGTGCCGCGGGCATTCCATTGCTGGACTGAGCATGGAACCATCACAACGTGGTCGTTTGGTGTTGGTGCCCACGCCCTTGGATTTCATGTGCGCCAGCCAAGTCCCCTTGTCCCAAGTGTTGCCAGCAGGCACGGTGCATGTGGCCTCCCTGATCGGTCATTGGATCTGTGAGAACGCCAAAACCACCCGCGCATTTCTGAAACGCGTCGACAGCGAATGCCCTTTGCGCCTGTCTTTGCAAACCCAAGTGATCACTGAGTTGCCACGGCAAGTTCATAAAAAAGGCGACCTGGCCGCTGCCATGGACATGCGCCCCATGTTGGCGGCTGCGCTGCAAGGTCATGATGTCGGCTTGCTCAGCGAAGCGGGCATGCCTGCCGTGGCCGACCCTGGTTCCTCGGTGGTGCGCGCAGCGCACGACATGGGGTTGCAAGTGGTGCCGCTGGTGGGACCCAGTGCCTTGCTGTTGGCCTTGGCGGCCAGTGGCTTGAACGGACAGCAGTTCGCGTTTGTGGGATATCTGCCGCAAGACGCCAGCGAGCGGGATGCACGACTGAAAGCCTTGGAGAAACACGCTCTGAAAACGGGTGAAACGCAGGTGTTCATCGAAACACCATATCGCAATGCCGCCATGCTTTCGGGCTTGTTGGCCCAATTGCAAGCGACCACGCGACTGGCGGTTTGCAGCCATCTCACCTTGCCTGAGATGACGATTGACAGCCGATCTGTGGCCGATTGGCGGCAACGCCCAGTACCCCCAGATAAAAACACACCCGCGGTGTTTGCCTTTGGACCTTGAGCCTCAGACGGTTCAGCGCACTTTGGGCATCAAGCTGAGCGAGGTTTTCACCATCGCCTCACCCATGGCCGCACCAAAACGTTTGGCCAAGCGCTCAGCCACATTGTCTTGGTGGGTGTAATCGACGATGTCTTCGGCTTTCACCACATCACGCGCCACAGAATCCAGCGTACCGTAACCGTCGGCCAAGCCCAGTTCGATGGCTTGTTGACCACTCCAAAACAAGCCACTGAACATCTCAGGCGTTTCTTTCAAGCGATTGCCACGTCCTTCACGAACCACCTGGATGAATTGCTGGTGAATTTGATTGAGCAAGTTTTGCGCATGGGCGATTTGAGGCTTGGTGGGGTTGCTGAACGGGTCAAGAAAACCCTTGTTCTCACCAGCCGTCATCAAACGGCGTTCAACCCCGACTTTGTCCATCAAACCTGTGAAGCCAAATCCATCCATCAGCACGCCAATGCTGCCCACAATGCTGGCCTTGTCGACATAGATTTGGTCAGCTGCGGCCGCGATGTAATAGGCAGCGGATGCGCAGGTTTCTTCCACCACGGCATAGACCGGTTTTTGGTGGAGGGCTTTCAAGCGACGGATTTCGTCATTGATCATGCCCGCTTGAACGGGGCTGCCACCAGGTGAGTTGATCAGCAGCACCACGGCCTGTGCGCCCTCGTCTTCAAAGGCCTGGCGCATGGAGTCCATGATCCATTCGGCGTTGGCAGTGCTTTCAGAATCAATCTCACCGCTGATTTCAATCAAGGCGGTGTGCGACGTGGGGTTGTTGGAGGTGGTGGTTTTGCTGTGATTGAAAGAGAACCAAAGTCCGAGCAAAAAAAGCGCCGTCCAAAACAGGCGAAACCCGATGCGCCAACGCCTGGCTGTTCGCTGCTCTTGCAAATTGGCGTTGATCAAGCGTTCCAGTGTTTCACGCTCCCAAGAGGGTGAGGGCGCTGGTGTTTCGGGGTTGGATTCTGGGTTCATGTCAAAAGTCCAATGGCTTCAAGTTGTAAGCAGTATGCCAGTGGACCACGCCCTGGGTTTCTGTCAGGGTGATTTTCACCAAGCCACCACGGCAAGGGCCACCCACGCAATCACCGGTGTCGGGGGCGTAAGTGGCGCCATGGGTGGCACACAACAGCCAACGCCCTTCGGCGTCAAAAAATCGATCGGGCTGGTAGTCCATCTCCATGGCCACATGGGTGCATCGGTTCAAATAAGCCTGCACTTGGCCTTCATAACGCACCGCAAATGCACGGCAAGTTTGACCGGCGTAGACCACGTCAAAAGGCACCGCCAAACCGCTGTCCTTCAAGTCAGCGCTTTGACACAAGGGAATCAAGTCCTCAGCCATGCCCCAACAACCAGTCCTGCAACTCGGCAACAGTGTGCACCACCGCTTGGGGCTTCCAGCGCTCAAAACCCTCAGCGCCATGCGCCCCATAGCTGACCGCCAAACTGGCGCAACCGGCGTTGTGGGCCATTTGCAAATCGTGGGTGGTGTCGCCAATCATCAAGGTGCGCTCGGGCGGCACCCCAAACTCGGCCATCAACTCGTGCAACATCAAGGGGTCCGGTTTGCCCGCGGTTTCATCCGCGGTGCGCGATCCGTCGAACATGCCGCGCAACGCCACCGCATGCAAGGCGTCGTCCAGGCCGCGACGGCTTTTGCCCGTGGCCACCGTCAAAATGTGTTGGCGTTCGCGCAAGGTTTGCAACAGCGGCAAGATGCCCTCAAACAAAGACAAGTCGTTGTGGTGCAAAGCGTAGTGATGGCGGTAACGTTCACCCAGCATGGGGTATTTCTCTGGCGGCACATCCGGCGCAGCATGGGCCAATGCGGGCATGAGCGCCATGCCAATCACATAACCGGCTTGCGCGTCGGTCGGCACCACACCACCCACATCGGCCACCGCCGCTTGGATGCAACGCACGATGATTTGGGTCGAGTCGTAGAGCGTGCCGTCCCAGTCGAAGGCGATGAGGTCAAACTGGCGTGGGCGGGGGTTGGACATGGTCGATGAAGAGTTGTAATTCGGGGGGCAAATCGGCTTGCAGGGTTTGCGGCTTGTTCAATTGAGGGTGGACAAACTGTAACCGCCAGGCATGCAGAAACATGCGCTTCAATCCCTGGCTGGCCAAGCGTTTGTTGAGTTCGAAATCACCATACTTGTCATCGCCCACGATCGGGTAACCCTGGCTGGCCAAGTGCACCCTGATTTGATGGGTGCGTCCGGTCTTGATGGTGACTTCCAACAAGCTGTAGTCGCCCACCAAACGGCCCACCCGCACCAAGGTGATGGCGCGCTGCGCATTGGCGTCGTCTTTGTGGGCGATGCGCACCCGGCGCTCTCCTTCACCGACACCGCTGGGCAACAAGTAACGCTGCAAGGGCAAGTCAATCACTTTCTTATTGGAGGGCCACTGGCCTTTGACCAAGGCCAAATAGGTTTTACCCGTTTCACGGTCGCGAAACTGGTCTTGCAAACGGGTGAGCGCGCTGCGCTTTTTGGCCACCAGCAAAACGCCCGAGGTCTCACGGTCCAGCCGGTGCACCAGTTCCAGCATGCGGGCACCTGGTCGGGCCTGGCGCAGTTGCTCGATCACGCCAAAACTCACACCACTGCCGCCATGCACCGCGACACCGGCCGGTTTGTCGATGGCCAGCATTTGCTCGTCTTCAAACAGCACTGGGAATTCACGGCCAGGTGCGGTCGGGGCGTTGGCGTCTGGCGTGGCCACACGCACCGGTGGCAGGCGGACCAAGTCCCCCATTTCCAAACGGGTGTCGGCGCTGGCACGGCCTTTGTTGATGCGCACCTCACCCGTTCGGATGATGCGGTAAACATGGGTTTTGGGCACGCCCTTGAGGTGGCGCATCAAAAAGTTGTCAAGCCGCTGACCGGCGGATTCTTCATCGACCGTCATGGTTTTGACGGCGGCGGCAGGGGGGGTGGCATCTGTGTCTATAATGATCTTCACCAGTGTCAGGTTCTAAGTGCTTGATTTGAATGAGAGATTAGAGCACGTCCCACCAACACTGAGAGGTCGATGCCCGATGTGGCCGCCGCAAGCCTCACCGCCACTTTGCGGTCTGCCCTGCGGTCACAGCAAGCCGATGCCTTGGAAAAACACTGAAACGGAATACCCCAGTTGCAGGTTTGCTTCAAACCTGCAACGGATCACAGTGAGATTGACGATACATGAACTTCGTGATGGTTCTGCTGAAACTTTGCATGCCCTGGCTCTGGCCAGTTGATTCGGCACGCAAGATCCAGCCCCACCTCGGTTCGCCAATGAACCCCATGGCCCCCTTTTTGGTCATGCCCGTTCGCCCTCAACTCGCCCGCATCCACCACCCGCCACAAACGCAACGCCGTCGTTAAGTCGGCATCAGCGCGTTCTCCTGCGGCATTCCTTTCGTATTTTTCTTGCATTGGCCCACGGCATCGTTGGTCCGCCATGGACCTGTCGTTGTTAGCAAGAAAAGGAACGCATCATGAAACGGATGCTGATCAATGCCACCCAGGCCGAAGAACGCCGCCTGGCCATCGTCGACGGACAAAAACTCCTCGACTACGAAATCGAAATTGAAGGGCGCGAACAGCGCAAAGGCAATATCTACAAAGCCGTGGTCACCCGCGTCGAGCCCTCGTTAGAGGCTTGTTTTGTCGATTACGGTGAAGAGCGTCACGGCTTTTTGCCCTTCAAAGAAATCTCCAAACAATACTTCTCTGGCAATGTGTCCGCCTCGCAGGCCCGCATCCAGGATGTGATCAAAGAGGGTCAGGAAATGCTGATCCAGGTGGAAAAAGAGGAGCGCGGCAACAAAGGCGCGGCCCTGACCACCTTCATTTCTTTGGCCGGCCGCTACGTGGTGCTGATGCCCAACAACCCGCGCGGCGGCGGTGTCAGCCGTCGCATCGAAGGTGACGACCGGGCCGAGCTCAAAGAAGCCATGGACCAGTTGGAATACCCGCAAGGCATGTCCATCATCGCTCGCACCGCTGGCATTGGTCGCAGCGCACCCGAGTTGCAATGGGACTTGAACTACCTCTTGAAGCTGTGGACAGCCATTGACGGCGCCAGCAAGTCCAAAGGTGCTTTCCTGATTTACCAAGAATCCAGCTTGGTGATTCGCGCCATCCGCGACTATTTCAACAATGACATCGGCGACATCCTGATCGACACCGATGACATTTACGACCAGGCCCAGCAGTTCATGGCCCATGTCATGCCTGAACATGCAGCCCGTGTGAAGCGCTACCGCGATGAAACACCGCTGTTCTCGCGCTTTCAAATCGAGCATCAAATCGAGTCGGCCTATGCCCGCACCGTCAACCTGCCCTCGGGCGGCGCGATCGTGATCGACCACACCGAGGCCTTGGTGTCGGTGGACGTCAACTCGGCACGCGCCATCAAAGGCGGCGACATCGAAGAAACCGCCACCCGTACCAATTTGGAAGCCGCCGACGAAGTGGCGCGCCAAATGCGTTTGCGCGATCTGGGTGGTTTGATCGTCATCGACTTCATCGACATGGACGAGTCCAAAAACCGCCGCGAAGTGGAAAACCGCTTGCGCGATGCGCTGCGACAAGACCGTGCGCGTGTGCAATTTGGCACCATCAGCAAATTTGGCCTGATGGAGATGAGCCGCCAGCGTTTGCGCCCGGCGCTCTCCGAAGGTGCGTCCATTCCTTGCCCACGCTGCGGCGGATCGGGCCATGTGCGTGACACCGAAAGCTCGGCCTTGCAAATTTTGCGCATCATCCAAGAGGAGTCCATGAAGGA
>JACCDM010474490.1_pt1 | contig 15286 bp, 13 predicted proteins | sample 7445851 | NCBI WGS metagenome assembly JACCDM01 (sample SAMN15323438, study PRJNA562643) | freshwater metagenome | isolation source: river surface water | place: USA:Blue River Watershed | collected 2017-08-16
ATTAAGTGTAAAACAATTTTTAAATTGGGGTGCAAAGATAGGTAGAATAATTTTATTTTCAAGCAAATTCTTTAAATTGGAAGTTCAATAACCTATTTACCATGAAAAAATCAGTTTGCTGGCTAATTTCAGCCCTTTTTGCTTGCACTTTTTTTAGCGGTAATGCGCAATCTAAAACTCTGAAAACCAACATGTTTCTTTCCGAAAAACCATTTGGCACAACTACTGCCAACGAACCCGTTACGCTCTATACGTTGAAAAATACTCAAGGTATGGAAGTGCATATCATGAATTACGGTGCCATCATCACTAAAATCATCGTACCTGACAAAAACGAAGTCATGGAAGATGTGGTTTTGGGATTTGATAACGTAGCGGATTACATCAAAGATTCCCCTTATTTCGGTGCCGTAGTAGGTCGGTACGGAAATCGCATCGCCGCAGGAAAATTTAGCCTCGATGGAAAAAGCTACACGTTAGCCGCTCAAAATAATGGCCAACATCTACATGGTGGATTAAAAGGCTTCGACAAGAAAGTATGGAAAACAGTTGCCAAAAAAGATGGCAGCGTTACGTTAAGTTATTTATCCGTGAATGGAGAGGAAGGATTTCCTGGTAATTTAGAGGTTCAAGTAACTTATACACTAAGTGATGATAATGCCATTTCGATGGACTATGTGGCAAAGACAGACCAGGCAACCGTCCTGAATATTTGCAACCACTCCTACTTTAATTTATCAGGTAACGCAAAACGCGACGTGCTCGATCATAACATCCAATTAAATGCGCCATTCTTTATTCCGATTGACAAGGTGCTTATTCCTACTGGCGAGGTGAAGTCGGTCAAAGGTGGTCCATTTGATTTTACTTCCCCGAAAAAAATTGGATTAGATATTAATGCCGCTGATGAGCAAATTGCGTTTGGCGGAGGATATGATCATTGTTATGCGTTCGACAAAGCTTTAGGCGCATATGGTAAAATTGCTCGCGTGGAAGATCCGACTTCCGGTCGGGTCATGGAAGTTTTCACCACCGAACCTGGCGTTCAATTCTATACTGGAAATAATTTAGATGGGCACCTGAAGGGCAAAAATGGTGCTATTTATAACAAGCGCACTGGTTTCTGCTTGGAGACACAACATTATCCTGATTCTCCCAATAAGCCGAACTTCCCCTCAGCCGTTTTACGTCCTGGGGAGACTTATACATCAAAAACAGTTTATCAGTTTTCGGTACAATAAGTAGTTATTTTTCGCGTTCGGCGGTAGACGCTGCCGGGGTCTTCAACCCCGGCAGCGTCACCTTCGCCTCGTTCCAGAAAACATCCATTTCTGCGAGTGTCATATCCTGTAATTTCTTGCCCATTTCGGCCGCACGGCGCTCTAAATGCTGAAAACGATAAATGAATTTGCGATTTGTGCGCTCAACTGCCTGATCCGGGTTGATATCGATAAAACGCGCAAAATTCACCAAACTAAAAATCAAGTCCCCCAATTCTCCCTCTGCCTCCTCTTTTTGATCCGTAGTCAATTCTTTGCCTACAAACGTTTCTTTGAATTCTCCCAACTCCTCTTCCACTTTCTCCCAAACCTGCTCTTTTTCTTCCCAATCAAAACCCGCACCACGGGCCTTTTCTTGTATCCGCATGGCTTTGACTAAAGCAGGTAACGAACTGGGAACTCCAGACAAAACAGATTTATTTCCCTCCTTGAGCTTCAACGCCTCCCAGTTGGCCTTCACCTCTTCCTCCGTATCCGCCACCACATCCCCATAAATATGCGGATGCCGCGAAATCAATTTCTCACAAATTCCATGCAACATCGATGTCACATCAAAATCCCCCGTTTCAGAACCTATTTTACTGTAGAATACCAAGTGCAACATAACATCTCCAATCTCCTTACGAATCTCAGCCATGTCTTTGGACAAAATTGCATCCGATAATTCATATGTTTCCTCAATCGTCAAATGACGCAAAGTATCCATCGTCTGTTTTTTGTCCCACGGGCATTTTTCCCGTAAATCATCCATGATGCACAATAATCGATCGAAAGCTTCGGCTGCTGCTGGGTATCTCATCATTAAGGGTTTAATCCGTAGACGCGGACATAATCAATCAAAAATTTATTCGGAAATATTGTGTCGTCAACTCCCTTTTGGCCTCCCCAGTTTCCACCAATCGCCAAGTTTAGCAAAATGTGTTGTTTCTTGTCAAATGGCCATTCTTCCCAGCCACGTCCCGAATTCTCGAACGTAAAATAAAGTTTTCCATCAATGTATGACTTGATGTTTTGCGGTGTCCACTCCATCGTATACACATGGAACTCCTTGTCAAAATCGTCCATACGGGTCGTTGCCGTTTTTTGCGTATTGATCACATGGTTAAAAGATTTAGTGTGCACAGAAAAATGCATCACACCTGGATCGTAACCCACATGCTCCAAAATGTCAATTTCACCATTATCTGGCCAATAGGAAGAACCGTAATCTGACTGTGAGGCTAACATCCAAATAGCCGGCCAATTACCACGTCCCGCTGGTATCTTCGCACGAACCTCTACCTTTCCGTATAGAAAATCTTGTTTCCCTTTGGTGACAATACGCGCAGATGAATAATCCCTTGCCCCTGTGGATTCTTTTCTTGCCTCAATGGTCAAAATGCCATTTTCAATGTGTGCGTTGTCGATATCCGCATTGGTATAATATTGCAACTCATTATTTCCCCAACCTGAGCCTCCCACATCATAAGACCAAAATTTTTCATTAGGTAATCCGGGCGTGTCAAATTCGTCCACCCAAATAGGTTTTTCCGTAAATGTGTACACTTTCGGAGCAGGTGGTGGCGTAGGAACAAATGGTTGCTCAGGAGCAGGTGTTTCAGCTTGCGTGCAGGCAACGATGGCCAACAAAGCTACACCACCAAAAAAGGAAATCAATTTAGTCATGATGAATTTTTTAAGTCACCAAAAATAAGCGGAAGCACACCATAAATCCTACCGATTATGTACTTTTGATACATGGAATTTAAGTTATCATCCTCCTATCAACCCACAGGCGATCAGCCCAGTGCCATCAAGCAATTGGTCGATGGTTTAAACAAAAACGAAAAATCCCAAACCCTTCTGGGTGTAACCGGATCCGGAAAGACTTTTACGATTGCGAATGTAATCCAGCAGGTCAACCGGCCAACACTCATATTAAGTCACAATAAAACCCTAGCGGCACAATTATACGGAGAATTCAAATCCTTTTTCCCGGAAAATGCCGTTGAATATTTTATATCCTATTACGATTATTACCAACCTGAAGCGTTCATCGCGTCAACGGGAACTTACATCGAAAAGGATCTATCGATCAATCAAGAGATCGAAAAATTACGTTTAGCGACAACGGCGGCATTAATGTCGGGGCGAAGAGATGTCATTGTCATCGCGTCCGTTTCCTGTATTTACGGTATGGGTAATCCAGATGAATACAAAAATTCCATTATGCGCATTGGCGTGGGCGAAACGATATCTCGAAATCAATTCTTATTTCGCCTAGTTGAAATCCTTTATGCCCGTACTGAAGGCGAGTTTTTGCGTGGGACATTTCGGGTGAAAGGCGATACAGTGGATATCTTTTTAGCTTATGCTGATTTTGGGTATCGAGTGATATTTTTTGGCGATGAGATTGAAGAAATTCATCGCATCGATCCGTGGACGGGAAAGAAAATTTCGAAAGAAACGATGGTGGCTATATTTCCGGCCAATTTATTTGTAACGGGTCGCGAAACCTTAAACAATGCCATCTCAGACATTCAAGCAGATTTGGTCAATCAGATTTCATACTTTGGAAAAGACGGCCGACTTCAAGAAGCGGAGCGGATCAAACAGCGGACTGAATTTGATTTAGAAATGATGCGAGAATTAGGATATTGCTCGGGCATTGAAAATTATTCGCGCTATTTCGATCAACGGAAACCAGGTCAAAGGCCATTTTGCCTACTCGACTTTTTTCCAGACGATTTCTTAATGGTGGTGGATGAAAGCCATGTTTCCATGCCACAAATTCGGGCCATGTACGGTGGTGATCGCTCACGAAAAGAATCCTTAGTGGAGTATGGTTTCCGATTACCTTCCGCGATGGACAATCGACCGTTGAAATTTCAGGAATTTGAAGATTTGGTAGGTCAAACAATTTACGTTTCTGCGACGCCTTCCGACTACGAATTACAACTGTCAGAGGGTGTCGTGGTAGAGCAAATTATACGGCCAACGGGGCTTTTAGATCCTTTGATTGATGTAAGACCGACCAAAAATCAAATCGATGATTTGATGGATGAAGTCTATGATCGAATCAAAAAGCAAGAGCGAACGCTGATTACGACTTTGACCAAACGGATGGCGGAAGAATTATCCAAATACATGGATCGTGTGGGAATAAAATGCCGCTATATTCACTCGGAAATAAAAACATTGGAACGCGTTGAGATTTTACGTGAATTACGACTTGGGGTGATTGACGTGTTGGTCGGCGTTAACTTATTACGCGAGGGCTTGGATTTACCTGAAGTTTCTTTGGTAGCCATCATGGATGCGGATAAGGAAGGATTTTTGCGTGATATTCGATCGTTGATTCAAACGATTGGTCGGGCAGCCCGGAATGAAAATGGCAAAGTGGTCATGTATGCGGATCGGATGACAGGGTCGATGGAAAAGGCGATTAATGAAACTAATCGCCGTCGGGAGCGCCAAATGACCTATAATACAGAACATGGAATTACGCCTAAAACCATTTGGCGAAGTCATGATGAAATTATGGAGCAAACATCGATTGCGGATAAAATGGCCAAACCGATGAAGTCTTATGGAATTACGCCAAAGGAAAGTCTGCAAGCAGCGGACCCATTATTGGCTTATATGTCTAAACCAGAATTGAAGAAGCAGAAAGAGGCCATTCAAAAAGAAATGGAACGTGCTGCACGCGAATTGGATTTCCCATTGGCGGCTAAATTCCGGGATGAATTGTTGGCGATCGATAAATTATTGGTAGTCTAAACCTGCTTAGGCACGGAACGACCGGTAATTTTAGTTTCAGCCCCACGGTCGCCACCTTCATGGTATTCAGCGTCTTCGTTGACATCCCATAAATTATATAATTCTTTACCTGCCACAATATTTTTGGCTGCAAGCATAGCGGTCATCATACTATGATCTTGATTATTGTATTTATGCATGCCGTTACGCCCAATTAGACTTAGACCTTCGTATGCCAACAAGTCTTCACGAATCGTAGCCAAATGATCTTTGTACTCATGGTCATAGACTGGATAAGCTTTCGGCTGGCGTACAACGTAACCATCTAATACAGCGCTTGGATCTGTCAAACCGATTTGGGCAATTTCTTTCTTACCTAATTCAATCAAAACATCATCTGCGCTATCCCAAAGGCCATCACCTTCAAAGCAAAAATATTCTAAACCATAACAAGCCATCGTTGGATCTGGCACCATGAAGGGGCTCCATGATTTAAAGTTTTGAATACGGCCTACTTGAACACTTGGATCATGAATATAGATCCAGTTATCTGTAAAGGCATCTTTATCGCGACAGATAAGTACGACGGTTAAGAAATCACGGTAACCTAATTTTTGCGCTGCAGCTAACGATTTAGCAGGCATTTGAGGCAGAATATTTGGGATTAATTCGCGCATGGGTGCCGAAGATAGTACATGGGAGAACCCAGCAACAATCTTACCATCACTGGTGTGAATTTGCCAAGTATCGCCTACCTTTTCAATTTTTTGAACGCCTAAGTTCATGGTGATTTCAACCCCCATGGCTTTACTTTTCTCCGCACAAACTTCCCACATGCGGCCAGGGCCGGTTTTAGGATAGCGGAAAGAATCAATTAATGTTTTAATAAGCGCGTCGCCTTTCTTTTTATTTTGATTCGAGAATAATGCATTCCAAATGGCACTACTTAAGGAAAGTCCTTTGATTCGTTGGGCTGCCCAATCTGCCGAAATTTGATTACAAGGGATGCCCCAAACCTTTTCCGTATACGTCTTAAAAAATATATTAAATAAACGTTTTCCGAATTGATTAGTCACCCAATCTTCAAAATTCTTAGGGTCTTTTATTGGAAAAACTTTGGCTTGCAAATAGCTCAACACGCACAAGGCACTTTCGAAGACACCTAATTTAAATAGGGCTTCCATGGCTACGAGTGGATATGAAAAGAAATTTTTATTGTAAAAAATCCGTGAACTACGAGGGCGTTCGAGCAATTCGTCGCCTAAGATTTCAGTCCAAAAATCCTCTACTTCTTGAGATTTAGAAAAAAACCGGTGTCCGCCGATGTCAAAATGGTAGCCTTTGTAGGATTCGGTGCGAGAGATACCACCAACGTAAGTTGGGTCTTTTTCGAAAACTTGTACAGATACACCACTTTTCCCTAATAAGTAGGCCGCAGTTAAACCAGCTGGGCCTGCCCCGATAATCGCTACTTTTTTCATTCTAAATCAATGAATTTGCTTTTAGATTACAAAAATATCCTTTTTCCTAGGTATTAAAAATGCTTATTGACAAACTCAGTAAGCATTTTTTTGCAAAAAATAGCCTAATCTGTCTTTATTGATTTATTAAACGGAATACCCACCTGAAATTTTAAATCAGAATCATTATTTAACGGTAAAACATCTAATCCATATTGAATTTGATCTGCCGGCATATCGTGGTAGGTCCCAAAAATCCGATCCCAAATTGAAAAGATATTCCCATAGTTTGTATCAGTCTGGGGACGTTCAAAATGATGGTGAATCTTGTGCATGTTGGGCGATACAATGAGCCACGAAATACTTCTATCTAGCCAATTGGGCAATTTAATATTAGCATGATTAAACTGCGATAACAAAGCACTCGCACTTTGGTAGGCCATGACTAACCACATAGGCGCACCACAAATAAAAACCCCTAGAATCGCAAATATTGCCCGAAACACACTTTCGCCTGGATGGTGACGATTTGCCGTGGTTGTATCCACCATGGTATCCGCATGATGTATCATGTGGAATTTCCATAAAACTTTAATCTTGTGCTCGATAAGGTGGATTAAATAGGCGCCAACAAGGTCTAATAAAAGCATCCCTAGGAGGGCAAAAAGCCACAAAGGCATAGGGAACCAGTACAGTATACCAAATTGATTTTGCACCGCCCAATCACTCGCTTTTACTAACGCAAAGGCAAAAGCAAAGTTGATGATGATGGTAGTTAACGTAAAAAGCAGGTTAATTTTCGCATGCTTCCATTTAACATATTTGAATTGAAATAAGGGGATAATCCCTTCAATTACCCAAAAAAAGGCAATTCCGCCGGCTAAAATTAACGCTCGATGCGAGCTTGGGATAGTATCGAAATATTGTATCAAAGATTCAAGCATAGGTATTTAGGGTATTTGTACTCAATGTTAAAAATAATTTAACGAAGATGGGTAAATTTGTCGCCAAATATCTTCGATTTTATGTTGGGTAAACTGTTATTATTCTGCTTTTGTTTAGGAAATTCTTGGGTTTATGGTCAAGAGATCATGCCAATATATTCGCCCAATCACCAGTTAAGGCTATCGGTTGTTCGGTCCGTAGCGGGAAGTTTAACGTACCAACTAGGTTATAAATCCAAGGAGGTAATCGGAGCGTCTTCGCTGGGCATTGTATTAAAAAAACCTGCAGTATCATTGCAAAGTTTTGAAGTACTTGGGGTAGATACGCTTTCGCATAATGAAATCTGGACGCCAGTTTGGGGAGAAGAGCGGGAAATTCGAAACCAATATGCGCAACTAATTGTGCATGGAAAATCGGAAGGAATTTTAGTTGATTTTATCTTTCGTGTATTCAACGATGGCATTGGTTTTCGCTATCATTTCCCGGAACAATTCGGCTTTCAGCATTTTATCGTAAATGAGGAATTATCACAATTCCGCATGCTGGGAGATCATACGGCTTTTTGGATCCCTGGAGATTACGACACGAATGAATATACCTATCAAAAAACGCGCATCAGCGAGATCGATGCTTTTTCTGCAGCGGCGAAAGAAAAGGACATTGCTTTAACTGCTTTGATTGGGCCAAAGGTGGTGCAAAGTCCATTGATGATGAAGTCAGCGAATGGAATATACATTAACATTCATGAAGCGGCGCTGATCAATTATCCGGTTATGCATTTAGGCTTATCGGGGCTAACGATTATATCCACTTTAACGCCCGATGCCGTGGGGAATAAGGCCTATTTACAAACTCCATTTTCGACGCCATGGCGGACGATTTTGATTTCGGATCGGGCGGAGGATATTTTGGCGTCGAGATTAATTTTGAATTTAAATGCGCCTACGAGCTTGCGCGATATTTCGTGGATAAAGCCTCAAAAATTCATGGGAATGTGGTGGGAGATGCATGTTGGCAAGGCCAATTGGCCTTTGGCAGGAGGAAAGCATGGCGCAAATACGGCCAATGTAAAACGTTATATTGATTTTGCTGCGCAGCACGGATTCGATGGTGTGCTAGTGGAAGGTTGGAATAAGGGCTGGGAAGATTGGTTTGGAAATTGGAAGGAGGAAGTTTTTGATTTTGTGAGCCCATATCCGGATTACGACATAGATTCCTTATCGGCTTATGCCCAAAAAAAAGGCTTGAGATTAATTATGCACCATGAAACTTCTGGTGCAGTGACTAATTATGAACGGCGGATGACGGATGCCTATCAATACATGGTGGACAAAGGAATTAATACCGTCAAAACAGGGTATGTGGGGCGGATTATTCCAAGGGGTGAGCATCATGATAGTCAGTGGATGGTGAATCATTATGCAAGGGTTGCAGAAAAGGCGGCTGCCTATCGATTGATGGTGGATTCGCATGAATCAGCACATCCAACAGGCCTGCACCGGACATATCCCAATTGGATGGCATCAGAGGCGGCGCGTGGTTCCGAGTTTAACAATGCGCCTACGTTGGGAATTTTACCAGAACATACAACCATTTTACCATTTACACGCTTATTGGGTGGCCCAATGGATTACACGCCAGGTTTGTTTCATATGAAATTAAATCAATTTGATTCGACGCGGAAGACGCGTGTGCAGTCTACTTTGGCGAAACAATTAGCACTATATGTAACGATTTACAGCCCCTTGCAGATGGCGGCAGATTTGCCGGAGAATTATGCGGGGCGTTTGGATGCGTTTCAATTTATAAAAGATGTGGCGGTGGATTGGGATGCGACGCGGATACTTGCGGCGGAGCCAGGGGAATTTGTCACAATTGCCCGAAAGGCGAAAGGGCGGTCGGATTGGTTTATCGGATCGATTACAGATGAAAATGCGCGTGATATACGGATTCCATTGGATTTTTTGGATTCAGGTGCGCGTTATGAAGCTGTGATTTATCGGGATGCAGACGATGCGGATTATGAAAAAAATCCAGAGGCATATGTGATTACGAAATCTGAGGTTACTCGGAAAAGTCTTCTTACAATTCGATTACAGCGCGGAGGTGGCTGTGCGGTCCGTTTGAAAAAATTGTAAGCCGAGTAGACGCTGCCGGGGTCTGCGACCCCGGCAGCGTCAAAATTAACGAGATTTTATATAAGTTTTTAGATAGATGCAAATCCTACATACAAATCGGCTTCAATTGCGTCCAATCGACATAAATGATGTTGACTTTATGCTTAAACTGATAAACTGCCCGGGCTTTATTCGCTTCATCGGAGATCGCCAAGTTCGGACAATTGAATCATGTTCAACTTACCTACAAAATATGTTGGCTAATCCGGATATTACCTATTGGATTATTCAATTGAAGAAAACTAAAACTCCGATAGGTGTTGTGACTTGGGTAAAGCGCGATTTTTTACCTGCTCCCGATTTGGGATATGCATTATTACCAGAATTTGAGGGAAATGGATACGCGTATGAAGCAAGTAAAGCGTGGCTAGACTATCAAAAGAAAGTGAACGAATCTGTTTTAGCGATCTGCCAAGCCGACAATACCGCATCGATTAAACTACTTCAAAAACTTACATTTGAATTAGAGTCCACCTTTCAGAAAGATGGCCATTTCATGCACCGATATACCTATCAATGATGCCCATGAAACTGTTCTCCAGCACGAATAGCAATGGCTAATTTATTAGCTGGTGTAGGTAATGGACAAGTCGCAAAAGGAGTAAATGCGCAAGGCGGATTAAATGCCTTATTGAAATCAATCACTACATTTCCATTCGAATCAGGCAATTTTGTATAAATAAAACGTCCCGCTCCATAGGTCTCCACTTTATTGGTTTGATCCCCAAAAACAATAAAAAGTTCCTCTGCTTCTTGAATTGCCTCTAATGCATACGCCTTTCCATGAAGCTTAAATTCAACTTTACCTGGAGATTCTTCCTGATAAGTGCGACCCGTAACATCGATAATTGTAATTTTTCGACCTTTTGTTGGGATGAATTTTCCCTGGAGGCGCCAGGTAGAATCTACCTGAAAATTCGATATTCCATTAAATGCCTTCAAATATTCGCCTTCCAAATCACGTAATCTAATCGCGAATTTTTCACCCCGTTTTATAACAAACCAACGGAGAGTTTGATGGGTAACGATGATCGGCTTTTCAGCATAAGGATAAACCTGCAGGGTATCCTTTTTATTTATATAATAAACGTATTCCCCTTTTTTAACCACTTTGCCTAAAAAAGCGTCCGCGTGTTCTGCTGGAAAAACAAAGTCATTTTTCGCATCCCCTCCTATGGTATTCGCTCCTTCCTTTAACCAAAATAAACCAGCTAAATTCAACCAGCCATTTTCAGATTTCAAACTCTTAATACGAGCTTGATGAAAGGCCTCGATTTCTTGTTGGTACGTATCCCCTACCCGAAATCCGAGTAACATACATCCCATTAACAACAGTATCAAAATTCGCATAAAAAATCGTTGAAAAGTGAACGCTGCCGGGGTCTGCGACCCCGGCAGCGTTTATCAAAATTCGAAATTTTACAGGATAAATCACATTCCGCTCGTCATTTTATCAAAAAGATGATAAATTGGCATCATAAACTTGTTAACCCTATGAAAAAAATCGCCCTAGGCATAATCGGCCTACTCATTATCATCCAATTCATTCATCCGGAACGGAATACGAGCAACGACAATACGTATGCTATATCTACCAAATACCTGGTACCAGAGAATGTGAACACTATTTTAACGAATGCGTGCAACGACTGCCACACAAATCAGTCGACATATCCATGGTATTCGAACATTCAGCCGGTTGGCTTTTGGTTAAATCACCACATCGAAGATGGTAAGAAACACCTAAACTTCTCGACCTTTACCAAAATGCCCATCGCAGTGCAAAACCATAAGTTAGAAGAGGTTATCGAAACCGTCGAGGAAGGCGAAATGCCCATGCCATCTTACACTTATTTTGGCTTGCACCCGAAAGCAAACTTAAGCGCCGAAGAAAAAGGACAATTAATAGCTTGGGCAAAAGCGCAGATGGATACGTTAAAAGCAACGTATCCAGCCGACAGCCTAAAAATGAAACCACGTCCGAAACGTGACTAAATGAAATAAAATAAGGCGATAGCCCCAATTCCTAAAACGAGCCAAAGCAACCCATTGGCTCGTTTTTTCTTGATAAATAACAAGAGAATCAAACCAGTGATCGAGATCACAGTCATGAAAATCGCAGAAAAATCGATTACCCATTTCCAGCCCTGACCCGTATCTCGTCCCTTATGTAGGTCATTCGCCCAGGCAATTACTCCCAGCGATCTCTCCGACAAATGAAAAGTCCCTTTCGACCGATCGACAAAAATATCTGCCGTATAACCCGGACCTTGGAATGAAATCGAACACTCCGTTTCATCGATGCGAAAATCATTTAACTGGCCTTTCACGTGGTAAGAAGCACGTAAAAATTCCACAATTTCAAGCTTTTTGACCTGAGCTGTATCAGCCGAATTTACCCAAACATGGTTCATTTTACCATCCAACTCATTCAATACTTCTTTCTCCGGAAACCATTCCAAATGATTTAATGTCAATCCCGTCACCGAGAAAAACAACACAATCACAAAACTGAACATGGACAAATAGATGTGTAACCATCTCGACCATTCGGCAAATGCTCTTTTCATACTTATTTTGTTCGGTAAACTAAACTAGCTGCCGACAACTCCTCATTGCCAGCGATGGCTTGCGTTTTGGCTTTACCATCAAATTTCATGGATTGTTTCATCAATTGATACGAACCATGCTCACGCGCAGCTTCGATAAATATCGTATAATTTCCCTGCTCGACAAATTGGCCTTGATCATTTTTACCATCCCAAACTAAGGAATAATCTCCTGCAGAACGCGTTGCCGACGTAATAGACATTAAATCGATTGGCGACTCACGTTGCGCATCAGAGAATGAACGTAAATCAGGTAGCCAACGAGGCTTCCGATACCAAAGTGCCAAACGACGCACCGGCTTATGATCCGCATCCTCAACCCAAACCGCCACATAAGGTCGACGAGCTCCACCACCCAAATCTGCCACTTGAATATTGATTAATAATTCCTGATTGGCCGACCATAATTTTTCCTTCAAATTCACCATCGAAATAGAAGTCTCAGGATTAGTACCAACCCAAGAATCACTCGTTATTTGCTCGCCATTTTTAGTGACAATTAAATAATCAAGATCTTCATAATTTGCGGCTAAGTCCTTCGACTCTGACACCGAAAGCACATTAAATGCCGTTGCCAACGCGCCTGCTGTCACCGCAGAAGGATGAATGACCGTGGCAGAAACAATATCTTGAGCTGGCATACCAGACCGAGGATCCATAATATGTGAAATCCATTGGCCATCGACTTGCTCTCCCCGACGGTAATTTCCACTCGTTGCAATTGATTTGTTCTCTATGGAGACAACCCCAAGCGAAGCTCCATTTTCCGCATCCAAACGTGGATCACTCACACGAACCGGTTCCGTCCAATCTCCTTTTACCAAAATATCGCCTCCCACGTTCAATACAAGGCCATTTATTCCAGCAGATGCCATGGCCACAGCCGCAGCTTTTTCCATCACATAGCCCTTCGTAAATGTGTGTAAACGCAATTCTGCATCCGTCAAACGCGTCGCTGTTCCCTCTCCTAAAGACCAATGTGCCTCATTCACATCCACTTTCCCTTCTTTCCAATGACGTGCAATTTCCTCCGAAGCTGCATTAATGGCACCATCCGTTTTCAAATTCCATTCATCAAACATATTCAACACCTCTGAAATCTCAGCAGATACAGCTACAGCTTCCCCTTTCGGTTTAGCCATCCAGCTCGCGAACTCATTATGCGATCCCGCACTTCCTAAAATTTGCTGGAGCCGATTGATTTCTGCCAGCACCTTAACTTCTGCTTTTTCGGCCAACTCATACGTCTGCGCAGCAATTTTCATATCGAGCGAAGTCCCAAGAATATTTTCTAATTGAGTTGACAATACACCTGAAGCGGTAGCATTTGCGTTTGGAGCAGCAGCCAGAATGGCCGCCAATGAACTAGTTAATGGATTCATACAAGGCATTTAATTAGTGAAAGCCCAAAACTAAAGTTTCAGGCATGAAGTCAGTCCATTTTTAGACCAAATTCGAATTTTCGTATACGAGTGTAGTGCGAAAAAGTGACGCTGCCGGGGTCTTCAACCCCGGCAGCGTCTACCGCAAGCTCCAAATTTCCCTGATAAGTATCCTGATAATTTACAAGGTCTTCATATCAATCACGAAACGATACTTCACATCCGACTTGATTACCCGCTCATACGCCTCATTCACATCTGACATAGAAATCATCTCCACGTCCGACAAAATACCGTGCTCCGCGCAGTAATCCAGCATTTCTTGCGTCTCAGCGATCCCTCCAATCATGGAACCAATAATACTCCTACGCTTTGAAATCAATTTCGCAGCTCCAAAAGCATTATCCTCTGGAGGAATTCCCACTAATAACATCTTCCCCTCCACCGTTAATAAATCAAGAAACTTATTTAAATCGTGCTTCGCAGCCACCGTATTTAAGATAAAATCAAATGACCCCGCCAGCGCCTTCATTTGAGCAGGATCGGTGGATAAAGCAAAATGATCCGCTCCCAATGCCCGCGCATCCGCCTCCTTCGATGGCGAAGTCGACAACATCGTAACCTCCGCGCCAAAAGACGCCGCAAACTTCACCGCCATGTGACCCAAGCCTCCCAAACCTAAAACAGCTACCTTATGTCCTTTACCCACACCCGCAAAACGTAATGGCGAATAGGTCGTAATCCCCGCACACAACAAAGGTGCCACACGCGCTAAATCCGCTTCTTCAAAATTGACATGTAAGGCATATTTCTCATCAATGACATAATTCGACGAATATCCGCCAAAAGTCTGCGTCTTCCCATCCCGATAAAAATCATTATACGTCGCGGTCATGTCATCATCACAATACTGCTCCAATCCCGCACGACACGATGGACATTCACGACATGAATCTACGAATACGCCAACGCCCGCTGTTTGGCCTACTTTAAACTTCGTCACATGTGAACCAACCTCCACCACTTTACCTACAATCTCATGTCCCGGAACAATCGGATAAATCGACGGCCCCCATTCACTCCGCACCATGTGAATATCCGAATGGCATACCCCACAATACAATATATCAATCTTTACATCATGCGGTCCAACTTCACGACGTTCAAATGTAATCGGCGCCACCGGTGCCTCCGCGCTCGTAGCGCCATATCCTTTAACTTGCATCTTGTAATGTTTGGTTTAGTGTATCTATAAAAACTTGAATAGGTTCCGCGCCAGATATGCCAAATTTCCGATCAAACACGAAAAATGGCACCCCGCGAACCCCTAAATTGACTCCTTCTTGAATATCTTGACTGACCCGATAAGCCAGCTCCTCGCTAGCAATTGCCGCGCGCACGTCCACAGCCCCTAAGCCAACAGACTCTCCCAATAAAACCAACTCCTCTACCGACGCCAAATCACGACCCTCCGTGAAATAGGCCCTAAAAAACACTTCTTCGATTTCGTTATCTAATCCCTTTTCTTTGGCTAATTGAATCACCCGATGTGCACATAACGAATTCGCCACAACCGCCTTGTCAAACTGATAATCCAAGCCCACTGCAGCCGCCATCTCCACCACGCGATCATGCATGTGTACCGACTGCTCCATTGACCACCCTTTACGCTCAGCTAAATATGCATATACACCC
>JACCDM011222605.1_pt1 | contig 15281 bp, 16 predicted proteins | sample 7445851 | NCBI WGS metagenome assembly JACCDM01 (sample SAMN15323438, study PRJNA562643) | freshwater metagenome | isolation source: river surface water | place: USA:Blue River Watershed | collected 2017-08-16
TGCAATCAAGCTTTGATGACCTTTAAGAACGACCACTGAATGCGTTAATTCAATTAATTGCAGCAAAGAGCGACCCCGGTCAGCTTGTACTTCTGCACTGGTGCATTCCAACAATCTTGCAGCTTCACCCGGATGTGGCGTCAAGGTACAGTCCTGCTCTCGCTGATGTAGCGCAGTCAGTAATTCGCGGTGCACTGCCATCAGGTTGATAGCATCAGCATCAATCACCAGTGGCACTGGCCATGACAGAACAGCTTTTAACCATTGCAATGCAAAAAGACTTTGCCCTAAACCCGGTCCGATAGCAATCACGTCAGGTTGAATGAGCTTCAATGCATCAACTGGTTCTAGGGTTTGTGCATCATGAACCATGAGTTCCGGTTGCTCAGCAACCAGATGCGCGCTGCTGGCGTCAAGCATCATCAATACCACCCAGCCTGCGCCGCTATATAAAGCCGCTTGACCTGCCAGCACCAAGGCGCCAGACATGGTTTTTGCGCCGCCGACCAGTAGCACTTTGCCTGCATCGCCCTTGTGTGCGTCTGGTTGACGCTTGAGTCGATTGACCAGCGACAACACATTCAAAGTTTCATGCGGCATCTTCATGAACCTCGATTGCGCAATGGCTTGAGCAAATCTGTCAGTCCGTTGTGATCAATTTCGTGCATCAATGCCAGCAACCTGCCAATCTCGCCCTTGGGAAAACCTTCACGCGCAAACCAATTCAAATAATTTCCCGGTAAATCTGCCAACAATTTACCTTGGTGCTTACCAAATGGCATGGTCATGGACACGAGTTTTTGCAAATCTTCAGTATTCATCAATCAAAACACCGAATGGTCACCCAGTTGAACGTCAACCTGACCGCAAACAAGTTGTTGGTAATGTTCAAACAGTGTTTGATCGCCAAATGAAGGCGTTGCTTGAGCGTCATATGCTTGTGTTTGCGTATTCCACACAAGCATAGATTCAGTAGCGTAATAACGACCTATGCGGGCCAATTCAGCTTTTACAGCCAATGGGGGAATCAACCAACCAACTGTCTTGAGCAAAAAAATAATGGCGTCTAACAAACCTACGGGCACGTGTTTGTAATGCGGCTTCTTACCCAAGAGCTTGAACAAATATTCGCCTTGTTGCAAAGGCGTGATCGCTTCCCCGGGACCGCCTACAGGCAATATGCAGTTGTGTTTGTTGGCATCACTCAAGCATGATGCAATGAAATGTCCGAGGTCATGGTCGCTGATCGGTTTACAAGCCGTCAATTTTCCGTCGCCGAACACTAAAAAGGGTTTGCCTTTTTGCAGTCGCTTTATCTGCCCGGACAAGGATTTGAAAAATGCAGTCGGCCTGACAATGGAATAGGTCAAACCTGAAGCGATTAACTCTTTTTCAAAAGCCAGTTTGGCTTGCTGAAAACCAAGCAATGGTTTTTGCACACAAATGGCTGACAACAATACAAACTGTGAGATGCCAGTGGATTTCGCCAAGCTTAGCCATTGTGAATGTGTGCGGTAGTCAATCTCCCAAGCGTCCTTGGGCGTACCGGTGCGGGATGCCAAACACGACACCAATGCATCAAAATTTTCGCCCTTTATTCCGAGAGTTTTTGATTCTTCTGGAGACTGAACATTGCATACCCTGACCTCTGCACCTGCCAACTTCTCACGTATGTGGTCTGTGGTCCAGGCTCCGTTGACACCAGCGTTGTTTCGCACCAGGCACACCACTTCATGCCCGTGCGCAACCAATGCCTTGGCTGTTGCCAAACCAATGGTTCCTGTTGCTCCCAGCATCAATACGCGCATATCAAAGAAACTCCGGCAAATATGTTGACTTTAGTCCATCTCTTAGTTGAAATAAATTCACTCTTCAATATCATCTATGCTAATGGTTCTCACAAGGAAATTTCATGGAAACACTTTGGATATGGCTACTCGTCGCAGTGTTGATTGCTCCTGTGTTAGCCGGACTGCTGCTGATCGGCTTGCAGAAAAAGGTGCGCATCATTCACGAGGCATCTGGTATTGCAAAAGACGGGTACATCGGATTTAGCTGGACCTATTTGTTATTTGGCTGGTTTGTCCCGGTGATCAGAGGTGAAATAGGGGTAGGCCTGATTCACTTAGCCATCACTTTTGTTTCATTTGGTTTGTCGCAATTGATTTTTCCTTTTTTATACAACAGGCAATACATGAACCGCATGTTGACCAGCGGTTGGACGCTTGACAGCAGCGACCCCAATTACGAACTGGCCAGGCAAAAACTCAATATCATTATTTAAAGCACATGAGATACGCTCAGGTAAGAGATCAGATTCAAAGCGGGGATGTGTTGGGCGTTCGAGCACATGGGTTGTTTCCGAGCATTACTCGCAATGTACAAAAAATTGGACGCCTCGGTGGGTTCAGCGGCATTACACATGCGGGTGTTGCTTGGTGGGTTGAGGGTCGTTTGTATTCCGTAGAGATGGACGGCAAACACAATGTATTGCGACCTTTGTCTCAATACATCAGCAGTGGATGTGGTTTGGACATATACCGCTGTCCAGTTAAATTTGAATTTATGCGCGATAACTACGACAAAGCCACAGCATTACCCATACGCTATGACTTCCTTGATTTGATACGTATTGGATCTCGCCTTATATTTGGTACAGCTACAGGCCAAGATGACGATACTCAATTGGTGTGCAGCACTTTTGCCGCGCGTTGGATGCAATGGGCAGGTTGGCAACCACCCCTGGGATTAGCGGCCATGCCCAGTCCGGCAGAGCTATGCCAAGCCCTGGGCGACGCGGTCTTCAGTATCAAACCTGAAATCTAAATTTGCTTATTGCCGACCAATAGCCAAAAATTGACTGAGATGTAGTTTTGCATGCATGCTGGTCAATACAAGGTTGAATGTATGCTTGTAGCTTGAACATCTGCATACAAGAAAGCCTATTCTTTGAAAAAAAATACTTTATACATATTGATGGCTCTATGCATGTGGCATGAAGCTCATGCATTAGATGCCACCCCCAGACCATGCAGTGGATGGAATACCGCCCGAAAAGCCAATCTCAGCACCGTCGTTCAACGCGAGTGGGTGTATGGGTACCTGACAGGGATGGTTGATACGCTCAAAACACTGAAATCAGAAGATGTATTGAGTTTGTTCCCTGCTAATGAAGAGATTGTCTCGCGCTTGAATACCTATTGTGAATCGCAACCGGAGTCGACTGTCAACCAAGGTATCAAAGAGTTGTTTAAGCAGATTAGCCGATAGCTATAACTTCTACTATGCTTTCAGCCATTCGCCAGTGGGCACGACGCATCAAGCAAGATGTGGTGATGCTGTGGTTTGCATACAAGGACCCGCGTACACCGTGGTTGCCCAAAATCATTTGTATGCTGGCCGTCGCTTATGCCTTGAGCCCAATCGATTTGATACCCGATTTCATTCCTGTGCTGGGATTTATAGATGACGCCATTTTGTTGCCGGTCATGATCTGGTTCGCCGTTCGTTTACTACCCGCAAAAGTCGTGACTACATGCCGGCAACAAGCTCAAGTGTGGATGGAAAATAACGATCGCAAACCGGTCAATCGATGGGGAGTTTTGTTGGTGTTGCTGGTGTGGATGGGAATAGCTTTATGGCTGTTGAATTGGCTATGGCCGTCAGCCACATTGATTGTTTCCAATTAACAGACCACTGGTTCAATCGACGCATATTTTGAAAAACCTACAATGTTTTGATTTTTGAGTAGATAATTATTTTGGAATCTTTTCTCATTTCCACTGGGGTGGTTGCTTTGGCCGAGATAGGCGACAAAACCCAATTGCTGGCATTTATTTTGGCGGCCCGCTTCAAAAAACCCATACCCATCATTGCGGGCATTTTGGTCGCCACATTGATCAATCACGGTTTAGCCGGTGCGCTTGGCGCTTGGATCACTTCCATGGTGAATCCTTCCATCATGCAATGGGTGCTTGGAGTTTCCTTTATCGCCATGGCCATTTGGACTTTGATTCCAGATGAAATTGAAGAAGAGGAAACCCAAGTCGTACTTAAACTTGGTGTATTCGGAGCTACTTTGGTCACTTTTTTTCTGGCTGAAATGGGTGACAAAACGCAAATCGCCACGGTGGCTTTGGCTGCCCATTACGCCTCACCCGTTTGGGTGGTCGCAGGCACGACTCTGGGCATGCTGATTGCTGATGTACCCGCTGTTTTCATTGGTGACAAACTGGCCGGCCGTATCCCCATGGCCTTGGTACACCGAATTGCAGCAGCCATATTCGCTGTGCTTGGCATTGCGACTTTGCTGGGGGCAGGACGCGGGTTACTCGCTTATTGATCCGGATGACGTGTGCAGCTTCTGAATACCTCGGAATACATACGTAATCGCTCTTTGTCAGAGGGCACATTGTCTGAAATCAAGTCGGCAATTTCACTGGTGATACGCAAAAACTCGGGGTTGCAATGGTGCCGCACAGCGTTGCTGTAAATGGTTTTGGTGGTCCATTGGTTTTCCTGCATCAACATGGCGTAATGGGTCAATTCATGACCGAACGCCCAATTCACCATAGACCGGCTCCAAGCTTGCAGCGTACGAGGCGAGACATTGATCTGCAAATTGTTGTGTGGCTGCTCTTCTGATGGAAACTCAAACACCATGCGGGCATTGGTAGGTAAATCCGGTTGAATCACCAAGCGAGGCATAGCAGCGTCCTCAGGTGCATGGGTTTGGGTTTTGATGAATGCCCAAATCACATCCAACATCGCCTTATCAAATGTGTCAGGCGCTACCGGTTCCAATGTTTTGACGGGTTGAGTTGTATTGGCAAATTCAATTTCCAACTCTTTGACTTTGACTTGGAAAAATTTGACGTTCATCATGCAAAGCTCAACGTCCAAGCTCAGCGGCGGCATCATGAAATTTTTATGCTTGGACAAGTTCTCCTGCATCTGCGCGTTAAATTGAGTTTTGAACAACTGCTGTTGCTCTACCGCTTGTTGCTGGGAAGCGCCTTGCTTGATGCTCAAAAAATAACCTATGCGGGCGAATGTGTCGCTGCGTGCTAAAAAAGTATTTGCACTGCGGCGCTGCTCTTCATGTATGGGGTTGACTGCCATGTGGTTGCCGACCAATTCAAAAATGGTCGCGCAATGGCTTGCTACATAGGCCAAACCTGTTTTTTCCTGCTTCCAATCGGGATTTTGCTTGGCCCATTGCGCCAAACCAGTTTCTTCTTGTGCCATCGCGTTAAAGGACAAGCAGACAGCCAGCAAAAGTAAAGTGAATCGTTGCAACATCATGAGCCACAGTTCATAACAAGAGTGGCATATTAAATCAGCCAACTGGCTGTTATGACAAGAGGGTGAATCCACCCCAAGCTCAAAGGGTCAAAGACCCGTCGAGGAAAACTGACGCTTATCGCTCGTCGTAACTCAAGGTCACTGATTCGCTGGTGGGGCGCGACTGACAAGACAACACAAAGCCTTGCTTGGTTTCCCATTCTTCCAGCGTGAAGTTTTTTTCCATGGCAACGTTGCCATGCATGACTTTGGCGCGGCAGGTGCAACACACACCGCCCCGGCAGGAATAGGGCAAATCCAGTCCGGCGGCCAAGCCCACATCCAAAATTTTCTGGTCTGCCGACATGCGCAGTGAATGTTGTTTGCCATCCAGCACAATCGTCAAAGCCACGTTGGCTTCAGCTTTTGTTGCAGGATTTTCGGGCGCAACATGAGATTTGTTGCGATGCGTCTGGTCAGGCGAGGAGAAACGTTCACTGTGTATGCGGTCCGCCGACACGCCCGCTTTCAATAAAGCCTCAGTGGTGCCGTCCATCATGCTTTCAGGGCCGCAGACAAACACTTCTTCCAGAGTGTTGGCCGGCAACACCGATTGCAGCAAGGCAGTGACTTTGGCAGCATCCAATCGGCCTTGCAACAAATCAATATCTTGCGCTTGGCGTGACAACACATGAATCAAAGTCAGACGGTCCGTGAACCTGTCTTTCAAGTCTTGCAATTCTTCGTTAAACATGACAGAGCCCATATTGCGGTTGCCGTAAACCAGCGTGAATTGCGTATCGGGCTCTTGCTGCAAACTGCTGGCCATGATGGACAAAATAGGCGTGATGCCCGAGCCCGCAGCAAAACCCGCGCGGTGTCTGGCCGCAGGCTGTTGCACGCCAAAGCGGCCTTGCGGCGGCATCACAGCGACAGCAACACCGGCTTGAAAATGCTGCAATGCCCATTGAGAAAAAACGCCGCCCTCCACCGCGCGAATACCGATCTCGATTTCATGCGTGGTGTCATAGTGCGGACGACTGCTGCAAATGGAATAACTCCGGCGAATTTCTTCTGCGTCAATTTCGGCCTTTAGCGTCAGGTACTGCCCGGGTTGAAACGCAAACAAGCTTTGAAGCTCAGGCGGCACGGCAAATGTGACCGCGATGGCGTCGCCTGCTTGAACACGCACACGCAAGATATTTAATTCACGAAATTGATAAAGATCTGACATATGACGCTGCAATCAATAAGGTTTGAAATAATCAAAAGGCTCCATGCAAACCAGACAGGTGTACATGGCTTTGCAAGCGGTGGAACCAAAATGCGAAGTTTCTGTGGTGTTGTCAGAGTCGCATTGCGGACAAGCCACTTTCAACAGCGAAGCAGGTTTCATCCATTGCACGAGGCTGTGGTCACTGTTTAAAGGTTTGCTGTGCGGCGGCGCGATGCCGTAAGCCCGCAACTTGTCTTTGGCTTCAGCTGTCATCCAATCGCTGGACCATGCTGGTGATAAACATGTGATCACTTCAGCTTGCAAACCTGCTGTTTCCAAACACTGCCGGACATCGTCTTGCATTTGTTCCATGGCAGGGCACCCGTTGTAGGTAGGCGTGATGAATACCTGCAAACCATCAGAGCCTGCACGCACAGCGCGCAACACACCTATTTCACGCAAGGACAACACCGGAATTTCCGGGTCAGTCACAGTCTCCAGCAGTTGCCACACAGCGTTATGCGCATCCTCTTGGGCAGGCAATGCCAAGGGACCGTCAGGTAAATCCTGAATGAACAAAGGTGCTGTTATGGCGATGCTCACCAAGTCGCACCGGGGTGTTGTCTGGCCAAACTTTGCATCTCAGCCAGCAAATAAGACATGTGCTCGGAGTGCACACCTAAATGACCTTGCGTGATGTAACCGGCTGCTGCGGGCAACTGCAAGCCCGCCTCGGTCAACACCTGTTGAACCAAGTCATGCCAAGCAGAACGAAGTGCATTGACATCGCCAAAGATGGCTTGCGACACAGGCCATTCGCTCCAAAACTCTTGCGTGTAGGGCAACAAAAAATCCACTGCAGCTTGTGCTCTGGCATGCGACTCATCGGTTCCATCGCCAAAGCGCACCAGCCAATCGGCAGCGTGTTGAAAGTGGTAGCGAACTTCTTTCAATGACTTGGCAGCGATGGCCGCAAGTTGCGCGTCCGCATGGTGTTGCAGTTGTTCCCAGACCTGCAACATGTAAGCGCTGAATAAAAAATTGCGTGTGATGGTGACGGCGTAATCGCGCTCGGCACGCGCAGACGGCGCCAGCGCTGTAGTGTGCGGCAATTCCAGCAAAGTGAAATTGAGAAAGTCCTGCTGGTCGCGGAAATAAGCCAGCGTGTCCTCGGTGCTGCCGTCGTTGCGCAATTGCGCGACGTGCTGGTAAAGCAACCGGGCTTGACCGATCAAGTCCAGCGAGTTGTTGGCCAGCGCCAAGTCTTCTTCCAAGATGGGGCCGTGTCCACACCACTCGGCGTTGCGTTGCCCCAAAATGAGTGCGTTGTCCGCCAGATGCAGCACAAACTCAGGCGAGGCGTTCACATGTGCCCCACTTCATCAGGAATCACAAAAAAAGTGGGATGCCGGTACACCTTGTCTTTGGCCGGTTCAAACAATGTGTCTTTATCGCCCGGGTCACTGGCCGTGATGGCCGCAGACGGTATGACCCAAATACTCACACCTTCTTGGCGTCGCGTATACACATCGCGCGCCATGTTCAAAGCCGGTTGCGCATCGGCGGCATGCAGACTGCCGCAATGCTTGTGCTCAATGCCTTGTTTGCTGCGCACAAAGACTTCCCACAAAGGCCATTCGTTGGCCAAGTTATCGGTCTGACTCATGCGGCCTCCAGCTTTGGCTGAAGGCGTTGTTGCTGCTTGCGTGCATAAGCCAAGGCGGCGTCACGCACCCACTGGCCGTCTTCGTGCGCTTTGACCCGGGTGGCCAAGCGTTCTTTGTTGCAAGGGCCGTTACCGTTGACCGTGGCCCAAAATTCATCCCAGTCAATCTGGCCGTAGTCGTGGTGACCGCGCGCCTCATTCCATTTCAAATCCGGGTCTGGCAAAGTGACACCCAAGACCTTGGCTTGCGGGACTGTGGCATCGACAAACTTTTGACGCAAATCGTCATTGCTGATGCGCTTGATGCCCCAGCGCATGCCTTGGGTGCTGTTGGTGCTGTCTGCGTCCGGAGGTCCAAACATGGCCAGGCATTTCCACCACCAGCGGTTGACCGCGTCTTGCACCATGGCTTGTTGTTCTGCGTTGCCTTGCATCATCACCATCAAAGACTCGAAGCCCTGGCGCTGGTGAAAAGATTCTTCTTTGCAAATGCGCACCATGGCGCGCGCATAAGGACCGTAACTGCAACGGCACAGCGGAATTTGGTTCATGATGGCCGCACCATCGACCAGCCAACCTATGACGCCGACATCCGCCCAAGTGAGCGTGGGGTAATTAAAGATGGAACTGTATTTGGCGCGACCGGTGTGAAGCGCGTCCAACATCTGGTCACGGCTGGTGCCCAGGGTTTCAGCAGCGCTGTACAAATACAAACCGTGACCGCCTTCATCCTGCACCTTGGCGATCAAAATGGCTTTGCGTTTCAAGCTAGGGGCGCGGCTTATCCAGTTGCCTTCGGGCAGCATGCCCACTATTTCGCTGTGCGCGTGCTGGCTGATTTGACGCACCAAGGTTTTGCGGTAAGCCTCGGGCATCCAGTCTTTGGGTTCGATCTTGCCGTCGGCGTCTATCACTTCGTCAAAACGCGATTGCGCCCTGTCCAGGGCTTGTTGCTGTTCTGGGGTCAAAACCGGTTTGATGTCGTGTTTGACCGGTGTCGGCGAAGGGCCGTCGGGCACATTGAAGGACTGTGTGTACATGGGTTCACCTCGGTGATGGATGAGTGCATCATAACCGATACAAAAAAACCTTAAAAATTGATTTTTATGTATCATATTTGAATGCCAGACACCGCCTCTTCTTCCTTGCCATTGTTGACTCCGCTGACAGACAAACACTTGCTGAAGTTTTGTCGGCAAGACCGCATGCAAGCCGGTTCTCTCATCATTTCTTTGTTTGGAGACGCCATCTACCCGCGCGGGGGCAAGGTCTGGTTGGGCTGCCTGATTCAACTGCTGGCACCCTTGGCGGTCAATGAACGACTCATACGCACTGCCATCTTTCGTCTGGTGAAAGAAGAGTGGCTTGTTCCGACAACGGCAGGTAGAAGAGCCGATTACGCGCTGAGTGCCAGCGGCATGCAACGCATCGAAGAGGCATCCAAATACATTTATGCGCGCAGTTCACCCGAATGGGACAACAACTGGCGCATTCTGATGCTGTCGTCTTCCCTCTCACTCAAGGACAGAGACAAATTGCGCAAAGCACTGGTATGGCAAGGATTCGGGCCATGGCAAAACCAGGCGTTTGTCCACCCCGGGGCAGATTTGAAAATCACCATGGCCTTGCTTGAGCGCGAAGGGCTTGGCCACTTACTGCCGCATTGCTGGCCGCTGTTGGCACAAAGCTTGTCGCAAGTGAATGTGCAAACTGACCGGCAAGTTGCCGACGGGATTTGGGATTTAAAACTATTGGCTAAAAGTTACAAAGCGTTTTCCGCCACTTACCTCCCATTGATTGCTGAATGGCAGTCAACAGGCCCAAAGCCAGCAACAGAACACACTGAGAAAGCGTTTTTATTGCGATTGCTCTTGATCCATGACTTCAGACGTTTGTTATTACGAGATCCTTCTTTGCCTTTGAAATTGCTGCCTGCGCAGTGGCCGGGGCATGCTGCGCGTCAAACATGCATTGACTTGTATGAGTTGTTGCGCCCTGCCTCTGAAAAATATTTGGATCTGCATTTGCAACTTGCGGACGGCAGCTTAACCAGCAGTAGGAAAGTACTCTCGCAAAGATTCAAAAAATGTTGATAATCAACGCTTTCTGAAATAGCCTATCAGCAATAAGTTAAGCACCTCCCACTTATTGCAAACGAAGAAAGCATGCGATGTCGTTCAATGTAGTTGGTCTGGCGCTCAAGCGTCCTTATACGTTTGTTGTGATGGCCATATTGCTACTCATACTTGGCCCATTGGCAGCACTTAAAACACCTACCGACATCTTTCCGGAAATTCGCATTCCGGTCATCGCTGTTGCGTGGGCCTACACAGGCCTTCCACCTGACCAAATGGCTGGTCGCATCAGCACGCTTTACCAGCGGGTATTGACGACCACAGTCAATGACATTGAACACATCGAAGCCAATTCATATGCGGGCGTTGGCATTGTCAAAATCTTTTTCCATCCCGGTGTCAATATTGCGGTTGCCAATGCGCAGGTCACAGCCATTTCTCAGGTGTTGATACGGCAAATGCCCCCGGGCACATTGCCGCCATTGATCGTCAACTACAACGCGTCGACCGTGCCTATTCTTCAACTGGCTTTGGCAGGTCAAGGTTTGTCAGAGCAAAACTTGGCGGACATCGGTTTGACTCAGGTCCGTACACCTTTGGTCACCGTGCCCGGCGCAGCCATTCCTTTTCCATACGGCGGCAAATCGCGTCAGGTGCAAATTGATTTGAATCTGCCCCAACTGCAAGCGCGGGGCTTGGGTGCACAAGACGTGGCAAATGCATTGGCCACTCAAAACATCATCACGCCAGTGGGCACGCAAAAAATTGACAACCTCGAATACACCGTCAGTTTGAACAACGCAGCTGTGACCATCAAAGATCTGGGTGACCTGCCAATTAAAAATGTCAACGGCGCCATGGTCTACATCCGGGATGTGGCCAATGTGCATGACGGCAATGCACCGCAAACCAATATTGTTCACGTCAACGGCAACCGCTCGGTGTTGATGTCGGTGTTGAAAAACGGTACCACCTCTACCTTGGCGATTGTTGATGGCGTGCTGGAAAAATTAAAGTCCATCAAATCATCTTTGCCTGAAGCGCTCACAGTTCAACCCATCAACGACCAGTCTTTGTTTGTCCGCGCCGCCATCAAAGGCGTTGCGATTGAAGGTGTGATTGCGGCAGCCCTCACCAGCTTGATGATTTTTCTTTTCTTAGGGAGTTGGCGCTCGACCATCATCATTGCGCTGTCTATTCCTTTGTCCATCATGGGTGCCATTTTGGGCCTGTATGCCCTTGGCGAAACTCTCAACATCATGACGCTGGGAGGCTTGGCGTTGGCAGTGGGCATTTTGGTGGATGACGCCACAGTGACGATTGAAAACATCAATTGGCATTTGGAACAAGGCAAGGATGTGGAGACAGCCATTCTTGACGGCGCAGATCAAATTGTCGCGCCTGCGTTTGTCTCTCTGCTTTGTATTTGTATTGTGTTTGTGCCGATGTTTTTCCTTGATGGCGTGTCACGGTTTTTGTTTGTACCTATGGCGCTGTCAGTGATGCTGGCCATGGCGTTTTCCTTTTTCTTGTCGCGTACCTTGGTGCCCACCATGGCGAACTACTTGCTTAAACCACATGCGCCGCACACGGACATGCATGGCAACAGCGCAAGTTTGCCCCCTACGCGTAACCCCATCGTCCGCTTTCAACGCAGATTCGAATCTGCATTCGAAAATTTCCGTGCCGGCTACAAAGACCTGCTGCAGCTTGCTTTGTCCAACCGTTGGCCTATCTTGATGGGGTTCATGGGTTTTGTCATGGCTTCATTTGCCTTGGTCCCTTACCTGGGCACCAATTTCTTTCCCGATGTCGATGGCGGTCAAATTTTGATTCATGCGCGGGTTCCCGTCGGCACACGTGTTGAAGAAACTGCAGCACGCTTTTCCCAAATTGAAAAAGCCATTCGCCAAGTGATTCCTGATGAAGAAATCACGACATTGGTCGACAACATCGGTTTGCCACCCAGTTGGATCAACCTCATCTACAACAACACAGGTGTGATCGGCACCATGGACGGTGACATACAAATTGCCTTGCGCAAAGACCACCGCCCAACTGCCGACTATGTTCGCGAGCTTCGCAAAACCTTACCTGAGGCTTTTCCGGACACGGTGTTTTCTTTTCCCCCTGCCGATATCGTCAGTCAAATTTTGAACTTTGGTGCACCTGCACCTATCGATATTCAAATCAGAGGGGCTAATCTGGCCGCCAATTTTGACTACGCGAATAAATTGCTCAAAGAAATTCGCGGCATTCCCGGCGTGGCAGACGCCCGTATCCAACAATCAGCCAAAAGTCCGGTGCTTGAAGTCAATTTAGACCGCAGCCAAGCCCAAAACATGGGCGTGACGCCCAGGGACGTCACAAACAATATGGTGGTTAATTTGGCAGGTAGCAGCCAGGTAGCGCCCACATTTTGGTTGAATCCCGCCAACGGTGTTTCTTATGCAGTCGTCATGCAAACGCCTCAGTACAACATGGACTCGCTCAATGCCTTGACCAATTTGCCTGTCGGCGCCAGCGGCAGCGCCAATCAACCGGTGCTGGGCGCACTCTCCACCATCAATCGCAGCACCAGAAATGCGGTGGTCAGCCAGTACGACATTCAACCCATGGTTCAAATCAACGCCACCACGCAAGACACCGACTTGGGCACGGTAGCCAAGGAAGTCAGACGCGTCATCGCGGCCACAGAGGCTGACTTGCCCAAAGGCAGCAAAGTCGTTTTGGTGGGTCAAGTGCGGACCATGGAGAAAGCTTTCTCCGGTTTGTTGTGGGGGCTGCTCGGTGCTGTGGTCTTGATCTACTTTTTGATCGTGGTCAATTTCCAATCATGGAGCGATCCTTTGGTGATCATCAGCGCTCTCCCCGCCGCATTGGCAGGCATCGTCTGGATGCTGTTCGCGACCCGAACCACTTTGTCTGTACCGGCGTTGACCGGGGCCATCATGTGCATGGGCGTGGCCACCGCCAACAGTGTGTTGGTGATCAGTTTTGCGCGGGAACGCTTAGCGCAATTAGGAGACCCGATAGCAGCCGCGCTAGACGCAGGCTTTGTGCGTTTTAGGCCCGTCTTGATGACCGCTTTGGCCATGATCATTGGCATGGTGCCCATGGCCTTGGGTCTGGGTGAAGGCGGCGAACAAAATGCGCCGCTGGGTCGCGCTGTCATTGGCGGTCTCATGCTTGCTACGGTCGCCACCTTGGTGATCGTTCCACTTTTGTTCAGTTTGGTGCACGGACGCAAACGCGCCGGCGCAACCACTTCGTTTTCCTCTGGAGTCAGTCATGTCTAAGCAGTCCGTTCCCACAGTGTCTCGCGGTTTTCTCTGGATTGCATTGGCTGCGGCCGGCGTACTAGCCGGTGTCGTCGTCTTCAATGGCATACAAGCACGGGCCAAGGACGGCGAAAAATTAAAAGCACTGGCTGTCAAGCAATCAACGGTCACCGTCAGTGTCATTTCACCGACAAGCAACACAGACCCCTCTGTTTTAAGCATTCCGGGCCGTATTGAAGCCTATGCTAAAGCGCCTTTGTATTCGCGCATCAGTGGTTACTTAAAGAGTTGGAAAGCAGATATCGGAACACCGGTGAAAGCAGGTCAACTGCTGGCTGAAATAGACACGCCGGATTTAGACCAACAAATATTGCAAGCCAAAGCAGAATTGGCCAGCACACAAGCCAATGCCGCTCTTTCCGAAAACACGGCAAAACGCTGGAAATCACTGGAAAGCGCCAACTTCGTATCCGGCCAAGCAGTTGAAGAAAAAATGGGGGACTACAACGCCAAAATGGCCGTGGTCAATGCCTCTCAAGCCAACGTCAACCGGCTACAGGCCTTGAAAAACTTTTCCCGCATCGTGGCGCCGTTTGATGGCGTGGTAACCGCCCGCAACACCGATATCGGGCAGTTAATCAACGTCGGCGGCGCACCGGGCACTGAATTGTTCGTGGTCTCTGATGTCAAGCGTCTGCGCCTTTATGTCAATTTGCCGCAAAACCAAATTGCATTTATTCAAAAAGGTTCATTGGCTAAATTCACAGTTCCTGAACAACCGGATCAGGTCTATACAGCTACTGTTCAATCAACTTCTCAAGCCATCAACAGCAGCTCAGGCAGCATGCTCGTTCAGTTATCGGCTGAAAACAAACGAGGTGAGTTGCTGCCCGGTGGTTACGCCAGCGTCAGTTTCAACATCCCTGCGCAAGCAGATCGATTGAGCGTTCCTCCCAGTGCGTTGGTCTATACAAAAGCCGGCGTATTGGTCGCCACTGTGAACCCGGAAAACCGCGTCGTGATGAAACCTGTGGTGATCGCCAGAGACTACGGTAACCGGCTTGAGTTGCTTTCTGGCTTGCAATCCACTGACAGAGTGATTGAAAATCCACCTGATGGTGTGACGCAAGGTGACTTGGTGCAAGTGCGTGTAGTTCAAGCATCACATTAACTTTGAGCCCAAACTTAGTTGCTTGTGAAGAATTCACCAACTGACTTGTCGCTGATTTGCAAATTTACGCAATCATTAAATTCAACAAATTAATCATTTCTTGACTCAATATGACAAAAACGATAATAATTCCGCAAATGTTTTTTAGCGCTTGATGACACACAATCATTTTTTTGAACTGATGGTCAACCCTGAAGCATTCACCCCCATGGAGACAGTGCGTGCTATTTGATCACTGTGCGCAATGTCAGCGATGCTGCAATGTGGATGCCGGCTTTCCTCCACTGGAAATCACATTAACAGCCAAAGAACAAAAAAAGCTGGGCTCTGTTTGTATTGAAACCAGTTGTACGCACTTAGGACCTAAGGGCTGCACCATGGGTGAAAACAAGCCCTTTGGCTGCACGCTTTATCCACTCAGTTACAACCCTAATAACAAAAGTTTTTATTTCGATACCGATTGTCCTTTGATGGACGATTATTTCCACAGCTTAGCCATCAAAGACAGTGATGCCAATCAACACCTGAGCAAGGTGAATGAAATCATTGTTCAACTGGAAAAAACAGATCCAACGTTTTTGCAAACGAA
>JACCDM010776878.1_pt1 | contig 15273 bp, 12 predicted proteins | sample 7445851 | NCBI WGS metagenome assembly JACCDM01 (sample SAMN15323438, study PRJNA562643) | freshwater metagenome | isolation source: river surface water | place: USA:Blue River Watershed | collected 2017-08-16
AAAACGCGATGAAGTTTGCGGAGCGAAAAGCGCGCTCTTACGCGAAGTTAGAGAACGAGGTCGCCTATCGAAGGCTTCATGGAGCCCTTTCAAGACGTGGCTTCTCTGGTCATATCGTCTCTCGCGTCATGCAAGAGTTGGGAATCTCCTCTAGATAAGTGGTAGGTACGATTCGCTCATGAGTCGTACCTATGTAATCCAAACTCTGGGTTGCCAGATGAATGTTCATGACTCTGAGCGGATAGCTGGTTCACTTGACGCAGCTGGTTATATTCCAGCGAGCGAGGGACAAGACCCCGATCTAATCGTTTTTAATACCTGTGCTGTCCGTGAGAACGCCGACAATAAGCTCTACGGACATTTGAGTTTTCTAGCTCCGACTAAGCGCGCCAATCCAAACCTACAGATCGCAATCGGTGGTTGCCTCGCCCAGAAAGATAAAGGGAGCATCATCAAGAAGGCTCCTTACGTTGATGTGGTCTTTGGAACTCATAATGTTGGTTCACTTCCGGCTCTCTTGGAGCGAGCTCGCATCGAAGCAAAGTCCCAAGTTGAGATAAAGGAATCGCTCGAACATTTTCCATCCACGCTTCCGTCTAGACGCCATTCGGCATTCTCGGCCTGGGTATCAATTTCGGTTGGATGTAATAACACCTGCACTTTCTGTATCGTCCCGCAATTGCGGGGACGGGAAAAGGATCGCCCCAGTTCTGAGATCTTGAGTGAAATTCGTGCTCTGGTAAGTGAAGGCGTAACTGAAGTGACCCTCCTGGGCCAGAATGTGAATGCATACGGGGTTGATTTCGGTGATCGCGAGGCCTTTGCCAAGCTGCTTCGCGACTGTGGCAGAGTCGATGGACTTGAGCGAGTTCGCTTTATGTCGCCGCATCCGCGCGACTTCACCGATGATGTGATCTCGGCGATGGCCGAGACTAAGAATGTGATGCCGCACCTTCATATGCCGTTGCAATCGGGTTCAGACAAGATCTTGCAAGCGATGCGTCGCTCCTATCGCGTCGATCGCTACCGAGGAATAATCGAAAAGGTTCGAAGCGCCATGCCACACTCGACGATTACCACCGATGTCATCGTCGGTTTTCCAGGTGAGAGCGAATCAGATTTCCAGGAGACCTTGGATCTATGTGAGGAGTTGCGCTTTCTTGCAGCATATTCCTTCAAGTATTCAAAGCGCCCCGGCACTCCGGCTGCTGAAATGAGCGACCAGATTCCTGAGGAGACAGTCGCCGAGCGCTACGACCGACTACACAAAAAGCTAAATGAAGTATCGCTATCGGTAAATCAAGATGTGGTGGGCCACGAATCCGAAGTACTTATCACTGATATTGAAGGCGCCAGCGGCCAGGGAAAGAGCAGGGATTTCCGGCTAGTCCACCTAGAGCTAAACCAAGGTGAGGCGCGGCCTGGCGACCTCGCTAGGGTAAAAATCACCAGCGCAAAACCTCATTTTATTTTTGGGGAGAAGTTAGAAGTTAAGCGGACTAGAGGCGGGGATGCCTTTGAAGATCGAAAGCTTGAGGCGGAGAAGAACGGGGTATTTCTTGGTGTGCCCCAACTAAAGAGTTCAATTGTTAAGTGATGCGAGTCAAATGACGCTGATTTTTATTGTAGGAGCTACAGCGACCGGTAAAAGTGAACTCTCCCTTGAATTAGCTACGCAACTAGGTGGCGAAGTAGTTAATGCTGATTCCATGCAGCTTTATCGAGGCATGGATATTGGAACTGCAAAACTCTCCGTTCAAGAGCGGCGTGGAATTCCGCATCATCTGATTGATGTATTAGATGTCAATCAGGATGCATCCGTCGCTGAATATCAAGGGTGGGCCCGCACGAAAATCGATGAATTACTCTCTCAAGGAAAGCCGGTAATCGTTGTTGGCGGGACTGGCTTATATGTGAAGGCAATTTTGGATGAGTTGAACTTTCCCGATACCAATCCAGAAGTACGAGCTCGACTTAGCGCAGAGGCTGACCGAATTGGCGGTGATGCCATGCATCAACGCCTCGGCAAATTAGATCCAGCTGCAGCAGCTGCGATCCCAAAGGAGAACATCAGGAGAGTGGTTCGCGCTCTCGAGGTAATCGAGATTACCGGCAAGCCCTTCACGGCAAACCTGCCACGAGCGGGCGCCTCCTATTACCCAGATGCCAAGCAATTTGGCCTAGTTTTGAATCGGGATGATTTAAAAGAGCGGATCGACAAGAGAGTTGATGTGATGTGGAGTGAAGGTTTTGTTGAGGAAGTGCGCGGACTCATTGAGAAAGGGATTAATTCTGGCAAGACCGCTAAGGCCGCTCTTGGATATAGCCAGATATTAAGTTTCCTAGAGGGAACAATTAGCGAGGAAGAGGCCAAGGAAGAGACCAAGCGGGCGACTAGAGCATATGCCCGGCGCCAAGAAACTTGGTTTTCACGCGATGCTCGGATCAGCTGGCTTAAGGGTGGAACCAAAGAGCGGTTAGATTCAATCCTCTCATCTACGATTAGCAGATAACGATGAACTCCCTAACCGGCACATATGGCCATGGCACCGAGAATGACTTCGTGCTTGTTTTTGATCCTGATGATTCAAATAATCTTTCCAGCCGAACCTCTGCTGCTATCTGTAATCGCAAATCCGGCATCGGCGCCGATGGACTCATTCGAATTGTGAAGCGCGATGGCAAGTGGTTTATGGATTATCGAAATAGCGATGGCTCGCTAGCTGAGATGTGTGGAAATGGCATCCGAGTGATGGCTAGGTATCTTGTGGATCGTGGCCATCAGCCGGCTGGGATATTTCCAATTTTGACCAGGGATGGAACCAAGTTTGTAAGCGTCCCAGAAACTGGCGATATAACAGTCAACATGGGGCCGGTCACTAGGTTGGAGGGATCAGTCACCGCCTTCTCGAACGGTAAGACATGGAGCGGGTACAACATCAGCGTCGGAAATCCTCATGCTGTCGTATTTGTTGATGATTTATCTGATGTTGGTGATCTAAAAAATGAGCCAGTCGTAAGGCCAAAAGAACTTTATCCAGAGGGTGTCAATGTTGAGTTTGTTAAGGTGCTAGAAAGTGGCGAGCTAGAGATGCGGGTTCATGAACGCGGGGTGGGGGAGACTCGCTCTTGTGGGACAGGCACATGCGCCGTTGCGCTCGCTGCCACGATTTTGAAAGGTAAATCGCTACCGATCAAGTGGGTAATTCATCCCCCCGGCGGACGCCTTGAAGTTGAGATCGATCCACATTCAAATGCGATTCTGACTGGCCCTGCGGTACTTGTGAAAGATGTGGAATTGAGTAGCTACCTTGGCTAAGCGGGACAGTGAGCAGGAAGTAGACCGCCTACTCCAAGAGAGCGCGGATTTAGCTGCTGAGTTTGATTCAGAAATTTTCATTCCAGATTCTTTCGATTCCACCCAGCGCGATTTAAGCGATCGCCAAGCTCTTCGTAGAGTCATTGGACTCTCAACCGAATTAACCGATATCTCTGAAGCGGAATACCGAAAGCTTCGCCTCGAGCGAGTTGTTCTAGTGGGGGTTTGGACCGAGGGAACAATTAAGGATGCCGAGAATTCAATGACAGAGTTGGCGGCCTTAGCCGAAACTGCTGGCTCTGAAGTTCTTGATGCTTTAATTCAAAGAAGAGATAAGCCCGACCCCGCCACATTTATTGGCTCTGGAAAAGTGAGTGAGTTAAAGGGCGTTGTTAAATCTACCGGCGCAGATACGGTTATCTGTGATGGTGAATTGAGCCCCGGACAGTTACGAAATTTGGAAGATAAAGTGAAAGTCAAAGTTGTCGACCGCACCGCGCTAATTCTCGATATCTTCGCACAACATGCAAAGAGCAAAGAGGGTAAGGCTCAAGTCGAACTAGCCCAGATGAGTTATATGTTGCCCCGCCTTCGTGGTTGGGGTGAGTCGCTCTCTAGGCAAGCAGCTCGAGCCGGCGGTATCGGTGGGCGCGGACCTGGTGAGACGAAGATAGAGATTGATCGCCGTCGCATTCGCGACAAGATGGCGAAGTTACGGCGCGAGATTGGCGAGATGAAGGTGGCTCGCGATACGAAACGACAAGAACGGCGGCGAAATTCGATTCCATCGGTTGCCATCGCTGGGTATACAAATGCTGGAAAGTCCTCGCTTTTAAATCGCCTCACAAATGCTGGAGTCTTGGTACAGAACGCGCTCTTTGCGACCCTTGATCCAACAGTTCGAAAAGCGGAGACGCGAGATGGTCGGGTTTATACCTTGAGCGACACCGTGGGATTCGTAAAGCATCTACCCCATGAGTTGATTGATGCATTTAGATCGACCCTTGAAGAAGTCTCTGGCTCCGACTTAATTGTTCATGTTGTTGATGGATCTCATGAGGATCCACTTGGTCAGATCAAGGCGGTACGAGAGGTCATTCGCGATATTGGGGGAGAGAAGATTCCGGAAATTATCGCGTTAAATAAGGCCGATATCGCCGATCCCGAAATGATGCGATTAGTGATGCGGGAAGAGCCGGATGCCTATCCGATATCTGTTCATACCGGGGCTGGAATAGAAGCTTTAATCAATGCGATTGAAGCATCACTTCCTAGGCCAAAAGTTGAAGTCCGTACCTTGATTCCCTACAACCGAGGTGATCTTGTGAGTCGGATTCATGAAGAGGGCGAGATTTTGCGCGAAGAGCATCTAGCCGAAGGAACTTCGTTACATGCCAGGGTGGATGGTGCGCTAGCGCACCTGCTTGAGAAATTTGTTCGGGTCTAGCGAACCGAACGGAGTACCGCCGTTACCTTTCCAAGAATCTCGCAGCTATCGCCATTTATAGGTGCGTAGTTTTCATTTGCCGGAAGTAGCCAGATATGGCCATCTTTCTTTGAGAAAGTCTTAACGGTGGCCTCACCATCAATCATCGCGGCAACAATCTCGCCCTTGTTGCAATCTTTTTGGGAACGAATCACAACGTAATCGCCATCGCAGATCGCAGCATCAACCATTGAGTCGCCAACAACTTTGAGCATAAACAATTCACCTTCGCCTACCAATGTGGAGGGGAGTGGAAAGAGCTCTTCAACATTTTGTTCGGCGAGGATCGGGCCACCGGCAGCGATTCGTCCGACAAGTGGGACGTTATAAGTCTTCTCGGGTTTGATATCTTCAAATCTCTCATCGCCCGGAGTTAATACTTCTAGCGCTCTACCTCTTGAGGGATCACGACGAATCCAGCCCTTGGTTTCGAGGGCCTCGAGTTGGTACTTAACACTCGAGGGGGAGGCGAGCCCGGCAGCCTCACCAATTTCACGCATCGATGGTGGATAGCCCTTCTCTTCCATCGCGCTCTTAATCGCTTGAAGGATCTTAAGTTGGCGGGAGGTCAGGCCATTCTCATCAACGGGGCCGTCTGGGAGCTCAGAGATTTTCGGGGTCATGGCTAGAAGTTTAGAACAAATTTACGAGGATTTCAAACAAATGTTCTAAAAAAACTTGCCGATGTCAGTGGCGGGGTGTACCTTTCGCTTTAGAACAGACGTTCGAAGAGTATCCCCACTCTCAACGCTCGTTCTAGAGATAAGGCTAGAAATAGCTGGAGAGAATGATGACGATCGCTATCAATCCGTCCCCCTTAAATGGCCAATCGCAACTGCGCCTCACCCCCCGAGGCCGAGCACTTGCCCGGCTTGCGGTTGTCTCATCTCTCTCCATCCTTCTTTTAGCTGGTTTTTCGCTATTTTCTGGCGCTTCTGCTGGTTCCTCTGATTCGGTATCGACTACGCCCTATATGAAGATCACTGTGAAACCGGGTGAGACTCTCTGGTCTATCGCGGCAAATCTAAGTGGCTCTGGGGATCGCCGCGACCTCGTAGATGAGTTAATTGAGGTCAACCGTTTGAAGAGCCCCGAGTTAGTTGCTGGCCAGAAGATTTATATCCCGACACGCGGCTAGTTACCTAGCGATGTATTGCGAACTCTAAACCCTTGCTTTACTCTTACCCCTAGATATTGGGGTTAAAAAGCGGTAGGCTTCCATAAGTAGTGGTTCAAAGCCGAATCTCTGATACACCCAAAATCGGGAATTTCCCAGCATTGAAAGGAAAGACACGCCGTGAACTGTCCCTTCTGTCGGAACGAGGAGTCTCGAGTCGTTGACTCGCGCCCTGCCGATGAAGGAACGGCAATCCGTCGTCGTCGCGAATGCACCACTTGTGGCTCTCGCTTCTCCACTCAGGAAACAGCTGTTCTCTCCATCATCAAGAGAAGCGGCGCGACTGAGCCCTTTAGTCGCGAGAAGGTCATCAACGGCGTCCGCAAGGCATGCCAGAACCGCCCGGTCTCCGATGATGATTTAGCTCTGCTCGCACAGCGAGTTGAAGAGTCGCTCCGCTCGACTGGCCAAGCTGAGATTGAGGCCCAAGAAGTCGGTATGGCGATTCTCTCACCGCTGCGCGAATTAGATGAGGTGGCTTACCTGCGATATGCCTCGGTATACCGTAACTTTTCCTCCCTTGAAGATTTCGAAGGTGAGATCGCACTTCTCCGCGCTATACCTTCCGAAAAGATTTCAGAGTCGAAAACCCAAGTTTCTTCCCCGCAACTTAAATGACGCGTCCGATAAGTAGTTAGAAGAGAACTGAATAAAGCAGTAAAAACTAAAAGTTATAAAAACAAAACTAAAGATTTCTAGATATGGAGAAAAAGAGAATGTCGGACACGGTTATCAATCGCGCTGGTGGAAAGAACAAGCTTGGAAAAGGCCTCCAAATGGAGCGGGTTTTCAGCACTCCTGGAGTACATCCTTACGACCAGGTGAATTGGGAGCGTCGCGATGTAGTCCAATCCAATTGGAAAACTGGCGAGACCGTCTTCGAACAGAAAGGCGTCGAGTTTCCTGACTTCTGGTCAGTAAACGCCTCCACCATCGTGACCACGAAATATTTCCGTGGCGCTGTCGGACATGAGAACCGTGAATGGTCACTAAAGCAAGTAATTGATCGTGTAGTTCTTACTTACACAAAAGCTGGAAAAGAGTTTGGTTATTTTGCAACTCCACAAGATGCTGAAGTTTTTGAGCACGAACTTACCTACATGCTCCTTCACCAGGTCTTCTCCTTCAACTCCCCAGTCTGGTTTAACGTCGGAACCACCGCTCCACAACAAGTCTCTGCCTGCTTCATCCTCTCTGTCGATGACACGATGGATTCGATCCTTAACTGGTATCGCGAAGAGGGCATGATCTTCAAAGGTGGCTCAGGCGCCGGTTTAAATCTCTCCAGAATTCGCTCCTCAAAGGAACTTCTCCGCTCCGGTGGAACCGCTTCGGGCCCCGTCTCCTTTATGCGTGGCGCTGATGCCTCCGCTGGAACCATCAAATCCGGTGGCGCTACTCGCCGGGCTGCGAAGATGGTTGTTCTAGATGTCGATCACCCAGATGTCGAAGAATTCATTGAAACAAAGGTCCGCGAAGAAGAGAAGATCCGCGTCCTCCGTGATGCTGGATTTGATATGGATCTCGGTGGAAAAGATGTCATCTCTGTTCAATACCAGAATGCAAATAACTCAGTCCGCGTTAATGATGAATTTATGCGCGCCTATGAGAACGGCGCGAAGTTCGGTCTACGTGCTCGCTCAACGGGTGAAGTAATTGAAGAGATTGATGCAAAGTCCCTCTTCCGCAAGATGGCTGAAGCTGCTTGGGCTTGCGCCGATCCAGGTATCCAATACGACACAACGATTAATGATTGGCACACAAACCCTGAGACTGGCCGTATTAACGCATCGAATCCATGCTCTGAGTACATGTCCCTTGACAACTCATCTTGCAACCTCGCATCTTTGAACTTGATGAAGTTCCTCAAGAGCGATGGTTCATTTGATGTAAAGAATTTTGTTAAGTCAACTGAGCTAATTATTACCGCTATGGATATCTCAATCTGCTTCGCTGATTTCCCAACCGAAGCAATCGGAGTGACTACCCGCGCATATCGCCAACTCGGAATTGGATATGCAAATCTTGGTGCCCTTTTGATGGCTTCTGGACTTGCATACGATTCTGAAGGTGGCCGAGCGCTCGCTGGCGCGATTACATCTTTGATGACCGGAACTTCATATCGCCGTTCCGCTGAAATCGCTGGCATCGTCGGTGCATACGACGGTTACGCTCGTAACGCAGCTGCGCATACTCGCGTGATGAAGAAGCACCAAGCTGCATCTCTCTCTGCAAAGCCGCTCTCAACTCTCGATCGCGATGTCTGGACCGAGGCCAACAAGCAATGGGATAGCTGCCTCTCAATCGGTGAGAAAAACGGCTGGCGTAATGCCCAGGCCTCTGTTCTTGCCCCAACTGGAACTATCGGCTTGATGATGGATTGCGATACAACCGGTATCGAGCCAGATTTCTCACTAGTTAAGTTCAAGAAGCTGGTCGGCGGCGGATCGATGCAGATCGTCAACCAGACCGTTCCGCTAGCTCTTAAGAAACTTGGCTATACCGATGAGACGATCGAAGCGATCGTCGAGTACATCACTTCAAACGGCCATGTTGTTGATGCCCCTGGTCTAAAGCCAGAGCATTACGACGTCTTCGACTGCGCACTTGGAGCGCGTTCAATCGCTCCAATGGGCCACGTCCGAATGATGGCGGCATGCCAGCCATTCCTCTCTGGCGCAATCTCAAAGACCGTTAACCTCCCTGAGGATGCAACGGTTGAAGATGTTGAAGAGGTTTACTACGAAGGTTGGAAGTTAGGACTAAAAGCGATCGCGATCTATCGCGATAATTGCAAGGTCGGCCAACCACTATCTGATGCAAAGGCAACTAAAAAAGAAGAGAGTTCTTCGGTAGCAGCACCTGCTCCTGCAACTCGCAAGCGTCTTCCAAAGTCACGCCCATCGCGCACCACTTCATTCTCCGTTGGTGGTGCTGAGGGTTACATGACCGCCGGAACTTATGAAGATGGCCAACTCGGAGAAATCTTCTTAAAGCTTGGAAAGCAAGGTTCAACTCTTGCTGGAGTTATGGATGCATTCTCAATCGCAGTCTCAATCGGTATTCAATACGGAGTACCGCTAGAAACTTACGTTCAGAAGTTCACAAACTCTCGCTTCGAACCAGCTGGCATGACCGATGACCCAGACATCCGCATGGCCCAATCCATGATGGATTACATCTTCCGTCGCCTTGCTCTTGATTACCTACCTCATGATGTCCGTGCTGCCTATGGAATCTATTCCGCAGCCGAGCGCGCTAACGCTTTGGAGACTGGCGAATATGCCCAGGCTCAAGAAGTTGCAGCGCCATCTGCAGAGCCAGTAATTGAAGCTAAAGCAAAACCAGTTGAAGTGAAGATCGAATCTGCTCCATCCCAAACACCAACTCAAATCGGTTCTTCAACAGAACTACTTGAGAAGATCGCTGGCATAAAGTCCGATGCACCGCTCTGCGTAACCTGCGGAGTAAAGATGCGCGCATCTGGAGCCTGCTATGTCTGCGAGGGTTGCGGATCCACATCTGGTTGCTCCTGATCAGAAAAAAGGTCATAGCAAACTCATAAGGTTCAGCAATGAGCCTTGAAAAGGTCAGAAACGCTCTAGCTGCTGCAATTAATGCGATTGATGGCTCTCCTCGTGAGGGCCAGATCGCCATGGCCGAAGCGGTCGCTAATGCGCTCTCTGATCGTCACCATCTCCTTGTCCAAGCTGGAACCGGAACGGGAAAGTCCCTTGCCTACCTAGTCCCTGCCCTTGTTCACGGCAAGCGGGTACTAGTTGCAACCGCAACATTGGCGCTCCAGCGCCAACTTGTAGAGCGCGACCTTCCTCGAGTTAAGGAGGCCCTCGAAGAAGAGCTAGGACGTGAAATTTCATTTGCTGTTTATAAGGGCGTTGGAAATTATCTATGTCTCCAAAAGATGAACGCAGATGAGAGCCACGATTCCGAAGTATTGGTAGATATCTCAACTCTAGAGCGCGATGCCCGTCGCCTTAGAGAGTGGGCAGCAAAACCTGGAATCTCTGGAGATCGCGATGATGCTCCCGAAGTTGATCGAAGAGTCTGGCTCGCTAACTCAACTTCTGGAAGAGAGTGTGTAGGGGCCGATGAATGTAGATTTGGGAGCGAGTGTTTTGCGGTAAATGCAAAGGCAAAGGCCCAAACTGCCGACATTGTCGTCACCAATCACACCTTGCTCGCTATTGAGATTGTCGATTCGCATCCAATCCTTCCCGAACGTGATGCGGTCATTCTTGATGAAGCCCATGAATTCATGGATCGCACAACCCAAGCCGTAACCGAAGAATTGACCGCCGGAAGAGTCTCTCGTGCTGCCGCAATGGCCAGAAAACATATGCCTGGCAAACTTGCAAATGCTTTTGATAAAGCCGCTGATTCATTTGCCGATGCATTGGATAGCTACAGCAATGATTACCGAAGTAGAAGTGAAGAGGAACGAAGGCTAGTTGAGTTACCTGACGAACTAGTCGCACCGATAAGAAAGGTGAAAGAAGCAGCCGAAGCGGTAGTTGCCGCGATAAATGCAGATAGTGAAATTATCGATCCAGACACGATCGCTGAGCGAGCCCGAGTCAAAGGCGCAGTCAATGAAGTAAAGACAACCGCCCAAAAACTACTGAAAAATAGCGATGGCAGCGTCCTTTGGTTTGAGCCAAATTTCTCAACTCTCTATCTCGCACCGTTGGATGTCTCCTCGGTTCTGCGCGAGAATCTCTTTACCCAAACACCGGTGATTGCTACGAGCGCAACGCTCTCGGTTGGAAAGAGCTTTGATGCGATAGCTAGGAATCTTGGGATAAGCGGTGAATCTGAAGACGAGGAAGATAGCTCTGGGATCGACCCAAGTAATGTCCAGATGCTAGATGTCGGCTCGCCCTTCGATTTTGCTTCCCAAGGAATGCTCTATCTTCCAAAACATCTTCCCGAACCTGGCCGAGATGGACCGAGCGTCGAGGCGCTAGTTGAGCTCGGTGAGCTGATTGATGCCGCTGGTGGCCGAACCCTTGCGCTATTTTCTTCTTGGCGGGGAGTCGAGATGGCCGATGACCATCTTCGCCGAGTCTTGGCTGAACTCCCAATAAAGATCATCACACAAAAGCGCGGCGATAGCGTCGGAACGCTTGTTGATCGCTTCGCTGAAGATCCAAATTCGATACTTCTTGGAACGATGAGTTTATGGCAAGGCGTTGATGTCCCAGGTCCTGCTTGCACGCTAGTTGCGATTGATCGAATTCCTTTTCCAAGACCAGATGACCCGGTGATGTCGGCGCGCGCTTCAAAAGCTGATGCCACGGGAGGCTCAGGGTTTATGCAAGTCTCACTTCCCCGCGCCGCACTTCTACTTGCTCAAGGCACCGGAAGATTGATTCGCTCCATAGATGATCGGGGAGTAGTTGCAATTCTCGATTCGCGCATCGTCAATAAGCGATATGGATCGGTCTTACTTAATTCAATGCCGCCACTTTGGCGTACTAGCGAAGGCGATGTTGTTAAGGAATCGCTGCGAAGGCTTAATCAACAATTTCTTGAAGCCGGGCGCTAATTGTTGGCCAGCTCCTTGCAAAACTAGGGTGAAGGTTTACCGAACCTACCTCTTCGATGAGAAACCAGCGTAAATCAATAGTTTCATGGTTATTCTCAAAGACCATACCCTCGGGTTCAAGGTGAGCAACAATCGTTTCATAGCTCCAATCGCCGTGATCATCAAGATGCGTAAATCGAGCTGTTACATACTTCCCATCAATCCCAATCTCTTCATTACTCTCACGCAGCGCTGCTTCTAGTGCGCTTTCATGTGAATCTCTAGCGCCCCCCGGTATGCCCCACGTATCACCGTTATGCACCCAAGGCGCTCGGTGCTGTAACAAGATCTCTCGGGAGCGGAAGAGAAGTAAGCCCGCAGCGCCATTTAAGCCCCAATGTCTTGAGCCACACTGACAATTCACCCAACCATCGCCATCACGAACTGCCATGCCCGCTAGTTTTCCACAGAAATTTGGTTTGGGCTCCGGGGGCAGGAAATTACTTCTAACGTGAGTAGATGCGCCGTCTACTCATAGCCTTACTAATTGCAACAATTTCCATCGCAACCCCCGTACACGGTGAAGAGTGTGATGGCGATACTTGTATTGATGTAAGCGCTGATGATGATAACCATATTGTCATCAAGGTTAAGAAAGGCAAACCTGGATCGGCTACAACTACGACTCCATCGCCACGCCCCACCGCTACTGCAACTGCGAAACAACCTTGGATTCCCTGGTTGCCAAAGCCCGCTGCAACAACATCACCGCGGCCGAAATCTACAAAGATAAGTAAACCTAGAGTCCGCAAGCCAAGAGTTTCGAAGATCAGCTCCTCACAATTAGCCGATCAGGTAAAACGGATGCTGCCTGGCGGCCTCATTCTCACCCAACCGATGAGCACCGCCCTATTGAGAGAGCCAGTTAACTTCTTCACTACTGTTCCGGCTTCATTTCAAACCGTAATCGTAGTTCTCGAGGTTCCAATTCTGATTACGCTAAAGGCTCTATATAAATGGGAATTCGGCGATGGAAACTCTCAGACCACAGTTCATCCGGGGGCGCCTTATCCGGCATCTCTAATTAAGAATAAATATCAAGAATCGGGTGAGTACGAAGTCGACCTACAGGTTACCTGGTCTGGAACTTGGCGAGCCGGCGCTCTATCTGGGCCGATAAAGGGAAGTATCAATCAGAACTTTGAGCGGACAATCTCCATCTACAAAGCCGACACTACATTTACTCGATAGTTATCCACAAAATAAAAGTTTCTTCCCATCCGATTAAGTGCTCGCCAATGCTTCGCCCATGACAATAGTTACAACTCCTAATGATTTATTGGCTGCCGTTCCATTTCTAATCGGATACCAACCCAGTGATTCCATAGTTCTCATCTCATTAAAAGATGAGTCGATAAATATGGCAATTCGGATCGACTTTCCGGAGTCGATAGAGAAGAGAGAAGCAAGCGCGCTCATTGAGAAATTGAGGGGTAGCGATGGCGCGCTTCTTGTCTCTTATATCCCAGATTCATGTCACGACACTGAGAGCGTGCTTCTTCCATTAATCGAGGCTCTCGAAGAAGAGGCGATTCCACTTCGCGAATCGATCATCATCGTGGGAAATAGGTGGCGTTCTCTGATGTGTAACGATCCAGATTGTTGCCCTATCGAAGGCTCGCCACTTCCCGAGCTCTCCGGCTCTAGGGTCGCTGTAGAGGAAATCGCGCAAGGAAAGTTGATGCCTTTCAAAAACTTAACTGAGATGGCCGGCTCACTTGATCAAGAGTTAGATTCGGTAATCATCGAAATGATCGGGCGAATCCCTCCAATCGATTACGACTGCGACCCAACTCCGGCACAAAGAGATGGTGCAAATTCAATACTCGATTTTCTACACGACTTTGAAGTTGATGGAATCTGTAGGGATAAGCGATTGGTTGCGAAAGTTCTAGTTCGTCTCAAGGATCTCCAAGTTCGCGACTTCGCATTGGGAAGTATGAATGGCGAGAGTGATCTCTACTTCGACGCCTGGAAGTGGTTACTGAAGAAGGCACCGGAGGGATTTATTGCTGCCCCCGCTACATTATTTGCAGTTGCTGCATATGAGCGAGGCGATGGCGCTATGGCAAATCTGGCTCTCGCAAAAGCTGAGGGTGATCAGCCGAACTACTCAATGATCAACTTACTCAAGCAACTCTTTAGAAGCGGAAAGTCACCAACCATCTTTGCTGAGTTAAGAGCCGAGCTTCACCCCAAGGTTTGTGCCGCTTTATTCTCCGGTAGCATTTCGGCGTGAACATTGGCGTTCCCAAAGAGATAAAAAATAATGAATTTCGTGTCGCTATTACCCCGGCTGGTGTACGAGAGTTTGTAAGCCGCGGCCATACCGTATTTATCGAAAGTGGCGCCGGACTTGGCTCTGCGATAACTGATGAAGACTATAAGAAAGTTGGCGCCACAATTCTCGGTGGCGCTGATGAGGTTTGGAGTAAAGCCGAATTAGTTTTAAAAGTTAAAGAACCGATTGCCGCTGAGTACAAGCGGATGCGAAGCGGCCAAACTCTCTTCACTTATCTCCATCTTGCTGCCTCAAAAGAGTGCACTGATGCGCTAATGAATAGCGGTATAACGGCGATTGCCTATGAGACAGTCGAAGTTAATGGCGCGCTACCTTTACTTGCACCGATGAGCGAAGTTGCCGGTCGCATGGCCGCCCAAGTCGGAGCCGCTGCGCTACAACGAAGTAATGGTGGACGTGGCGTACTCCTTGGTGGAGTCCCAGGAGTTAGACCCGGGCGGGTTCTAGTTCTTGGCGGAGGTATCGCTGGACTTGCTGCTGCAACCATCGCTCATGGAATGCGCGCCGATGTCACAGTTGTCGATTTAAACCAGAAACGCCTTGGCGAGATTGACCAGATCTTTGGCGGTACCGTCAAGACGCTGATGTCTAGCGCTCATGTAATCGAGGAGGAGGCGCTTCAAGCTGATTTAGTTATTGGCGCAGTCCTGATTCACGGCGCCAAAGCTCCAAAGTTGATAAAGAATGAATTGGTAAAACGGATGAAAGCTGGCTCGGTTCTAGTAGATATCGCGATCGATCAGGGCGGGTGCTTTGAAGATTCTCGTCCCACCACCCATGCCGAACCCACGTTTAATGTTCACGATTCCATTTTCTACTGCGTAGCCAATATGCCGGGAGCGGTCCCATTTACATCTACCTATGCGCTTTCCAATGCCACCTTGAAATATGCCATCGCCCTTGCCGATCTTGGTTGGCGGGAGGCGCTACGACAAGATTCAGGTTTAGCCCTCGGATTAAATGTCCATGAAGGAAAGATTTATTATCAAGCCGTCGCCGAGTCGCATGGCCTTTCGAGTCATAAGTGGACTTTTTGATTCTCATTTCCTAGAGTCCGCCTAGGTCACGAGTTCCAGCTTCAAGCCCCGGCTAACTGGACGGCAACCCTCCACCGCGGTGGGGTGCTCCGGGTGAGGACCAGGTCGAGAATTTCGACAAGCGCGGGTCTGCAAGAAATTGTCAGGTCCAGCGTTAGTGGACAACTAAGAAAGGCAATTATGAAAAAGCTCCTCAAATTAACTCCATTCATTCTCGCCGCTCTAGTCCTTTCCGCATGCTCATCATCAGATGAGGGTGGATCAGCTAGTGGCGACACAACAACATGCTCACCAGATTCACTGCAAACAGTTGAAGCTGGCGTACTAACAATCGCAACCGGCGAACC
>JACCDM011137447.1_pt1 | contig 15271 bp, 11 predicted proteins | sample 7445851 | NCBI WGS metagenome assembly JACCDM01 (sample SAMN15323438, study PRJNA562643) | freshwater metagenome | isolation source: river surface water | place: USA:Blue River Watershed | collected 2017-08-16
CCTATGTCCCGCGCAGCGATACCTATATCGAGAAGGAATCGAGCGTAAACGAGGCGATTGACCGGATGCGCCATTCGGCCACCCGGGCGCTGCTGGAACGCGATGACGTGATCATCGTTGCCTCGGTATCCTGCCTTTACGGCATCGGCTCGGTCGAAACGTACTCGGCCATGATCTTTGACCTGAAGGTGGGGGCGAGCGAGGACCAGCGCGAGATCATCCGCAAGCTGGTGGCGCTGCAATACAAGCGCAACGATGCGGCATTCCAGCGCGGCACCTTTCGCGTGCGGGGGGATAACCTGGAAGTCTTCCCCAGCCACTATGAGGATATGGCCTGGCGCATCTCGTTCTTTGGCGACGAGATCGAGCAGATCGTGGAATTCGATCCGCTGACCGGCAAGGCCGGGGCGAAACTGGACAAGGTGCGGGTCTATGCCAATTCGCACTATGTCACGCCGGGGCCGACGATGAAGCAGGCGGCCGAGGCGATCCGCTTTGAACTGGCCGAGCGGCTGAAGGAGCTGAACGCCGAGGGCAAGCTGCTGGAAGCGCAGCGGCTGGAACAGCGCACCAATTTTGACCTGGAAATGATCGCCGCGACCGGATCCTGCGCGGGGATCGAGAATTACTCGCGCTTCCTCACCGGGCGTCTGCCGGGCGAGCCGCCGCCGACGCTGTTTGAATACCTGCCCGACAATGCCCTGCTGTTCGTGGACGAAAGCCACCAGACCGTGCCGCAGATCGGGGCGATGGCGCGCGGGGACCACCGCCGCAAGCTGACCCTGGCCGAATATGGCTTTCGCCTGCCCAGCTGCATCGACAACCGCCCGCTGCGCTTTAACGAGTGGGATGCGATGCGGCCGCAGACCGTGGCCGTTTCCGCCACCCCGGGCGGCTGGGAAATGGAGCAATCGGGCGGGGTCTTTGCCGAGCAGGTGATCCGCCCGACCGGCCTGATCGACCCGCCGGTGACGATCCGCCCGGTCGAAGACCAGGTGCAAGACTGCATCAACGAATGCCGCGAGACGGCGGCCAAGGGCTATCGCACGCTGGTGACCACGCTGACCAAGCGGATGGCCGAGGACCTGACCGAGTTCATGCACGAGGCGGGCCTCCGGGTGCGCTATATGCACTCCGACGTCGAGACGCTGGAGCGTATCGAGCTGATCCGCGACCTCCGGATGGGGGTCTACGACGTGCTGGTGGGGATCAACCTGCTGCGCGAGGGGCTGGACATCCCCGAATGCGGGCTGGTCTGCATCCTGGATGCCGACAAGGAAGGCTTCCTGCGTTCAGAAACGTCGCTGATCCAGACCATCGGCCGCGCGGCGCGCAATGTTGACGGGCGGGTGATCCTCTATGCCGACCGGATGACCGGAAGCATGGAACGCGCCATTGCCGAAACCGACCGCCGCCGCGAAAAGCAGAAGGCCTATAATGAGCTGCACGGGATCACCCCGCAGACGATCAAGCGCAACATCCACGATATCGTCGCCGATACGGCCAGCCGCGATGGGGTGGTCGTCGAGCTGGAAGACGACAGCCGCAACAACCTCGTCGGCCACAACCTGCGCGCCTATATCGAGGAGCTGGAAGGCCGGATGCGCGCCGCTGCCGCCGACCTGGAGTTCGAGGAAGCCGGCCGCCTGCGCGACGAAATCCGCCGGCTGGAGGCGACCGAACTGGGCCTGCCCGAAGGCGAGCGCAAGGCCCCGATCGTCGGCCGCAGCAACGAAGGCAAGCCGGGAACGCGCAAGACCCGGTTCGGCAAGAAGCAGCAGAAGTGGGGGCGCTAGGGGGCTAAACGCCCCCTAGGCGGCAGGATCAGACCTTGCCGAACTTGCCTTCGAACCCGGCGGTATCCCCGGCGGCGAGGAGCTTGGCCTGTTCGACCCAGCTGTCCTTGGCCGGTCGGCCGGCAAAGGCGCCAAGCTTGCTATCGAGCTCGGCCAGATCGGCATCGGTCATCGCGGCGATCTGGGCAAAGCTGGTCACGCCCAGTTCGGGGAGCAGCTTTTGCAGCTTGGGGCCAAGCCCCTTGATCCGCGAAAGGTCGTCCGGGCCGGCTGAGGCGGCGGCCGGTGCAGCCTTGGGCTTGGGCGCAGCCTTTGCCTTGGGTTCGGCCTTGGGCTTTGCCGCGGCCTTGGGCTTCGGCTCAGCCTTGGGCGTGGGAGCGGCCTTGGGCGCAGCCTTGGCTTTGGGCTCCACCTTGGGCTTCGCCTCGGCCTTGGGCTTTGCGGTCACCTTCGGCTCAGGCTTTGGCGCTGCCTTGGCTTTGGGCGCTGCCTTCGCCTGGGGCTCGACCTTGGCTTTCGGGGCAGGCTTTGCCTTTGGTTCAGCCTTGGCCTTGGGCTCCGCCTTTGGCGCCGGGGCAGGCTTTGGCGCCGGAGCCGGAGCCAGAACCGGGGCCACCTTGGCCGCAGGTGGTGCATCAATCAGCGCCTGGTTGCGCGCGGCAGGGGCTGCGCCTTCATCCAGCACGTCGGGCTTGTAGCTGCGCACACGCGGCGCGCTCGAACGGCCGAACAGGAACCAGACCAGCAGCAGGCCGACAACCACCGCACCGGCGATGATCAGCAGGTTGGGATTGGACAGATCGATCATGACTTACCCTCCACAGCGGCATCCGCGCCGCCAACATTCTTGCGGAACAGCACGCGATCCTCGGGCCCGAAGCCCTTGTGCCAGATCACGTAACCGTAAGTGAACAGGATCACCGGCAGGCCCAGCGCCAGCTCAGCCCATTCGGGCAGGAAGCGCGTGGCCGCCCACCCGGCCAGCACCGCTGGGGCCATCGCCCAGACCAGCGGCCAGCGGAACGGATTGACCGGCGCCTTGAGCAGCCGCCCAAGCAGCCAGCCCTTGGCCAGCGAGGCGAAACCGAGCGCGAGCATCAGCGCGCCCGCTGCGGCGGCGGCGGCGAACTTGTCGTTCAGGCCATAGTGCCGCACCAGCAGGATGCCGCCGACGGTCAACCCGGCCTGCAAGGCGATCGTCGCCAGCGAGAGCCACAGGTTCTTGAGCCGCGCGACATAGACCAGCGCGGCCTCGCTCACCACGGCAGTCGCCGCGACGACTTCGGCCAGCAGCAGGAAAGTCAGCGCGCCGGTCCCGCCGACGAATTGCGGGCCGACGAGGCCCATCACCGCCTCACCCGGGATTGCCAGCGCCAGGGCAATCCCGGCCTGCGCGGCGATGATCCAGAAGCCGACCTGATTGACCTGCGCCGCGATCGCTGCAAGGTTGCCATCGCGCAGGTTGCGAGTGATCACCGGGCCCAGGATCGGTTCAAAACTGGTCTTGAGCTTTTGCGGCAGCGAAGCGACCTGCTGCGCGGCGTAATAGACCCCGACCGCGACCGGCGAGGTGAAGAAGCCCAGCAGGGCAATGTCCAGCTTGCGCGTACCCCATTCGACCAGATCTGCCCCGGCCAGCGGCGCGGACAGCATGGCCAGCCGGCCCAGCCGCAGCGGATGGGGATGCCAACCGCTTGGGTGGCCGAATGTCCCGCGCAGCGGCCAGAGCGCCACGAGCAGCGCGGCAAACTTTGCCAGGATGAACGACAGCGCCAGCCCGGCCGACGGCAGCACGAACAGGAAGCCAACCGCCGCCAACGTCTGCACCCACGGTTCAACCAATGAACGCGCCCGCACCGTGGCGCCGACGTTATAGCGATAGGCCAGCGCCGCGAGCGCGATATCGGTCAGCGCATTGGCGACAATCGCCAGCGGCAGCAGCCGGTCCCAGGCGTTGTATTCCCCGCTGGGGAACATCGGGGCGGGGAACAGATAGAGCAGCGCCCCCGCGCCCAGCGAAAGCAGCAGCGTGAGCATCAGCGCATCGGCAATAACGTGGTTTTCCTCACGCGGGTCTTCCGACAAGCGCTGGGCCAGCCCACGGCGTTGGCCGAGCACGCAAAGCTGGGCAATCAGTTCGACAATCACCAGCGCCGAGGCATAGCGCCCCAGCGCCTCTACCCCATAGAACCGTCCGGCGATGAACAGGAACGGCGCGGTGCCACCCAGCCGCAGGACGAAACCGAGGAAGTTGGTCCGCCCGCCCTTGGCGAGGGCAGCGATATCCTGATCGGGGGCCTGGCTCATCCCTGTTCGCCCTCGGCCCGCAGGGGCCGGGCAAGGAGCTCAGCCACGACCTGCTGCGCGGGAGCAGCTCCCGCCAGCAATCGGGCAACGGCATCGACAATTGGCATGGCGATCCCGCGCTGGCTGGCCAGTTCGGCAAGGACCGGCGCGGTATGGGCACCCTCGGCTACGCTGAGCTTGCCCGAAAGCGCCTCGGCCGCGCTCATCCCCTCGCCCAGCGCCTTGCCCAGCGCAAAGTTGCGGCTGGCGGTGGAAGAGCAGGTCAGCACCAGATCCCCCAATCCGCAGAGCCCGGCAAGCGTCTCGGCCCGCGCGCCGAGCGCCAGCCCGAAGCGGGTCATCTCGGCATACCCCCGGGCGATCAGCGCGGCGCGGGCGTTCTGGCCCAGCCCAAGCCCATCAACCACACCGCAAGCAATCGCGAGCACGTTCTTCACCGCCCCGCCGATCTCTGCCCCGATGACGTCATCAGAATAGTAAGGCCGCAGCATCGGGCGCGAGAGCACGGCGCAAAGCCGCTGCCACTGCGCCTCACCCCCGGCGCAGGCCAGGGTCACGGCGGTGGGTAAGCCAGCCGCCACTTCGTGCGCGAAGGTCGGTCCCGAGAGCACGGCGATCTCGGCCTGCGGCAAGGCCGCCTTGGCGACATCGGCCATGAGCTGCCCGGTCCCGGCCTCGATCCCCTTAGAACACAACACCAGATCGCGCGGGCGATCCGTCAAACCAGCCAGTACCTTGCCCAGATGCTGCGCCGGAGCGACGACCAGCAGGACGGGCAGTTCGTCCATCGCCGTCAGGTCAGCAGTCGCAGTGATCGTCGGTGACAGGTCCGCACTGGGCAGAAAGAGCGGATTGCGCTGTTGGCCATTAATCGCCGACACAACATCGGGTTCGCGCGCCCAGAGCCGCACCGGCGTGCCATCACTGGCATAGGCTTGCGCCAGCGCCGTACCCCAGGCTCCGCCGCCAAGTACCCCTATGGTCATGCTTTCACCCCCGCCCCACGCACTGGCGCCGCTGTTGGATCAAGAGGCCAACGCGGCCGCGCCGCAATATCGAGCGGATCGGGCGCGAAATCGTCCTGCGCCATACGCTCTTGCCCCGCCCAGGCAATCATCGCCGCATTATCGGTGCAAAGCGCCAGCGGCGGGGCAACGAAGGGCAGGCAGAATTCAGCCGCCAAGCCTTCCAGCCCCGCGCGAATCGTCTGGTTGGCTGCCACCCCTCCGGCAACAACCAGCGCCGTCACACCGGCACTGTCCGCCAAGGCGCGCCGGGTCCGGTCAATCACACAGTCAAGCGCGGCCTGCTGAAAGGCGGCGGCGATATCGGCAACAGCATGGATTTCGGCCTGTTTGGCCCGCAGCACAGCACTCTTCAGCCCTGCAAACGAGAAATGCGGTTCCGCGCTGCCCAACAGCGGACGCGGCAGCGGCACGGCCTTGGCATTGCCTTCGCGCGCCAGGCGCTCAACCGCCGGGCCGCCGGGGAAGCCCAGTCCGAGTATCTTGGCGGTCTTGTCGAAAGCTTCACCCAGGGCATCGTCAATCGTCGTGGCCAAGCGGCGATACTGGCCGACACCGTCCACCCGCAGCACCTGGCAATGGCCGCCGGAAACGAGCAGCAACAGGTAAGGGAATTGCAGTGCTGGATCAGCCAGCCGCGGCGAGAGCGCATGGCCTTCCAGATGATTGACCGCGATCAGCGGCTTGTCCGCCGCCATGGCCAGCGCCTTGGCCGTAACCAGCCCGACCATTACCCCGCCGATCAGGCCGGGGCCGGCCGTGGCAGCAATGGCATCGACATCCGCCAGCGCCATGCCCGCATCGTCCAGCACGGCAACCACCATCGGTGCGATCCGTTCGGCATGGGCGCGGGCAGCAATTTCGGGAACAACCCCGCCATAGGGGCGATGGGCATCATCCTGCGAGGCGATGCGTTGCGCAACAATCCGGCGCTCGCCATCAACCAGCGCAACCGCTGTTTCGTCGCAGGACGATTCAATGCCGAGGACAACCGCCATCCCGACTTTCCCTTAAAGCCAAACACGACTAGCACAACCCGCGCATGAGTGACCGTCCACTACGTCTTGGCACCCGCCGTTCGCCCCTCGCCATGGCCCAGGCCGAGGAAGCGCGCGACCGCCTGTGCGCCGCGCACCCCGGCCTGACGGTCGAGATCGTCCCCGTCCTTGCCAGTGGCGACAAGATTCAGGACCGCCCGCTGGCAGAAATTGGCGGCAAGGCGCTGTGGACCAAGGAACTCGACGCCTGGTTGCTGGCGGGCGAGATCGACTTTGCAGTCCATTCGGCCAAGGATGTCGAAACCCTCCGTCCCGCCCAGATCGCCATTGCCGCCGTCCTGCCTCGCGCCGACGTGCGCGATGTGTTGGTTGGCGTGGATAGCCTTGAGGCGCTGCCACCCGGGGCGCGGATTGGCACCAGCGCCCCGCGTCGCGCCGCGCAAGCGCTGCATTTCCGGCCGGATTGCCAGATTGTCTCATTCCGCGGCAATGTCGCCACCCGGCTTGGTAAGCTGGAGGCCGATGAAGCCGACGCAACCCTGCTGGCTGCCGCCGGCCTGGAGCGGCTGGGCCAGGGTGACGTGGGCGCAGCGCTTGATCCGCAGGTCTGGTTGCCCGCACCGGGGCAAGGCTGCATCGCGATCGAATGCCGCAGCGACGATGCGGCAACGGCGGGCCTGCTCGCCGCGATCAACGACCACCCCAGCCACGTGGCTCTGCTGGCCGAGCGCGCCTTGCTCGCGGCGCTGGGTGGCAATTGCCACAGTCCGATCGCGGCGCTGACCGAGCACCGGGGTGAAGAGTTGGTGCTGCATGCCGCCCTGTTCAGCCCTGACGGTGCCGAGCGGGTGGCGGCAACGCTGCACTTCCCGGCCGGTGATCCGGCAGGACCGGCAGAACTGGCCCGGCTGTTGCTGGACCAGGCTTCTCCCAATATCCGGCAGCACTTCGAAGGATAGGCTGGATGGTTCCGCTGGTCGTCATCCGCCCCGAGCCCGGCTGCACCGCCACGGTCAGCGCGGCGCGGGACGCGGGGCTCGATCCGCGGGGCTTTCCGCTGTTTGCGGTGACACCCCGGTCCTGGCAGGCGCCCCCGCCCGCTGCCCACGACGCGCTGCTGCTGGGCAGCGCCAATGCCTTGCGCCATGCCGGCCCCGGCCTTGCCGCCCTGCGCCACCTGCCGGCCTATGCCGTTGGCGAAACCACGGCCGAAGCCGCGCGGGAACTGGGGATCACGGTGGTCGCCCAGGGCCAGGGTGGCTTGCAGGGGGTGCTGGGCCAGCTTGATCCGGCCCACCGCCGCTTGCTGCGGCTGGCCGGGGAAGAGCGGATTGCGCTGAACCTGCCCAAAGGCGTGACCATGGCCGAGCGGGTGGTCTATGCCAGCCAGGCCTTGCCCATGCCACCGGAGCTGGCCGCGCTGCTGGCCGAGCCAGCGATTGTTGCGCTCCATTCGGCTGAGGCCGCCTACCACTTTGCCGCCGAATGTGTCCGCAACGGGCTGCGCCGCGCTCGGCTGCGGCTGTGCGCGCTGGGTCCACGGATAGCCGCAGCCGCGGGCGATGGCTGGGGCGAGGTTGCCGTTGCCGCAGAGACCAGCGACCGCGCCCTGCTGGCCTTGGCCCGCCAGATGTGCCAAGACCCGTGGGGTAAGACCAATTCCTGAAGGCCATCGCACCTGCGCATGACTGAATTTGACACCTATTCGCGCCGTCCCGCCAGCACGGGCATCTCATGGCGCGCCGTGATGGGCACCTCGCTGCTCGCCTTCGTAGGTGGGGCGACGTTGATCGGCTGGCTGGTTCTTGATGACAAGCTGCCCTTCGACATCGGCTTTGGCCGGACCGAAGTTGCCGCACCGGCACCCAAGCCCAGCCCGGCCGCCGCGCCAGTGGCAGTCGCGCAAGGTGTCGCGGTCGGCGGGATGGACCAGCGGATCGCCGCGCTGGAACAGCGCCTCGCACGGCTTGACCTGCAAGCCGCCGCAACCGAAGGCAATACGGCCCGCGCCGAAGCGCTGCTGGTGGCCTTGGCCGCGCGGCGGACGATCGAACGGGGCGTGCCGCTGGGTTATCTTGAAAACCAGCTGAAGCTGCGGTTCGGCGATGCTCAGGGCAATGCGGTCAATACCCTGATCGCCAATGCGCAAAATCCAGTGACAATTGACCGGCTGGGTAGCGATCTTGACGGACTTGCCCCTGCCTTACTCGGCACGGCCAAGAATGAGGGCGGCTGGACCCGCTTTACGCGCGAGCTTTCCGGGCTGTTCGTGATCCGGCGCGGCGATGCCCCTTCGCCCCAGCCCGATCTGCGGCTCGATCGGGCGCGTTTGATGCTGCGGAGCGGCCAGATCGATGCCGCGATCGCCGAAGTGGAACGCCTGCCGGGTGCCGACAAGGCCGGGGCCTGGCTCAGCAATGCGCGGCGCTATGCCGCTTCGCAAAAGGCGCTCGACCTGATCGAGACGGCGGCCTTGCTTGAGCCTGAAAAGCTCAAGGATGCGAGCGGGGTTGCGGTGCAGCAGCCGGGCCCCGGAGCACCGCCACCCGCCTAGGCGCGGAGCAGCGTGGGCAGGTCGCCCGACATGCCGCGGGCTTCATCCATAAAGAAGCGCTTGAGCCAGCCGGAACGCTGGACCGCACCCATGCCGAGGCGCCGCACGGCGCTGGGCAGACGGCCGGGAATGGCGAACAGGCGATTGATCGCATCGGTCGCGAAACCGACCGAGAAGCTATCGACCGAGCGCCAGCGTTCATAGCGGGCCAGCAGCTGGGCATCGCCCGGCTCCAGCCCCAGTAGCATCCCGTCAGCCAGCACCTCAACCAGCGCGCCGACATCGCGCAGGCCCAGGTTGAGGCCCTGCCCGGCGATCGGGTGAATGCCATGCGCGGCATCGCCAATCAGCGCGAGGCGGTGATCAACGATCCGCGGGGCACGGTGGAAGTTGAGCGGGTAGCTCATCCGCGGCGCTGCCAGTTCAAGCGCGCCGAACATCCCGCCCATGTGCTGGCTCACTTCGCCCAGGAACAGCGCATCGGGCATGGCCAGAACCCCGGCGGCATCCTTTTCCGCGACGGTCCAGACCAGCGCCGAACGATGACGGCCACTCTCATCAAGCAGCGGCAGCAGGGCAAAGGGCCCGGCCGGATAAAAGATTTCCCAGGCGACGTTCTGATGGCTCTTTTCGTGGTAGAGCGCGGTCACAATCGCGCGATGGTGATAGTCCCATTTGGCAGTAACCAGCCCGGCCTCGTCGCGGGTCGGCGACTTGCGGCCCTCGGCGGCGATCAGCAGGCTGGCGGTCAGTTCTTCACCATTGTCGAGCACCACGCGCACCCCGTGCTCACCCCGTTCGCGCTCGACCGGCTCGGCCCCGGCGTGCCAGGCTATCGCCGGTTCGGCCTTGGCCGCTTCGAACAGGGCGACGCGAATATCGCGGTTGGCGTACATCCGGCCGAGCGAGCCATCTTCGGCACCCGGCTGGAAATCGATCCGGCCCGGCTTCATCTGGTCAGTCACTGCAATCGCATCGATCGGGCAACCAAGCGGCTCAAGCGTGTCAGCCAGGCCGATATTGGCGAAGAGGTTCCAGCTGGCGGTCGATATGGCGGAGGCGCGGCCATCGGCCCCTTCGGCGGTAAGCTGCTCGGGCGTCGCCCGGTCCACCACGTGGCTGGTGATCCCCTGCCGCGCCGCGGCGAGAGCCAGGGTCATGCCGACCAGCCCACCCCCCAGGATGATCAGGTCACGCCGTTCGCTCACTTGGTCCGCTCGCAGGTGTTGCCAGTGCCGGCATCGAGATCGAGGCAGCGGCCATCGAAGGCACCATCGTCAACCTTCAGCCCGATCGCAGCAGCCAAGGTAGGCGCAATATCAACCGTCTCAACCGGATTGGGCTGTTCGAACCCGGTCATGCCTTTGCGCCAGAACAGCATCGGCACGCGCCGGTCATAATCCCAGACGCTGCCGTGGGTGGCAACGAAGGCTCCCGGCACGGGTTCCGGGATCGGGGTGACGGCGCGGTTGAGCAGCACGATCACGTCACCCGACCGTTCGGCCATGAAGGAAACACGGGCGCGTTCCTTGATCGTCCAGTCCTGCGGATTGCCCGCGGGCATTGGCGTGGCCGCCAGTTCGGCGGCGGTGAAGACGGCTGCGACCTGCGGATGGTTGCGGGTCAGGTTGACCAGTTCATTGACCACGCGGGCCTTGGCATCGCCGGTGACCGCGGCGTTGACATACATATCGCCGAACGGCCCGTCGCCATAGATCAGCGGGCCTTGCGGTGCGGTAATCCCGGTGCGGCGGCCGATTTCTGCGCCGAGCGCGGCCGGCATCAGCGCCTTATCGGCGCGGGTGGCACCCGGCATCGCCTGCTGGCGCAGCCGTTCGGGCGCGTCATGGCCGCCGTGATCCGCCGTGAGCACGACGAGGTAATCGATATTGCGCTTGTCGAGCGCGGCGAACAGGCGGCCCAGCGTGCCGTCCAACTCGTTCATCTGGATGCACATCTCGACACCCTCGGTGCCCAAGGCGTGGCCGATATAGTCATTGGCTGACAGGCTGACCGAGAGGATGTCGGTCGCCGGGCCCTGGCCCAGCTTCAGCTCGTCAACCAGCCCGATCGCCAGATCGGCCGTGGCGACGTCCATGCGCGGCGAGACGCGCAGGACATCGGGCTTGGCGCCCTTGGGCAGGGGAAAGCGATAGGTCCCGACCGAGCCATTGCCGATGGCAACCGCGCGGTCCCGCGGTCCGCACCAGAGCGGCGCCTTGAGCGCCGGAGCACCCTTGGCCAGCAAGGCGGCCGCAGCGGCGTTGGCCCGCTGCGCGGCAGGGGCCAGTTCGCGTCCCTTGAAGGTGGTGAAGCCGTTGCCCTTCCACCAGTAACCGGCATCGATCTTGTGCCCGCCCATCATCACCACGGCGCGGTCCTTGGCCGAAACGGCGACATTGCGGGTGGCGGGGCTGGCGGCCTTCATCAGCTCACCCAGGGTCGGCACCTTGAGCAGGCCCGCCGAAACCACCGGATTGTTAGGCGTGCTCGCCGGATCGGAGAGGTCTTCCGAGCAATAGATCTTCTTCTCGGCCCGGGCGATCGAGGGATTGAACCAGTTGTTGGCGATGATCCCGTTGCGGGCCGGGTGGGCCCCGGTCAGGATCGTCGAGTGGCCTGGGCAAGTCTCAGTCGCAGCATGCGATTGGAAGCCCGAGGGGAAAACCGCGCCGCTCAGCAGCCGGGCAAAACCGCCGGTAAAATGCTCACGATACTGGGCGAACAGATCGGCCGAGAGCTGGTCAATCGACACCGCCAGGACCAGTTGCGGCCGGTCCGGTTCGGCGGCGGGCTGGGCCGCAGCCGGTTGCGACGGCTGGCCTTGGGCTAAAGCCGGGGCAGACAACCCCATGGCAGCAGTGGCAAGCAGGCTAAGAACGGTGCGGCGCATGGGTGAATCCTTGCTATGATCGCTGAAATCGGCAAGGCCCTGATGGCGTTGCCAGCGCCCGAGTGCAAGGCCTGCGAAGGGCCAAGGAGTAGACAATTTGATGCCCCGTCTTGCGGCACTGATCGCCTTCCTGCTGCAACTGCTTATTCTCGCCGCCACCCCGGCGCGGGCGGGCGAAACCAACATCGCCGCAAGCCTACTGGCGGAAGGTCCGGCCCTGCCCGGCAGCACGGTCACCCTGGCGATCGACATGAAGCCCAAACCGGGCTGGCATGGCTATTGGCAGAACCCCGGCGATGCCGGGCAAGGCATGACGATCGACTGGGCCCTGCCGCCCGGCGCGAAGGCGGGGGCGCTGGCCTATCCGGTGCCCGCAACGCTGACCATCGCCGGGCTGATGAACCACGTCTACAAGACCGAATATGCCCTGCTGGTGCCCTTCACCGTGCCGGCCAGTGCCAAGCCGGGTCAGGTGCTGGACCTGCGCGCCAAGGCGCAATGGCTGGCCTGTACCGACGAAATCTGCGTGCCCGAGCAGGGAGAACTGGCAACCAAGGTGACCGTCGGCCAACCCGGCCAACCCGACTCCCGGTTTGACCGCTGGCGCGCAGCCCTACCCGCGCCGCTGGGCAGCGAAGCGCGCTTTGGCTTCGCGAACGGCAAATTGCGCGTCGCGATTCCGCTGCCCGCGAGCATGCAGATCAGCGAACCGCACCTGTTTCTCAGCAGCACCAGCGTGGTCGATTACGCCGCGCCGCAAGCCTTCTTCCGGCAGGGTGACCTGCTGGTAGCCGAAGTGCCGGTGGCAAAATTTGATCCGGCCCGGCCAGACAGGATCGAGGCCGTGCTGCGGCTCAACCCGGCGGGGGATGGCGTGATGATCACCGCCGCCCCTGGCGCGGTTCCCACGGGCGGCACGCCCATCAAGACAGAAGCGGCCGATGCCCCCGGCTTTGGCTGGCTGATCCTGGCCGCGCTGGCCGGGGGGCTGCTGCTCAATATCATGCCCTGCGTCTTCCCGATCCTCAGCCTCAAGGCGCTGAGCCTGGCGCGGGCGGGTGAGAGCGAAGGCCAGGCCCGGGCCGAAGGGCTGGCCTATACGGCGGGCGTGGTCGTCGCCTGCCTGGCATTGGGCGCATTGCTGCTTGTGCTGCGCGCCGCCGGCCAGGAAGTGGGCTGGGCCTTCCAGTTGCAAGAGCCGCTGGTCGTGGCTGCGCTGCTGCTGCTGGCCGTGGCGATCACGGCCAACCTGCTGGGGCTTTACGAATTCATGGTGCCCGGCTTTGCCAGCACCGGGTCGCCGCAGGGTGCCTTTGCCACGGGCCTGCTCGCCGCCTTTGCCGCGACCCCGTGCACTGGGCCGTTCATGGCTGCGGCGATGGGTGCAGCGCTGCTGTTGCCGCCCGTGCCGGCGCTGCTGCTGTTCGGCGCGCTGGGGCTGGGCATCGCCCTGCCTTTCCTGGCGATTGCCTGGATTCCCGCGCTGCGCCGCCGGATGCCCAAGCCGGGACCGTGGATGAACGCGTTCCGCCGCTGGATGGCCCTGCCGATGGGGTTGACGGCACTCGCCCTGATCTGGCTGGCGAGCCGCACCGGGGGCAATGCCTTTGCCTTTGCGTTGGCGTTGATCGCGGTGATCGTGGTCGCGGCGCTGGTCCTGCTGGGTCGGCGGCAGCGCAATGGCATGGCTGGCGGACGGCTGTGGTGGAGCGGCTTGACCGCCCTGCTCGTCCTATCGGCCGTTGGCCTGCCTGGCATGGTCCGCGCGCCCGCTTCCGCTGAAGCCGGACTGCTCGATGCCCAGCCATTCAGCGAAGCCGCACTGGCCAAGGCCCAGGCCAGCGGCAAGCCGGTCTTCGTTTACATGACGGCTGACTGGTGCCTGTCGTGCAAGGTCAACGAGCGCGTCGCGATCGAGCGCGAGCCGACCCGCGATGCCTTCCGCCAGGCCGGGGTGATCGTGCTGCGCGGGGACTGGACCCGGCGCGACCCGGCGATCACCCGCTTCCTGACCGCGCGGGGGGCGGCGGGCGTGCCGCTGTACCTTTGGTATCCGGCCGGCAGCGCCACGCCGCAGCAATTGCCGCAAGTGCTGGGGCCCGACAGTCTGGTCGATCTGGCGGCGCGCCAATAATTCGCCGCAGTTGATCCCGATCAAAGCTTTACGCGGAGGATCGTTTCATTTGGGGGGCAAGGCAGAGGCCGAGCGGCTTCTATTCCTACCCTTTCTCCCCACCTGGAGCGGCTGAATTTCAGCCGCTCTTTTTTTTGGTTCACACTGCCGAGCTGAAGCGTCGGGCGGAATCCTGCCGATAGGGATCGAACAGCGCGGCGATGGTCCGCGCATAGGGCAGCGCATCGGGCATCAGCCGCAGGATGCCGTGGTCGAGCTCCGCCAGTTCGCGATCGATGAAGGGCAGCAGGCGGACCAGCACTTCATTAGCCAGATCAGCACCCAATTGCGCTTCGCCCCGGCACAACAGGCCTTCGATCACCGCACCGCGCCGCTGGTCGTCCGCGCTGCGCAGCAGGCCGCCGTTGGCGGGCAGGCAATCCTGCGACAGCAGCATGCGGTACCGCCCCGCGTTCTTTTCGTTCTGCCAGATCACGTCAGGCGTGATCGAGATCGACGAGGCCCCAAGACCGACCAGCACCGGGGCCTGATCATCGGTGAAACCTTGGAAATTGCGCCGCAAGGTGCCGTTCTGCGCCGCCAGTGCCAACGGATCGCCGGGCTTGGCAAAGTGATCGAACCCCACAGGGACATAGCCGGCGCCGGTCAACAGCTGATAGCCAAACTGGGCCATTGCAAAGCGTTCGGCCTGCCCCGGCAGGTTGCTGCCATCGATCCGGCGCTGGCGCGGGATCAGGTGCGGCACGTGGGCATAGCCAAACAGGGCAATCCGGTCTGCGCCCAGCTCAACCGTGCGGCGCAGGGTAGCCTCAAGGTCTGCCAGCGTTTGTCCAGGAAGGCCGTACATCAGGTCAAAATTGAGCGAGGTAACCCCGGCGCCGCGCAACATGTCCGTACCGCGCGCGATCAGGGCATCGTCCTGCACCCGTCCAATCGCGGCCTGAAGATGCGGAGCGAAGGTCTGCACCCCCATGCTGGCATGGCTGACGCCGACCCAGCCCAACACCTGCGCCCATTCGGCGGTCAAGGTGCGGGGATCGATCTCGATCGACCAGAGCGGATCATCCAGCGAAACGTGCAGTGTCAGCGCATCGACCAGCCGGACAAAGTCGGTCGGCGCAATGGCATTGGGGCTGCCCCCGCCAAAGGCAATCCGCCGCGCGGCGATCCGGCCATCCAGCCGCACCCCGGCGAGCGCAATTTCGCGGTGCAGGGCATCAAGATAGCTCGCCAGGCGCTGGCGGCGGTTGGCCGCGCCTGTGTTGCAGCCGCAGTACCAGCAGATTTGCTCACAAAACGGCACATGGACATAGAGCGAGACATCGCCCGAAACCGAGCGCAGCGCAGCATCCGCGTCGGCCGCGCCCACCCTGTCACCAAATTCCGCCGCAGTGGGGAAGCTGGTATAGCGCGGGACCGGAACGGCCAGCAGGTCAGGATAGTAGGGCCACATGCCCGTGCTTATCGTTAAGGCGTTAGGCTGCGTCATTGCGCAGGCTCAAATTGCGGGGCCCCCGTGCGCTTGCGCGAGGAACCGGCGTGGCAGCCCTTGACGCAATCCTGC
>JACCDM010662109.1_pt1 | contig 15260 bp, 17 predicted proteins | sample 7445851 | NCBI WGS metagenome assembly JACCDM01 (sample SAMN15323438, study PRJNA562643) | freshwater metagenome | isolation source: river surface water | place: USA:Blue River Watershed | collected 2017-08-16
CACCGGCGACATCAAGCAGGCCTTCAAGGTCGGCCCAAAGGCGTGGGGCATGCAATTTCACATCGAGGTTGGCGCAGCAGCCATGTTCTCGTGGTTTGCCACCTACGGTCGCGAGTTCGAAAAACTAGCCGGGGGAGTCGAGCACCAGAAGGCGCTAACCGTTGCCAACTGGGAGGCCTATCGCCAGCGTTCGATCGCCGTGGGCGAGGCGTTCGCCGCCGAAGTTTTGGCGCAGGCCGCTCGCTAGGCTCTGCGTCTCGCGGTTTATCGCGGGCGCTTGGCGACTAGCGCTTTGTCGCTATCGGCTGGTTGCAACCAAATCGGCGATTTCGCTCGGCGCACCCAGCTCTCGTGCTCGCTCATCAACCAAATTGGCCCAAACTACGAGGCGCTTTTCGGCCGTGTAACGCGGAGTGCAGGTGGTGAGCGTGAGCCAGCGTGTGGGTTCGGTCGAAGCATCCACTTCGTTAACATCGCCTGCGCCATCGACCTCGCGAGCACTTGCCAACGGGTTTTCACCAACCACCCAAAACTCGTTCGGCTCAACCACGGTCGAATCGACAACCTCGTAGCTGTACCAGCCCCAACGAGTTTCGACATAGAGCTTGTCGCCGACGACGAACTGGTCGATGTTGTTGAAAGCGCCGCCGTGAGTGGTGCGGTGGGCAGCGAGGGCGAAGTTGCCAGGCTCGTGCGGCATGGCCGAGTGAAGGTAGTGCCCGATTCCAACGGTGTTCAAAACCTGTGCCACCGAAGTGCCCTGCGCGATCGGTCGGCGATAGTCGGCTCCCAATCGCGGCGCGTAGAGCACGGCGAAACTTTCGCCAATCTTTAGCTCGTCTTTGGTCACTACGGTTGCTGGGTTTCGGGCACTGTCGGCGAATTCTTCTTGGATGCTCGCCGCGGCCTCGAGTTGCCCCTGCGCCGAAAAGTAAGGCTCGACGAACTCGTTATAAACCACGGTCATACCGAGCAATAGGCCGGCGGTGATAAGCGCCACTCCAAATCTGGTTTGCAAACGCTTGCGTTCAGGCGGCTTCAGAGTGCTGCGCGCTGAAGATTTGGCCATGCAGGCAAGTTTAGGCTCTTGATGATATTCGCTCTAGCGAATACTAGACTTGTGCGGAACGCCTGAAAAAGTCCGTAAAGAGAACTTTTTTGGGGCAGAGTCTGAAACTGACCAAAAAGAGGATGATTCCCATGGCCAAACACCGCGCAAACCAATCGCTCAAGCAGTCGCTCTCGGCACTAAGTGCCATGTTGCTTGCGGCCAGCGCTCTGCTCTTCGGTGCGGTGACTGCGCAAGCGGCACCGGTGGCACTCACCGTGACCCACATCGGCTGGGACGTCGTCGGTCTAGATAGCAACGATGTCACCGATGGTCCAAACACTTTTCCGCAGGGTTACCGAGTCTGTAATACTTCGACCGACACTGCCGCTACGAACGTTGAAGCCGACTGGCTTTGGAACAGCCACAACCCACTTATCAACCTCGATGGCAACACCAACCGCGAGCTCGGCACCATCGCGGCCAACAGCTGTGTCGACATCTACTGGACTGTTACGGTTACCCGTGACGCCACCGCCTACGACACCTCGAGAGTTTATGCCGTTACCGTCAATGACGGCACAGCAACCGCCAACACCGGAGCTCAGTCGATCTATGTCGAGCACTTGGTCTCGCAGAACCGCAACGTCGTCAACGGCGTTACCGGCCCATCCTCGGTGAGCCTGGGCGACACCGTTCAGTTCGTACTTTCGGGTGCCACCGCAACTCAGGGTTATGAGCAAATCGTTACCGCCCCGGTTCTCTCTTCGGCAATCTTTGAAATCACCAGTGTTACCGGCAGCTATGCCGTTGGCGGAAACATTTCTAACTTCTACTACGACGCGTGTGGCTGGGATCCAGCTGGAACCGACCGAACGAACTGGGCCTGTCTCTCAACCGGTAAAGCCGGTGGTGACCCGATCACCGTTACCGTTACCGCAAAGGTCATCGGCACCGGAACAGCTGCAGTCGGCGGAATCATCTATGACTTCTCTGGCTCGTCGTTCCACTACAACTCTGACTACAGCACCGGAGTGCTCACCGTCACCTCAAGCGCTCCCGTGCGCACCATCGATGCCGTTGACAACGCCGAGACCACCCAGGTTGACACCGCGGTTGAGGTCGACGTTCTTGCCAACGACGGCGCCTCGAACGCAACCGTCAACACGGGCTCGGTGACCATCACCCAGCAGCCTGCCCACGGAACCCTCTCGGTTGACGCTCAAACCGGCAAGGTCACCTATACCCCTAATGCCGGCTACACCGGCACCGACAGCTTCAAGTACTCGATCGCCACAAACGAAGATGCAGCGATCACCGACGAGGCAACCGTGACCATCACGATTGAGGCGCCTGTTGTGGTCAATCCGCCGGTAGCGGTTGACGATGCCGACACCACCCCGGTCGACACCGCTGTCGAAGTGGATGTTCTGACCAACGACACCGCTGGCTCCAACCCGCTCGACCCAACCTCGGTGAAGATCACGTCGCAGCCGACTAACGGAACCGTTTCGGTTGACCCGGTCAACGGCAAGATCACTTACACACCGAACTCGGGTTACACCGGCACCGACAACTTCACCTATGAGGTTTGCGACAACGCGACCCCGGCCAACTGCGACACCGCTGTTGTGACCATCACGATCACGGCAGTAGTCAACCCGCCAGCCGAAGAGGTTGTTGTCGATGAGGTTGCCGAGGTTGATGAAAAACTAGTGATCGACCCGAGCACGCTCGACCCGAACGCGCCAGAGATTGACCCAACCACTGTTGAGATCACCGAAGGCCCAGAGCACGGCACCGTCACGGTCGACCCGCAAACCGGAAAGATCACTTACACGCCGAAGGCCGGCTACACCGGCACCGACAGCTTTAAGTTCAAGGCTGCCAGTGCGTCGAACCCATTGGTTTTTGTCGAGTTTGTCTACAACGTTTCGATCACCGGTGACGAAGAAGTGGTTAAGACCGCCGAAGAGGCACTGGCCTTCACTGGTTCAGATTCGCTGGCTTTGCTCACCCTCGCGTTGCTACTGGCGCTCTCGGGTGTTGCGCTCGTGGTCAGAACCTCACGCAAGTAATCCAAGTCACTCGATTAGCCGGCGGCCTACAAGTTGCCGGCTTTTCGTTTACCTGAAGAAATCTAGGTAAACAAAGCACGTGGATGCTCTGCCCTGGGTCAAAATGGTGACATGACAACTCCACGCAAGCCAGCCGTATCGACGGCACCTAAGCAAGCAGCAAAGCCTGCAACCCGCACCGTTGCGGCCAAGCCAGCAACTCGATCCGTCGCGGCCAAGCCTGCCGCTCGCACCGTTGCACCGAAGGCGGCGGCTAAGCCAGCCGCTAAGCCAGTCAAGGCCGTAGTCGACACCACCAAGCTCTACAAGTTCTTGTCGGGTGTAGATGACTCAAACTTCTGCCAGCGCGTGAGCGATCACCTAGAGGCAGGCTATGAACTTGCCGGCTCACCGACCATGGTGGTCAAGGGTTCAACCGTCTATGTTGGCCAAGCCGTAGTTCGCAAAGCAACCAAGAAGGTCGTCAAGAAGAAGAAAAAGAAGTAGTCGACACTTTTGCGAAAAACCCGCTCAGCCACTGGGCGGGTTTTTCATTTAAGCGACCCGTAGACACGAGAAAATTGCCACTTGCGAGGCTCTGCGCAAGGGGTGTAAAAAAGTTATCCACAGGGCAAAAACGCGCTTTTGAGAAAAGCAATAGTGTTGCCTCGCTGAACGACAGCACACCTTAGAAAAAAAGGGAGGCATTACATGTTCCAGTCACAACTAGTTATCGCAACACTCTTTGTTCCAAGCGAGCAAAGTCAACTTGCCCTAGAAAAGGTCGGAGACCAAACCCGCCTTCACTCGGTGGTCGAGTTGATTCGTTCGAACGAACTCGCCGACATCGTCGTGGTGCTAACCGACAGTGAAGACGTGCTGGCCGCGGCATACTCTGCCGGCACGGTGAATCACTTTGTCAGCCACACCTTGAACGAGACCCAGGCGATTACCGCTCTGTTCGAGTCAGACGAAGTTTTCGTCGACGAAGACGACGAGGCGTGGGTTCTGCGAGTGTCGATCGACTTCGATGAAACGGCAGCCGAAGCTCTCAAGCTTGCCGCCGATTCGGGGTCGAGCGCCGGGCTCGCGCCTATCGCAGCTTTTCGCTAACCCTCGAGTGATTGCGGCTGGCGAAATAAGAGCCAACGATAACCAAAGGGAATCCAACCAGCATTCCCAGGGTGATTGGCTCACCAGCAAAGGCAATACCTAGGCCAAAGGCAACGGCGGTGTTCACGTAGGTGATGAGCGAGGCCCGACTCAGGGCGATCTCACGCATCAGCGCGAAGAACACCACGAACGCAATGGCCGAGCTCACTACGCCGAGCACGAGTAGCGACATCCAAGATTCGATTTTGGGTGTCGTTACTCCCTCGGCGAGTGGGTTTGATAGCCCCGGCACCACATAAATCACTGCGGTGAAGAGCATCGAAACCGCGATGACTCCCATGGTGTCTACATTCGGGGCGTGCTTGGTGGTAATTGCTGGGGCAACCGCATAACCAACCGCGGCCAGCAACACCGCGCCGACCCAGACCAGCTCGAGGTCTTGCGTGAAAACGTCGATGCCGACCAGCGCAATGATGCCCGCGAAACCGATCACCAAACCGAGAATATTCTTCGGATGCGCAACCGAACGGTCACCCAGGTAGTAGTAGGTCACGGCCAGCGCCATGAACGGCACGGTTGCAATGAGCAGGCCGACCAGCCCGCTGTCGATGTGCCCATCTTCGGCATGAGTAATGAGCCACCAAGGCCCGACCATTTCGAACAGGGCGAAAGCCAGCACCGGCTTCCAGGCCTTGAGGGCCGGCACGAAAGCCTTTGCCCGTATCGCTAGCGGAACCAGAACCGCGGCACCAATCACCACGCGCGCCAAAATAATGAACTCACCCGAAAAGTCGGTGACGGCAATTTTGATGAAAAAGTAGGGGATTCCCCAGGCGATTCCAGCGATTAGAAAGAGCAGCAGACCTTTGCGCGACATGGGCTCAAGCCTAGCCGAGCGAACCCTGCCGGCCGCTTGGTGCGCGTGAGCATCCACTCGATTGACGCGCTGTCGCCAGCTGAGCATCCACTCGATTGTTAGCCCCCGAACAAACTTGGGGTAAAGGCCTCGCGATTGTTAGGCTGAAGGGGTACGAGGAGGTACGAAATGCGCCCACTTGCGCGTGTCATTTTTGACGAGGCTCACCGCCAGGCGTGGTCCACAAGACCCGAAATCGCGAAGAGTATTAACCCGACGAATCCAAACGATGCTGGTTATGTAACCGCCGCCACCGACCTGAGCGACTCGGGTTTCACGGTTGGCGTGCATGAGAGCGGTGCGATCACCGCGAGCACCCTGAGCGAGGCCGACGTTTTCGTCGTGATGCACGGCTCAGATGATGCGTGGGAGTCGACCACCAAGCTGGGCGACCCTAAATACACGGATGCTGAAATCGACGCACTCGTCGAATTCGTGCAGGCCGGCGGAGGCCTAATTTTGTTCGGCGAGACCGAGGCCAAAAAGTATGGCAACTCGGTGGCCGACATCGCCGCCCGTTTCGGACTCGAACTTCAAAACACCACGGCTCAAGACCCAGAGAACTGCTACCGCGAAGTGGCTGCCTGGGTGATGGCCGACCTGGCCAAGCCGGCCGGTTTCGACATCACGGGTGGAGCTGCGCAAGCCTGCTTCTACCGCACCGGAACGATCGCCGTTCGCCCAGAGGCAGCTGCGCGCACCCACGTTTTGGCCCGCACTTCGGCTGTTGCCAGCCCAGCCAGCGCGCCGGTCATGGTGGCACAAACCTATGGCGCCGGTCGAGTCATCTTGCTCGCCGATAGCGACATCTTTGGCGACGACTCGATTCAAGACCACAGCCACCGCGGCCTTTGGCGCAACCTAGTCACCTGGGCCGCTGCCACCGGAGGCTCGGCCTCGGGTCGCGCCGAAAGCTGGACCAAGTCTGACCCTCACTGGCTAGCGCTCGCCGCCGCATGTGAAGCCATTCGCCCGCTCCAGGCGAAAGACGGTTCGTTGGCCAAGGCCGAAGACGCCGAGCAACCAACGGCTGCGGCGATGGCCGAGGCAACTGAGCACGTGGGTGCCATGATTGCGAGCATCCGTGCACTACTGCCTCGTTTCGAGCACCAGCGCGAGCACCTCGAGGCAACCATCGTCGACCTCGAAAAGTGGGTCGCCGGCGGTTTCGTAGTGCCAGATTTTCTCGACTCCCTTGTGCTGTTTAGACCCGATCTGCACCGCGTCGACGGTCTCGAGAACCTCGTCGTGTTCCCCATGTACACCCAAAACGGCAACCTCGACCGCAACTTCGAAGCCGTCATCACCCGCACCGTCTGGCCAAACTGGGTCGCCGACCTCGAAGCCAACAAATACGACAACCCAGCCTTCGTGCCGATCGAGTTCGTCGACTTCACGGCCGGTTACGACACCAACTCTGCGGTGCTGTTCCCCGAAACCGTCGCAACTCGCGAGCTGGCCAAGTTCTACTGGGGCGGCATCTTCTGTGACCGCGAGGCTGCTCGTTTTAGAAGCATCACCGGCGCGGCATCTGAGCTATTGAAACTCGCCATGCCGGCCGAGCTCGAGCTCATGCTTGCCGACCAGCGCCTCACGCAAGAGACGTTCGTGCTGTGGGACCTCGTGCACGACCGTGCGCACAGCCATGGCGACCTGCCGTTCGACCCGTTCATGATCAAGCAGCGCATGCCCTACTGGATGTACGCGCTTGAAGAATTGCGCTGCGACCTAACCGCCTACCGCGAAACCGTTGAGCTCGAGAACAACGGCGTTTACCTCGCGCGCTTCGTGCGCTTGGCAGTGCTATTTGACCGTCTCTACCGGTTCCCAATCACCGGCGACCGCGTGCGCAACTACGACGGCCTCGGCGGTCAGATCATCTTCGCCTGGCTGCACCAAAACGGTGTGCTCAACTGGACAGACAACACCCTGTCGCTTGATTGGCAGCGACTCGACCAGTCAATGTTCGAGCTCTGCGAGCAGGTTGAAGACCTCTACCGCAACGGCATCGACCGCAGCCGCCTGGCTCACTGGATGTCGGCTTACGACTTTGTTTCGCGCTGGGTCGAGCCGCACCCTGCATCGGTTTGGGCCAAGGGAGCCGACGCTCTGCCGCTGGCCGGCGAGCTCAAAGAAGTGGTCAACGTGATCATGCCCGACGAGTTCCCGCTGAACGTTTTCTATGAAGCGCTGCGCAAAAAACTCGCTCCACAAATCGCTGCCACCGCCGGCATCGTCGGCTAAAGGAGAATCAAGTGTCACAAGAACGCAAGATCTGGCGCGGGTTCGCCAGCGATAACTATGCGGGCGTGCATCCAGAAGTATTTGCTGCGATGGCCGCTGTCAACGATGGCCACGAGATTGCCTATGGCGAAGACTCGGTCACCGCTCGCCTAGACGCGATGATTCAGGCCGAGTTCGGCCCACAGGCGCTGGCCTTTCCGGTCTTCAACGGCACCGGTGCGAACGTCGTGGCCCTGCAGGCTTGCACCGAGCGCTGGGAGGCCGTGATTTGCGCCGAATCGGCTCACATCAATGCCGATGAGGGTGGCGCGCCAGAGAAGATGGCCGGCCTCAAGCTTTGGAACATGCCAACCCCAGACGGCAAGCTCACCCCACAAATCGTCGAGACCGCGATGTTCGACATCGGCAGCGTTCACCGCGCTCAGCCGGGTGTTATTTCGATCACCAACACCACCGAGCTCGGCACGCTTTACACCGCGGCCGAAATCAAGGCGCTCGCCGACTACGCTCACAAGCACAACCTGCTGCTGCACCTTGATGGCGCTCGTTTGTCGAATGCGGCTGCAGCCCTGGGCATGCGCTTCAAGCAGTTCACCACCGATGTTGGTGTCGACATCGTTTCGTTCGGTGCCACCAAGATTGGCGCGATGGCCGCCGAGTCGGTCGTGGTGCTCAACCCTGAGCTCGTGAACGCCATGCCTTACTTGCGCAAAACCTCGATGCAGCTCGCCTCGAAGATGCGTTTCGTCAGCGCCCAGATCATTGCCCTGCTCGAGAACGACCTGTGGCGTCGAAACGCCGAGCATGCCAATGCAATGGCGGCGCGCTTGGATGCTGGACTTCGCGCCCTCGGAGTTGATATTCCTAACCCAACCGAAGCCAACGCGGTGTTCCCGATCTTCACCGAAGCGCAAACCGAGAAGTTGCAAGAGAGCTACCGTTTTTATGTGTGGAACTATGCCACGGGTCAGGTTCGTCTGATGTGTGCGTGGGACACCACCGAAGCCGACGTCGACGGAATGTTGGCTGCGGTCAAGTCGGTGCTCGGCAACTAACCGCCGCAGCCGCAAACCCCGCCTTTCCGCCGCCGCGCGGAATAAGCGTCTGTGCATTTTGTTGAAAGAGTCATCATGAAAAAATCCGCCATCACCGCTGCCCCAATCGCCCCTGTTCTAGCTGAGCGCTGGAGCCCGCGCGCATTCGATGAAACCCACACCCTTAGCCAGCACGAGGCTCTTTCGATTCTCGAGGCCGGTCGCTGGGCGGCTTCGGCGAACAATGGGCAGCCATGGCGCTTCTCGCTGCTGAACCGCGGCGAAGAACTCTGGCAGAAAGTGGTTGATGGCGGTCTAACCGGATTCAACCAGAGCTGGGCACCACGTGCATCCGCTCTATTGGTTGTCTCGGTCAAGACCCTCACCGCCGACGGCAAGCCATACAAATCAGCGCACTACGACGCCGGGCTCTCGGTAGCTCAGCTCTGCATTCAGGCCGAAGAGCTTGGCCTTCGCACCCACCAAATGATGGGAATCGTGCACGCTTCGATTCACGAAACACTCAACCTTGACGAAGATCTAGAAGTCTTGCTGGTCGTAGCAATCGGCAAGCAGGCTCCGGCCGAGTCACTCGAAGGCCCAGCCTTTGAGCGCGAGGTTCAGGCCCGCGTGCGCCACGAGCTCGACGAAATCGTGCTCCACGGCAAGCCTTAGGCTTGAAGGCATGCCCCTAGTAGTTCACGCCGCAAGCATCTCTGACCAAATCTCTACCTGGTATGACCAGGTTGGGCCTTGGCTGTTCTATGCAATCGTTTGGGCGCTCGTTTTTGCCGGAACCGGCTTGTTCATCGGCGCATTTGTGCCGTTCATCACCGGTGACTCTCTCGTTTTCGCAGCCGGCCTCGTTGCCGCCACTCACCCAAACGAAGAGAGCATCTGGATCATGGCGATCGGCGTTGGTATCGCCGCATTTTTGGGTGATCAGGTCGGCTACGCGCTCGGCCGCCACTACGGTCGCCCCTACCTTGAGCGTCGCAAGGGGCAATGGCTTCGCAACGCGATTGCCAAGTCTGAAAAGTTTTATGAGGCGTGGGGATGGTGGGCCGTCGTTATCGCTCGCTTCATGCCTTGGGCCCGCGTGTTCATTCCGGCAATCGCCGGCATCGCTCGAATGAACTATTACAAGTTCTTCTCGGCCAACATCGTCGGCGCTATCGCCTGGGGTGTTGGTTTGACGGTTACCGGCTACTTCGCCGCTTCGATTCCGGCCGTGAAAAACGCGTCTTACGCGATTGCCGGGTTCTTCATCGTGGCCTCGCTAATCGCTGGCATTCGCGTGTGGTTGAAAAACCGCAAGACCGCCTGAGTCTGCCCGGCTATCCCACTTAGGTTCGCAGCGTGATTGCTGCTAATTCGGCCGAGCGCTCACGCGCATAAAAGTCGAGCTCTTGCGCGGCCCATTCGGCCCAATGTTCGTCGTTACCTTCACGCGCGAGCCATCGTTCGTGGCGAACATCCTCTGTGGTTTCTACCCAAACTTTGAACTGGGCAAGTTCGGCGCTGAGGCCGTTCAGTGCGCCGCACCCCTCGACGATCAGGGGAGTGCCGCCCGAGAACTCGCGCCACTCGACGCGCTCGCCGGATGCCCAGTCGAACACTTGCCAGTGCGCGGTGCTGCGCTGCGAAATGGGGCCCAGAATGAACCGCTGCAAGTACTCGGCACCGGCGGCTAGGCCGTTCCAACCTGGGTAGAGATCATCCATGTGAATCAAGCGGGGCAGCGTTTCGCCGCCTTTAAACAGTCGTCGCTGCAGGGCATCGGCGAGGGTCGATTTGCCAGAACCGGCTCGGCCATCGATCAAAATCAGGGGAGTCGCAACGCCATCGTCAACCAGGTCGAGCACTGCTGCGCTGAGGTCGGCGACCAGCGCATCGGTGTCTTGGTATTCGGGCTGCAGGCTCACCAGAACAGGCTAACCGTTTAGATCTGGTAGTTGTCGACGAGCACGTCTGGGTGACGGTCGAAGCGGTAGCCACCGCCGCGAATGGTGCGAATGATGTCTTCGTAACCGGTGATCTTTGCTCGAAGGCGACGCACGTGAACGTCGATGGTGCGGTCGTTCGGCGCGGCATCTGGCTCGTCGGCCCAGACCGCGTCGATCAGCTCAGAGCGAGAGACCGTTTCACCCTGGCGGCTAACCAAGTAGTTGATTAGTTCGAACTCGCGATAGGTGAGGTTTGCGTTTTCGCCGTCGGCAAGCAAGCGGCGACGCTGTAGGTCGATGCGAATTCCGCGCTGACCCTCTGGTTCGGTCTTCACCACTTTGGCGAGCTGCGGGTCGCGAAGGGCGGCACGAACCACCTCGAGGTTGCGCCCCTCGGTTGCGCGCGGGGCTAGGGCAACCGCCGCGTGGGTCTCGGCACCTGAGCCGGGCACCAACTCGTCGAGGGTTTTGCGCAGGGCGGCCGCAATCTGCGAAAGGCTGGTTCCATTGGCGGCTGCGGTGTCTGCGTCGATGCCGATATAAAGGGCGAATCCGCGGGCCACCGGTTGGCTGGTTGCCGGTGTGGTCGCAGCGGTCGGGTTGGCAACATTTGCCAGGTTGTTTGGTTGGGCGTTCATGAGAATCCTTTGACTTTAGGTATGCGTCTTTGCGAGTGCGTTTATTGCACAGTGGGTAATGAAGGGGTGAGGCAGGGTGTCGAAAACTAGCGACACATTCGCATACACATAACGGCACACATCATCGACGGGGCAGCGTTCGCTGAAGCCATCAAGTTGTGTTGGTTGCCGTTTGTCATGTCTCAAACTTTAACATGGATGCTGTACCGCAACAACAGAAAGCCAAGGCCCCTCGTGAACATTCTCTATGTCTGTCTCGGCAACATCTGCCGCTCGCCGATGGCTGAGTTCATGCTGCGCGACGCGGTGGCCGGGCGCCAGTCGCTAAGCGGTCAGCCGATCGTGGTGCACGGGGCCGGGGTTGCCGCCGAAGTTGGCAGCCCAGCAACCCGCGAGGTGCGCGAGGTTTTGGCCGAGGCCGGCATCGATGGCGAGGGGCACGTGGCCCGCCAGCTCACCGACGAAATGCTCGAGCAGGCCGATCTGGTTTTGGTTGCAACAGAGGATGTTCGGCGCAGAGTCTTGCGCTATGCGTCGGCCGAAGCATCCAAGGTGCAGTTGATGCTCGGCGATCAAGACTTGAGCGACCCGTGGGGAATGCCGCTCGACGACTATCGCGAAACTTTCGCGCAGCTAAAGCCGCGAGTAGACGCGCTCGCCGCAGCGATCACACTTTAGTTAGTTGGCGGTGCCGAACAGGCGGTCGCCCGCATCACCCAAACCGGGCACGATGTAGCCCTTTTCGTTCAGGTGTGAGTCGAGAGCGCCAAGCACGATGGTCACGTTGGCGTCGCCAACCGCGGCCTCAACCGCGGCAACACCCTCGGGGGCGCCGATCAGGCAGATGCAGGTAACCTCGGTGGCGCCGCGCTCGAGCACATAGGCAATCGAGTCGATCAGGGTTCCGCCGGTGGCGAGCATCGGGTCAATGATGTAAACCTGGCGACCGGTTAGGTCATCTGGCAGGCGGTTGGCATAGGTGTGTGGCTCAAGGGTTTCTTCGTCGCGCTTGATGCCCAAGAACCCAACCTCGGCGGTCGGCAGCAGCTCGGTGATGCCCTGAAGCATGCCGAGGCCAGCGCGCAGAATTGGCACAATGAGAGGTCGAGGGTGGCTCAGCGCAACACCTTCGGCCGGCCCAACCGGGGTGTTCACAGAAATCTTTTCGGTGCGAATGCCTCGGGTTGCCTCATAGGTAAGCAGTGAAACAAGCTCGGCGGTGAGCTGGCGAAACTGAGGTGATGGCGTGCGCTCATCGCGCAGAACGGTTACCTTTTGGGCAATCAACGGGTGGTCGGCTACATGAACTCGCATAGGCTAAATCTAACCGAGAGTGAGGTGCCGCATGCCCAGCAAGTTAGATTTCGAGTGGGCCATGCGCATTGCCATCTCGGATGCCCAGACCGAATGCGCTCGCAGCGGCGATGTTCCGGTTGCCGCCGTTCTGTTGAATGAGTCTGCCGAGGTTGTCGCCGTCGGATGGAACGACCGCGAGCTCACCGGCGACCCAACTGGTCACGCCGAAATCGTCGCGATCCGAAACGCCGTCGAAGCGCTTGGCGCTGGCGGCGCATCCGAGTCAAAATCTCGCGCTTGGAGCCTCGAAGAACTAACCCTCGTGGTCACGCTCGAACCTTGTGTGATGTGTGCGGGTGCAATCGTTGCGGCGAGAATTCCGCGAGTGGTGTTTGGCGCTTGGGACGCCCGAGTTGGCGCCGCGGGTTCGCTCTATGACCTGCTGCGCGACGGCCGGCTCGGCCGCCCCGTCGAAGTAATCGGGGGAGTGCTCGAGACCGAATGTTCGGCGCTCATGACTCAGTTCTTCGAAGCCAAAAGAATGTCAGGCTCGAGGTAAATAACTCGGGCCGTAGGCACTTCTGCACGAATGCGCGCCTCGGCGTCATCGATGATGGCAGCTATGTCTTTGCCGGTGATGTCAACATCGACCGCAATCTTCGCGGCAACCATCAACTCTTCGGGTCCTAGGTAAAGGGTCTTCATGTGAATGATCGAGTTCACGCCGCGGGTGGTGTTTAGAGCCGTTTCGATCTTCTCGGTGTCGCTCGCGGTGGCACCTTCGCCAACCAACAGGCTCGAGGTTTCAGCGCCCAGAATCACGGCGACCAGCACCAGCAATAGACCGATGGCGAGTGTGCCGATGGCATCCCAGATTGGGTCACCGGTGAGCACGGTCAGGCCTACGCCACCGAAGGCGAGCACCAAACCGATCAGAGCGGCCATGTCTTCGAGCAGCACGACCGGCAGCTCTGGAGACTTTGCGTGACGAATGAATTGGTAGAGGCTCGAGGTGCCGCGCTCTTCTTTGGCCGCTTTGAGTGCGGTGTAAAGGCTAAAGCTTTCGAGGCCGATGGCCACACCGAGCACGGTTAGTGGCAACCAGGCCGCTTCTAGTTCGTGCGGGTGGTTGAGCTTCTCCCAACCTTCGAGAATCGAGAACAATCCACCGATGCTGAACAGCACGATCGAGACCATGAACGCATAGATGTAGCGCGAGCGGCCATAGCCGAACGGGTGCGCCGCGGTGGCTTGGCGCTTGGCGCGCTTGCCGCCGATGATCAGTAGCACCTGGTTTCCAGAGTCAGCAACCGAGTGGATGCCTTCGGCAAACATCGACGCCGAACCCGAAACGGCTGCGGCAAAAAACTTAGTGATAGCAATTCCGATGTTTGCGCCTAGCGCTGCCAGAATTGCCTTGGTCGAACCTTCGCTACTCATGTGACCCTCCGATGTAGTAATCTATCCCACGGTGACGTGTCCGAGCGGCCGAAGGTGCAACTCTCGAAAAGTTGTGTGGGTGAAAGCCCACCGTGGGTTCAAATCCCACCGTCACCGCCACTAAAAATCCTCGAGTTCGCTCGGGGCTTTTTCGTTTAAGTTCTAGACTCGGCTGTAGTCGGCCAGTACGGGGGTGAAGATCTTGAAAACGCAATCTGAGAGACTGATTGAGCAAGCCCGGAGCCACTTTCGAGTGGAAGAAATCCCACAATGCGCATTTCTGGCATCCTCGGACCCACCAAAACAGAACCACGCCGTGGTGGTCACAAACCAGAGGATTCATCTCTTCTCGGTAGATGTATTGGGGCAGCTTGAGAGCCACATCCGAACCGTGGGCCGACAAACAGCGCTTGGGCCTTTCGAAGGTTGGCTCTGGTCAGAACTTCTGAGAAAGCCGGCACAATTCTTCGTCAGTCGCAGATACAAGGCTGAGGTGGATTTTGCCGATTCCTTCTTAGACGCGAGACCGGAGCCGCGCTACCCTTCAAGCCCAAACAAGCACCGCCGAGCAAGTGCCCGAGTATTTGCGGTGCGTAGCTTCTTCGCTTGGTCCAATGGCACGGACTTCGACTTTCTTGCCGTATTGAGTTTTGTCTTCACCAACCCATGGCGCCTCTACAGATTGATGCGGCTTGCCTTTCGAGTCGCTTTTGTACCACGGCGGATTTATCTCGCAAGAGTTTTAGTGGCACTCCTTTTTGATTTCTTTGTTTGGGTCGGGGCGATTTTGCTCGTGGCAGGTTTGCTGGCCCTAATTTGGCTACTCATTGGCAACGGCTAACCTTTTCTTATGCCAACCATTCACATCGATGCCCGCGAGCTGCGAGTCGAACTCAGCGTTGCTGAGCAGATTTGGGGGCTGCACGGCAGCCTCAGCATCCCCGCTGAAAACATCGTCGGAGCCCAACCGCTAGAAAAGCGTTGGTGGTTCGGCCTGGGTTGGCGCATTCCGGGTTCGATGATTCCAGGCGTTGTGATCGCGGGCACCTACATTAAGCGCGGCGACAAGGCTTATGTTTCGTGGATGCGCGGCACCGAGCCCCTGCAAATCAACCTCACCGGCCACAAGTACAGCCGAGTTGTTGTGGGCGTGAAAGACGCCAAGGGGCACGCCGACGCGATTAATGCGGCCTTGACCGAGTGCTAGAGCAGGCCTTCACTGGCGAAAACAGCCGTTAGGCCCACCGAAAACGGCCAATAAACCCTCCAAAAACTTTTTGCGGCTAGGGGTTTACAGTCGCAACACAATCGTTATAGACTGTTTGTTTCGACCCAAATACTCTGCGCGCATATTGTGGCGTGCTCTAGTGTCTGCATATCTTGGCGGCATTAAAAGTCTTGGGTCGCGATCTCACATCCGCTCACACTACGAGTAATGCCCTTGGAGGGATCTTCTTGGCTGCGAAAAACGCAAAGACCATCAAGAATGACCGATCGGCCCAGCGCCCATCATTCGCGAAAGTAACCG
>JACCDM010289243.1_pt1 | contig 15259 bp, 13 predicted proteins | sample 7445851 | NCBI WGS metagenome assembly JACCDM01 (sample SAMN15323438, study PRJNA562643) | freshwater metagenome | isolation source: river surface water | place: USA:Blue River Watershed | collected 2017-08-16
CAAAAGTCAGCGTACCAGCAGTTGTCACATAATCCGTACCTGCTGTAGCGGTTCCATTAGCTAATGTATAACCAACCGAGGTCGTGGCAGATGCTGCAGAACTTAATCGAACCGTTACAGTAGCGGTACCAGCCCCTTCATTAACAGATAAATCTGCCACTGAGAACTTAGGTTGGGATGCTAAATAATCATTTAAAGATGCTAATACGTTATTAATTGCAGAATTTCCATTAAATGTACCGCCATCAGTTAACACCAAAGTCGATCCGTTAAAGGTTAAACCAATGTCATCTAATGAAGTAACTGTCCGAGTTGTACTCGGACCTATTTTGAGAGTTGTAGAGGAGGAAGGCCTAAATACGATTGTCGTAACAGTACCGCTTGGGCCACGCCATTTAATAAAACCTGGGATTGTATGTTCTATTCCATCATAATCTGTAATTAAAACGTTTCCGACTATGTCATTCCCTTGAGTGACAAAAATATTTGAAGATGAGTTTTGGCTAAATTGGACATTGGTCCAACCATATGTGGCAAATCTATACGCTGGTCCTGCAGAGTTATTGTTTATATTGACCCCAACAAATCCGTCATTAAACGAAACAGAAATATTATTTTGCGCCAAAGACGAAAATGAAGAAGCGAGAAATAGTAGTGGTAAAAAGAAAAGCGCATGCTTACTCATTTGAGAAATAGCTGAACGCCATGACTCCGGAGAGAAAATTGATTTCATATTAAAATATTTTGAACAAGGAGTTAATAATTAGCGTGTGCCGAACACACTAGCTGATTTCACAATGGGCCAAAAGTAATTATATTCATTTGGGCGTCAAGCCACCTGATTTAATGGGCAAATAGGCCAAAACCAAAAAATAAGCCCTGACGTCTAATCTATGCTAATTTTAATGAGCAAACTTGTTGTCCTATTTTTGTAAAAAGGTACAAATTTGATTTTTGGAACAGATGCATTTAGCCTTTAAACTGGAGTTTTTATATTTAAACGCGCTTCATTCTAAAAGCGTGATTAGAACAATAAAGTAGTATGCGACCTTCGCAAAGTCTGAGCTCGGTTTGATAAAACTACGAATTGTAACACCCGTGTACCTACTACATTTTTAGGTGAAAAATAGAAATAAGCGCCACCAAATTTCAATTGAAATACCTAGCCTTACACGACTCAAATCATCAACCCACGCGTCTCTTAAAACAGAAAATCGATGTGCGAAAAATATACGTACAATCCCAACTTATGGACCATGTTGAAAAATAATCGAATGTGCCTAACCAAGCTATCCCTTCATTCAGTACTTTTACTCCGCATTAACAAACCCTAATATGAAAAACAGGTTCATCTTCCTCATGATGATTGTGTCCTTGCACGCCTGGGGACAAAAAGTAACCCGTGGACCTTATTTACAAATGGCAGGCCCTACTACCATGACGGTTCGCTTTCGAACCGATGCCCCTGTAAATGCCGAAATGGCCATTGGTACCGATGCAAAGACCTTTACTCGAACCAAAAAAACGGGCAATGCAAGCACAGAACACACGATTTTGCTTGACTCCCTTACAGCTAGCAAGACGTATTTTTACCGAATTAAAACAGGGTCAACCACATTAGGCGATTCAACATACTTCTTCAAGACAGCCCCAGCGGTCGGCTCCTCAGAAAAATTCCGTTTTTGGTCCTTAGGCGACATGTTCCCTGGAGTGACGCAAGAACGTGTATATGAAGCCTTTTTGAAATATAACGGAACTAACTATACGAATTTTTTAATGACCGTTGGCGACAACACCTACAACGGTGGTTCGGATGGCGGTTTTCAAAGCAACTTCTTTGATGTATATCAAAAAGGGACATTCATGCGCCAAAGTCCCCTCTTCATGGGTATAGGTAATCATGATTATGGTGGCTATCCACATGTACAAGACAACCCTGAAATGGGCTATTATCAAATATTTAATCTCCCGTCCAAAGGGGAATTAGGGGGCGTCCCTTCCGGATCAGAGGCCTACTATTCCTTTGATTATGGCAATGTTCATTTTATTAGCCTTGACTCATTTGCCCGTGGCCGCGATGGAAAGCTGCTGACTGATGCCGGTTCGGAGCAATTCGCCTGGCTCATCAAAGACCTAGAAAATACCAAGCAACGCTGGAAAATCGTCTATTTCCACCATGCGCCATATACCCGCGGGACCTATGATTCAGATGTTTGGGAAAACTTAAAACAACCGCGCTTGGTAGTCACGCCAGTATTAGAAAAGTATGGCGTCGACCTCGTGATATCAGGGCATAGCCATGTGTACGAGCGCTCAAAACCAATAAAAGGATATACTGGTCTAGTTGCGGATTTTAATCCTGCCATCCACTTTACTCAGACTAGTTCTGGAAAATATAACGCTACAGCTAATTCATGTCCCTACATGTTTACATCAAACCAGGCATCCAACGGAGTGATTTACGTTGTGAATGGGGTTGGCGGTGCAACGGGAGCCATGCGTTCCAATGGGCCACATCCCGTGATGGAGACGAGTCAAGCAGGGATAGGAGGATCAATGATTTTTGATATTGAAGGCAGTCGGCTTGATGCCAAATTCTTGACTGAAAATGGCACCATTACGGATCAATTTACCATTTTCAAAGATTTGAATTTGGCAGCACCAGCACCTGTAACCGTGAATTACCAAGGAACTGTCAGCCTTACGGCGCCATGGCCTGGGGAATATGTGTGGAATACTGGAGAGAAAACGCGTGTGATCCAAAAGAACCCGATCGAAACTCAAAAATTCACCGTCAAAGATCCTCAAAACTGCTTACAAACGGAATATCAGGTAAATGTGATGCCTCCGCTTGGAATCAATGAACTGCCCGATGATGCGTTTGAATACCTAAAGATCTATGATTTTAACGGTCGTGTACTCAGGGAAATTAATACGCCGGGGAAATTAAGTCAGGTCAACTTATCCGAATTACCCGCTGGACGCTACATCCTTCACCTACATAGTAATGGTCAAGAAAAAATCATTAAGTTGGCTCGCTAGCCTACTCCTTCTTACCTTCCAAATTGCCGCCCAAGATACGACGCAGCATCGGGTAGAGGGGAGGGTGAATGACCTAAGCCAACAAGCCAAGCCGTATGTTATTTTAATTTCTGCGGACGGGTTTCGGGCAGATTTCGCAGTTAAATATGAGGCAGGGTATTTGAAGTCCATGCGGCCTGTGGGGGTTTCTGCTCCATCGATGATTCCATCTTACCCAACCTTAACTTTCCCGAATCACTACACCCTTGTGACTGGATTATATCCTGCCCATCATGGCTTAGTGAACAACCGTTTTTATGACCCCGCAACGCGAAAAGAATATAGCATGGGGAATAAGAAAATGGTCAGTGAGGGAAAATGGTATGGCGGGACACCGCTTTGGGTTTTGGCAGAAAAACAAGGTATGTTGGCGGCAAGCAACTTTTGGGTCGCCTCAGAAGCAGATATACAGGGAATACGTCCATCGTATTATTATGTATATAATGAGGTCACTCCCATGGCACAACGTATCCAATCCGTGAAAGACTGGTTGAGCCTACCCGCGGATAAACGGCCGCATTTTATCACGTTTTATTTCCCGGAGGTGGATCATGATGCACATGAATTTGGGCCGGAGGACCCACGTGTTAAGAAATCAGTACAGTTTGTAGATCAGGCGATTCGTGATTTGCAAGCGGCATTGGATCCCTTGAAATTACCGATCAACTATGTGTTTGTTTCGGATCATGGGATGATGACGGTCGACAATAAAAATACGATGGGCTTACCTGCCGAGATTGATACGTCGGCTTTTCGTGTCCCTTCGGGCGATGCGCTGCTGCAAGTTCATGCCAAAGACCCCTCACGCATTGAGTCCACCTACCAAGCGCTGAAAAAAAATCCCAATTTTGATACTTATCTACTATCGGAAACGCCTGAACATTGGCATTACCGTCCGAGCGATGATCGTTTCAATCGACTTGGTGCCATGTTACTAGTCCCTAAACTACCCCGAGTATTTAATTTGAGTCGCAATCCCACAAGCCGAGGGAAACACGGATTTGATACGAGGCTGCCGGAGATGCAAGCAAGTTTCCAAGCTTGGGGCCCTGCGATCAAATCGAAGAAAAAGATCCCTGCTTTCGAAAATGTAGATATTTATCCGCTTGTCGCTTGTATTTTGGGGCTATCGTATGATCCCAATGAAATCGATGGGCAAATTGCTACGTGGAAGACCGTGTTAAAATCTCCTTACCTTTGCCAATCCTCCAAGGTTTGGCAAAGGTAGGGGGGAATAGCCATTTTTAATGATAAAAAACTGATAAAAAAGGGGCTATAAAATCGGCTTAACAACCTCCACATCAACTGAAATTCCTTTCACAGAAACGACCTTAAATTCCTCTGTGGGAAAATAAATTGTCGTCATCGCCGTAAGTCCTCCATCTGCAAAAAATTCTGCTGAAGCTACATCTGTAATCAATTGAAAATCTAACGTAGGTGATTGGCTAATACGCGGCGCATAATCCCGACTCGCAAACTTCGTGCTGAATGAAAAATCTCCTGACTGCCGACGATCCACAAAATAACGATTCGTTGATTTTTCATATCCAATGATCACCCGTTCGCCATTGTCATTGGCTAAAACGATGGAAAAATCCTGAACAGCTTGCCCCTTTGCAGAAATGCGCAACAAGGGTGAGGATAATTTCATTGATTTAGTAGATGCTAATTTTTGAGTTGACTCAATCGGCAAGTCGATGGGGCTTGAACTAACAAAATATTTGCCGTCGACATTTTTCAACTTTAAATCACGCGGCAATGTATTCGCACTACGCCATGAACGTGTAGGCACGACCGTCGCATAATCCCAATTTGACATCCAGCCCATGAATATCCGGCGCTTATCCGTTTCGTGGAATGTTACCCCAGCATAATTATCACGACCATAATCAATCCAGCGCGTCTCGGCATCTTGTGGCGTAAACGTATGTCCATCAAAGTCCCCTACAAAATACTGTGTCCCCGACCCGCCGTTCGGCGCACCCGGATTAATGCTGACCAATAATACCCATTTTTCTTGACCATCTACCTGCAACGGGAATAGGTCAGGACACTCCCATACGCCATCATGCGCCCCAATTTTAGCACCAAAATCACTTTCGCGTGTCCAGGTTTTTAAGTCTTTTGATGAATAAAAAGTCTCACGATCTTGTGTAGCTAACGCCATAATCCACTTGCTTCCAGGAGCATACCAAGACACATTCGGATCGCGAAAATCAGCAATTCCTGGATTTTTCAAGACAGGGTTTCCAGCGAATTTGGTCCACGTATATCCTTGATCGTTACTAAACGCTATACTTTGGTTTTCCCGATCAATCCGCCCCGCTTTTTCCCAATCTAAGTTATGCGAAGTGAAAATCGCCACAACAGCGTCTTTCCCGAACCCAGCTGTATTTTGGCGATCCAAAACCGCAGAACCTGAAAATATCAAGCCCAACGAATCTGGGTACAAGGCGATCGGTTGGTGATTCCAATGCAATAAATCCGTGCTCGTCGCATGCCCCCAATGCATTGGCCCCCAAACTGTGCTTTGCGGGTGGTATTGATAATACAAATGATACGTCCCATTTGCATAAAACAATCCATTCGGATCGTTCATCCACATGCTTGGTGGTGTAAAATGTAGGCGGGGCCGGTGTTTTTCTTGGGCAAAGAGTGGTAAAGCCAATAGGCAAAAAAGAGCGATTTTTTTCATAAAAAAAGGGTGGCTCATATATAATGAAGCCACCCAACAAAAATAAAGAATTTATTATAAGCTTTTCAAATATTGAATACTCAAGGGCACATATTCTAATTCCTTATCACTTTCATCTTCAATGAAGCAGTGCTCGATGCCATTTTTCTTGGCCAATGTGATGATCGCTTTCCAATCCCCCTGACCTGTGCCTACAGGGACATCGTTTTCAGCCGGCGTTCCTCCAGTTAAGTTGCCTTGAACTCCTTTACGCAAATCCTTAACGTGCATTAATTTCCATCGGTTCGGATATTTTTTCAATAATTTAACTGGCATGTCGGCGCCACCGCCGTGCATCGTCCAAAGTACATCCATTTCAAAGGACACATATGCTGGATTTGTATTTTTAATGATGTAATCCATCAACGTACCATCCTCATAGGCATGAAATTCATAGCCATGATCATGGTAGCAAAACGTGATTCCGTTTTCCTTAAATACTTTGCCTGCCGAATTGAATAATGCGACTGCCTTTTGTGCGTCTTCCAGCGTAAAGTCGTTGCCTTTATGTGGAATCCAAGCACACATGACAAATTTTGCACCGAGAGCTTTTGCTCGTTCAACAGCCGCTTGTGGATTCGCAAGTTCATTAAAATCAACCCCTGTAGATGGAATGCTAATACCACGATCCGTACATAATTGCTTGAATTGTTGCGGAGTGTATCCTTTGGGGGCGCCCCCTTCTAGCTCCGTAATCCCCATATTTTTGATAATATCTAAGGTTTTCTCCGTGTTTGTTGGAAAGTGCTTTCGGAACGTATACGCCTGAACACCAATCGGGTACGTGTACAGTTTTTGTGCCAAAGTAGGCAAGCTGACCACAAGGGCCAAAAGAAGTAATTTGAATTTCATAGTCATTGGTTTTTTGTAAAAATGCGTGTTTTTTTTGAGATTCAACCTAAGGGCTGCCCTGATTTTTTTTGTAATTTGGCCGAATGGAAAAACCGTACTTTGCCGATCAAACCTTCGAGAAAATCCAGCAACTTGCCTATGGCGAATATGAAAATTGCACATTTCGATCATGTAATTTGGAAGGGGCGGACATGAAGAATTTTCAATTTGTGGGTTGCCGGTTTGAGGATTGTAATGTATCCCTTATTAAACTGAGTGGCACTTCGTTGCAGGAGGTAGCATTCGTTGGCTGCAAGATGCATGGCCTACATTTTGAAGCATGCAATCCATTTTTATTAGCGTATCGATTTGAGCGCTGTACCCTAAATTTGTCCTCATTTTATCAGACAAAAAGTAAGAAAACGATATTTAACGCATGTGTTTTGCATGAAGTTGACTTTACCGAAGCAGATTTTTCGGAGGCCACCTTTACGGATTGTGATTTAGCTGGAGCCTTGTTTGATCGAACTATATTGGAAAAGGCTGACTTCCGAACGGCGTATAATTATACAATTGCGCCAGCGTTAAATCGATTGAGAAAAGCAAAATTTTCTGTAGACGGCTTGGCTGGACTGCTTAGCGATATTGGAATAGAAATCAGTTAGTTGATAAATTTTTCAAGAGATATTTGAAATTGTTTTTTTCCATTTAGCTTTGTCAAAGCCCAACGGATTATTAAAATCTTACGTCGCTCTAAACCTATGAAAAAACTATTCCTACTTTGCCTATTAGGCTTGGCTATTCCGCGTGCCTATGCTCAAAAGATTGAACAAGCTGGATTCATTTACGAAAACGCCCCTTTCCCTTCTTCCCATGCGTCTACGCTTGTGGAAACACCTGAAGGAATTGCTGCAGCCTGGTTTGGAGGAACCCACGAAAGGCATCCCGATGTGTCTATCTGGTTTAGCTATTTTCGAAATGGCAATTGGACAAAGCCAGTAGAAGTGGCGAACGGTATTCAAGCAAATGGGAAACGTTATCCACTTTGGAACCCGGTTTTATTCCAAATGCCCGGGAAAGAGTTAATCTTGTTTTACAAAGACGGGCCTGCTCCCAATGCGTGGTGGGGGATGTTAAAGCGCTCCACGGACGGTGGTAAAAGCTGGTCGGCAGCCGAAAGACTTCCCAAAGACATCTATGGGCCGATAAAAAACAAACCTGAATTATTGGCCGACGGTACCTTGTTATGTCCGTCAAGCTCAGAGGATAATGATTGGCGCATTCATATGGAATTCACCAAAGACGGCGGCCGCACTTGGTCCCGCACAGAAGCGCTAAATGATGGTGTAACCACATCAGCGATCCAGCCGAGTATTTTGAAATTACCCAACGGCAAATTGCAGCTGGTTTGTCGGTCAGAAAACGACTATATTCTCCAAAGCACCTCATCAGACAATGGAAGAAGTTGGGCTACCTTAACGCCCACTACGCTACTTAATCCGAACTCAGGAATTGATGCGGTAACCTTACAAGATGGGAGACATGTAATTGTTTACAACAACACAAAAAAAGGTCGCAGCCCGCTAAATGTAGCTATTTCATCTGATGGCCAAACATGGAAAGACATCGCAACATTAGAAAATGAGCCTGACGGCGAGTTCTCATATCCAGCGGTCATCCAGGCATCAGATGGGAAAATCCACATAACTTACACGTGGAAGCGGAAGAAAATTAAACACGTGATCATGACGCTTTAATATGTCAAATCTCGACCTGGCGATTATTGGAATTTATCTCCTCAGCATGATTGGGGTGGGTATTTATTTCTCCAGAAAAAACAATAGTTCGGAACAATTTACCACTGCTTCAGGTCAAATCCCTGGCTGGGCACTAGGGCTAAGCTTTTATGCTACGTTTTTGAGTGCGATTACCTTTCTGGGTGATCCTGGCAAGTCCTTTGGCAGTAATTGGAATCCTTTCGTTTTTAGCCTTTCCATACCCTTAGCTGCACTAGTTGCGACAAAATTATTTGTTCCATTTTACCGGAATGGAGTGGCTATAAGTGCTTATTCGCATTTAGAAGAGCGTTTTGGTGCTTGGGCGCGAACATATGCGATGGTATGCTTCATTATGACGCAGTTAGCCCGCATGGGTACAATTTTCTATGGTTTAGCGTTGACTATTAATGCACTTACGGGCATTCAGCTAGAGTTAATTATTTTGGTTTCAGGTTTGGTCATCATATTTTACACCGTATTGGGGGGGATGGAAGCGGTCATTTGGACGGAGGTTATTCAGGCAATTTTAAAAACACTTGGCGCCTTGTTAATTCTTGCGCTCATTATCAATCAAATTGGTATGGCTGACGTGCTCGCGATTGGGCAACGGGATGCAAAGTTTAGTTTAGGAAGCTTCGCGCCTGATGTAACAACAAGTTCGTTTTGGGTGATTTTGGCGTATGGATTTTTTATTAATTTGACGAATTTTGGAATTGATCAAAACTACATTCAGCGGTACCATACGGCCAAAAATACACAAGATGCAGCCAAAAGTATTTGGCTTTGCGTTGCGTATTATGTTCCTGTTTCCTTCTTGTTTTTCTTTATAGGTACAGCCTTGTATGCCTACTATGATTTAAATCCGGTGCTTATTGCAGACTTAAAGCAGCAGGTCGCGCTCGAGAAAAATATGAGTGTCGGAATGCTTAAAGCGTCTGATTATGGAGATCGGGTTCTCCCCTACTTTATGAAAACGCAGATCCCCAAAGGAGTGCTTGGTTTATTATTGGCTGCACTTTTATCGGCTGGGATGAGCACCATGAGTTCGGGGATGAACAGCTCTGCAACGGTATTTTTGAAAGATATTTACTTGCGGTATTTTCAACCGGATTTGACTCCGCAAAAGCAACTTCGCGTCCTACTTATCGCCACGGTTGTGATGGGATGTTTGGGAATCCTTTTTGGAATTAGCATGATCGGTGTTAAAAGTTTGTTGGACGTTTGGTGGAAGCTTTCGGGTATTTTCGCCGGCGGCATGTTGGGGATATTTTTACTTGGTTTTTTAGCCAAGCATGTGACGAATGGCGCTGCCAAAATAGCGGCAGTAGTGGGCGTGATTGTTATCGCCTGGATGTCTTTCAAAGACGTATTGCCAACAGCTTATCAGAGCCCACTCGATGGTAAATTGACCGTTGTCGTGGGAACCTTAACTATTTTATTCGTAGGCATTTCGGCCCAATTTTGGATGAAAAAAAAATGATTTTACCCAAAGGATTTATACCGGTTATGTTAACTCCATTTACATCAGAAATGGACATCGATGTACCATGCTTACGGGCCTTAACTGAATTCTATATAGAACAGGGCGCGGTGGGACTTTTTGCGAATTGTCTTTCTAGCGAAATGTATGAATTGAGTCCGGAGGAGCGACTTAAGGTGATCGATATTGTGGTGAAACAAGTAAATGGCCGCGTACCCGTGGTTGCTACTGGAACAATGGGGGGAAGCATTTCAGAAATGGCTTCTTTCTCGCGGGAGGTGTATGCACTAGGTGTAGATGCCGTGATTATTTTAAATAATCAATTTGTTTTGGAGGAGGAGTCAGATGCAGAATTTTTACGCCGAATGCACGCGTGGTTGGATTTAACGCCGGGTATTCCATTTGGCATTTATGAATGTCCCGTTCCCTACAAACGTTTGATTAGTGTTGAAGTTTTAAAAGATTTAGTAACGACAGGAAGGTTATGTTATCACAAGGACACATCGCTTTCTTTGCCCGCTGTTCAAGCGAAAATCGATGCGGGAAAAGGATATGTATTTGGTGTATATGACGCATATATCGAACATGCAATCGCTTCGTTACAAGCGGGTTCAATGGGCCTTTCATGCATTCAGGGCAACTATTTCCCAGATCTTATTGTTGAATTATGCCAAAAGCCAAATCAGGGAAATCACATACAGGAATTTATGTGTAAACATATGCAACTGATGCATCAGGTATATCCGACGAGCGCAAAATATGTATTGAATAAAATGGGATTTCCAATTGGGCTTGAGACGCGCAGAAAGGTAGGGGAGCTAAGCCCAGAAATATGTCTGGCTTTGGACAATTTAATTGAAGAACGAAAAAATCTATTGGAATACTAGACTTTTGTTTTTACATTAAAATGTTATTTAGTTTGTTGATGAAGTATAGTTTCAAAACGCTGTCTGAAATTCGGATAGCGTTTTTACTTTTTCAGCAAATCCCGAACGATTTTCAGATGATGTTCGGTATGAATCCATAAAAATTTGATGGTTTGGTTACGATTTAAATCTCCAAAATATGGGTGTGGAAAAAACTGATTTGGCGCTACGCTCATGAGATTAATGATGGCCAAACTAGCACGTTCAAGCGCTTCCTGTAAATCCATATCTGGCGTAGGCTCAACAGCTTTAGGAGCTTTTGCTTTTCCACGAGGAATTTGTTTCGAGAGAAAAATGTAGAATTTAATCCAAGAATATCTCGGTTTGTATTTAGTCGGATCTGATTTCGCAACTGCAGTAGTGACTTGGTTGATGACAAGAATACTATGGGCGAGATGCCAGCCAACTGACGCATGAGAAATATCCGAATTATGGGTTTCTGCCATTGGAATCATGGATTCCATTTCGGCTAGTTGCTTCGCAAGTTTTTGGATCATAAGCGCATTTGAATGAATAATCCGTGATTTGATTTTTCGAGTTTCTTTGGTCCATACGCGTCCAGGTTGGAGCCTAGTCCAACCGTGAATTTATCAAAAGTTAAACCCGCTCGGAGGCTTATCCCACTGCGCGCATGGACATCATTTTTAACATCTTGAACGATTAATCCTTGCAAGCGGGTATACAAGCGTATTTTATCGGATAATTTTGGTTTAAATTCTGCGAGTGCGACTGTTTCTAGTGCAGGTCCAGGTCTGAAATTATAGGTAGGAAAAATGACGATTAAGTAATCTGGGCTGGCTTTTAAGAACTGAAACCCGACGGTCGGAACGAAACCCAACTTATAATGCCATTGTAAGCCGGATGCGGCTGAAAAGCCTTTCCCAAGTGCGTAGGTGATCGAATTATTGAGTACAATCTCCGTCTCAGAGGGAGTATTTTGATAGTCGGCCGCACCTACCGTAACATTAAAAAAGTTGAATTTCCCCGCAACATCGATGGGCCGATTAATAATGATTAGTAGGTTAGCCCGGTTATTCCCCGCCATTACCTCTACAGGCAATGGGGCTTTTTGGCCTAAAACAGCGGATAAATTTAAAAAGCAGGCGACAAGGAGTAATAAATTTTTCATGGCACCAAAGTTACAAAATGCTTAAATAGCCATTCTTTTTTGCGACCAAAAAGCAAAAAATGCAGCCGTAATAAACATGATGAGGCTATATACAACGGCGGGAATGGTCATGGTTCCGTCGTGTAAAATACTAAGCGCAATGTAAATAGCAAGAGAACCGTTGTGTATACCCACTTCCATCGAAATAGCGACCGCTTGCTTGGGAGGCAGACGAAACAGACGTGGAAGGCCATATCCGATTCCCAGACAGCCAAGATTAAATGCCAAAGCGGCTAGTCCAACCGTCGCGAAATCCTCCCAAAGGTGATCGATTTCTTTCAACCCGGCTAGGATAATTAATAGGGCCAAAAACAGCCCTGAAGCGATCTTTACATATTTTTCTACTTGCTTTGCCATCGCAGGGAAATAGAATTTAAGTATCATGCCGATCGCTATGGGCGTAACTATCAATATAAAAACTTCGAGTAGTTTCTGGAATTGCAAAGGGACATATGCGTCTGCTTGCATGAAATAGGCCATCGAAAAATTAACAATAACACCGATAGAAATGATAGACAAAAGACTGTTTAGCGCCGTGAGGGACACATTGAGCGCCACATCGCCATTCGCCATGTGACTGTATAAATTCGCTGACGGTCCACCGGGGGCAGCAGCGAGTAGCATCAGTCCTATAGCCAGTGCTGGGGGGAGGTTGGTGACAATGGCAATGCCAAAACAGAATGCCGGCAGGATGATCATTTGCGTAAGAAGCCCGATGAGAATTGCTTTGGGGTAACGAAAAATCCGTTTAAAATCGTCCAATGTGAGCGATAAGCCTAACCCAACCATAATAATGGCGATGGCAAGGGGCATGAGGATGAGGGAAAGAAAACTTGCTTGCATGCGTAAATTTTTGAACCTTGCTGGAAATTAAGTTAAAATTTGATTGTTATCCTAAAAATCATGGCGCGTCTGGCTTTGTGGATCTTCTGTCCAAAAGTTCAGATTCAGGGAGCAGAGCTTATGAAATCTCGTGGGCCATTGCTGATCGTTGCAAATCACCCAGATTCATTTTTAGATGCCGTGATTTTGGGCGCATATTATCCACGGAAGCTACATTTTTTAGCGCGTGGAGATGTTTTCCGTAATCCTGTATATGGGTTTTTGTTGCGTTCAATCGGGATGATCCCGATTCATCGGGCACGAGAAGGCCGCGAGCATTTACATTTGAATGCAGGAACTTTTCAAGAATCGGTCGAGGTACTTCGGCGCGGCGATGGTTTATTAATCTTTATTGAGGGAATCTGTTTGTTGACCCATGAAATCCAGCCCTTCAAAAAAGGGGCAACCCGAATATTAGAGGCCGCTCAAGCCGCGGGCATTCAGCCGATGGTACATGTGGTGGGTTTAGGTTATTCTGATTTTAGGGCTTTTGGGAAGGTAATTTCTATTTCAATAGCCTCATTTTCGGAGGAAATGATTTTCAATCATGCGCGGCATCGCTTAGATTTTAATGCAGCGGTACGGGAGCTGATGGTTCGTTTGGTTCGCGTGCCTGAAGAGGTAGTGGTTCTTCGAAAAGGGCTGTTTTATTATGTGAACCTACCTTATTTCCGGTTGGTCAGCGATTTTGTGTGGAGTCGTACGGCAGGAACGGTTTTTTATGATTCGGTGCTATTTGGGGTTTTATTGTTCACCTATCCTATCTATTTATTTATATTTTCAGCTGTAGTTTTTGGGATTGTAGGAATTCCGATGGTCGTGACGATTCTTGCGTTGCCCGTGGGATTTCGTTTAATGAGTTTGCAGGTGGTGAATAAAAATCAATAAACGCATCAAAAAGGTTTGCGTATAGGGCACTTTCCCCCTTACCTTTGCCAAACCTTGGAGGATTGGCAAAGGTAGCGAGAGAAGGGTTCGTTGAAATACAAAAATTAGACAACATGACTAAACCATATGATTTCCTGATTGTGGGTGCCGGATTTTTTGGCAGTATTTGTGCCCGAGAATTAACCAATCAAGGATATACGTGTTTGGTCATCGAAAAGCGCGACCACATAGGTGGTAATTGTTACACGGAAAAGCGCGATGACATTCATCTCCATGTATATGGCGCACATATTTTCCACACGTCGAATGAGCGTGTTTGGAATTGGATTAATCAATACGCCAAATTTAATCACTACACAAATCGACCTATTGCCAATTACAAAGGCGAACTATTTGCTTTGCCATTTAATATGTGGACGTTTAACCAACTTTGGCAAGTAAACACGCCAGAAGAGGCCCAAAAAATCATCGCCGAACAAGGAAAAGATATCGTGGGGGAACCACAGAATTTGGAGGAGCAAGCCATCAAGTTGGTAGGTAGAGATATCTACGAAAAACTAATTAAGGGATACACCGCCAAACAGTGGATCAAAGACCCGAAGGAGTTGCCAAAGGAAATCATCAAGCGTTTACCTGTTCGATTTACCTTTGACACAAACTATTTCAACGACCGTTTCCAGGGAATTCCAGAAGGTGGATATACGCAGATATTTGAGAAATTACTAGACGGAATTGAGGTGCGCTTGCATGTAGATTATTTGGAGAACAAAGACGCGTACAACGCGCTCGCCAATAAAGTCATTTACACGGGCCCGATAGATTCCTATTTCGATTATCAGCACGGGGAATTAGAGTACAAGACCACGCGTTTTGACCATGTAAAAAAGGAATATCCCAATCACCAAGGTGTTGCTGTCATGAATTATACGGATGCTGAAATCCCATATACGCGCATTATTGAACACAAACATTTCGAGTTCAATGATACCCCAAAAACGTGGATCAGTTACGAATATCCAGAGCCTTACCAAGCCGGCAAAACTGAACCGTATTATCCGGTAAATGATTCGCTAAACAATGAATTATTCAGCCGCTACCAGGCATTAGCTGCAGCGGAGTCTCATGTATATTTTGGAGGGCGATTGGGGGAATATAAGTATTACGACATGCACCAAATCATCGAACGTGCACTCACCATGGTGGAAACTTTCAAGCCTTAACCCACCCTACCTTTGCCAATCCTCCAAGGTTTGGCAAAGGTAAGGGGGAAAGATCCCCCGCGCAAATCCCTCATTTTCTTATACCTGAAGATCCATGGAAATTCGGCACGAATAATCCATAAATCTCAAATCAGAGCTCATAAATTCAAGAACCTGATTTTATCTGTATCCGATAAAAAAATCAGTTACTCATAAAAAAAAGAGCTAGAGCGTCATTACACACCCTAGCCCATTACCTGCTCCTAGAAGCAGCATGCCTTCCGGCAAAAGA
>JACCDM010879271.1_pt1 | contig 15255 bp, 13 predicted proteins | sample 7445851 | NCBI WGS metagenome assembly JACCDM01 (sample SAMN15323438, study PRJNA562643) | freshwater metagenome | isolation source: river surface water | place: USA:Blue River Watershed | collected 2017-08-16
CACACATCGCACATGGCTCTAAGGTCACAACTAAAGTGCAGCCATCGAGACGGGATTTCTGTAAACGTGCAGCGGCGCTTCTTATTGCAACAACCTCTGCGTGGGCGGTTGGATCGTTATTAGCCTCGCGTTCGTTAAACCCTCTTCCGATAACGATTCCATCACTATTTATTACAAGGGCTCCGACCGGTACATCGCCAGCGTCAGTTGCACTGTGAGCAACATCAATCGCTAGGCGCATCAGCTCCTCGTTATTCTGCATAGCCCGACTTTATCGGTAAGGTTGGTGCCATGAAAGTACATGTCGCCAATCACCCACTTATCTCTCATAAGTTAACCGTTCTCCGTGATGAGCGCACAGATTCCCCCACTTTCCGCCGCCTCGTTGAAGAGCTCGTAACTCTCTTGGCATACGAAGCGACTCGCGATGTAAAGACAGTTTCAATCAAGATTAAAACACCAGTTACTGAGACAACTGGTCTCAAGATGGCAGAGCCTCGTCCAGTCGTCGTTCCTATCCTTCGTGCAGGGCTGGGAATGCTTGAAGGTATGACGAAGTTACTTCCTACTGCACAAGTTGGTTTCTTAGGCATGGTTCGTGATGAGAAGACACTTAAGGCGAGTACATATGCAAACCGTCTTCCAGAAGATCTCTCTGGACATCATTGTTTTGTACTTGATCCAATGCTCGCAACCGGTGGAACCTTGGTTGCTGCCTTCGAATACCTCATCGAGCGCGGTGCGAGTGAAATTACCGCAATCTGTCTCTTGGCCGCTCCTGAAGGAATTAAAGTCGTAGAAGATGCATTTAAAGATTCTGGCGTACCGATTACATTGGTAACTGGATCACTCGACGAGAAACTCAATGAGAATGGGTATATCGTCCCTGGACTTGGTGACGCTGGTGATCGACTCTACGGAGTCGTGTAATGGCATCAACTTCTCCTGGCTACGGAATCACCATCCGAGTCGAGGGCGCTCCTGAACTTCAACCAGTCGCACTCGTTACCGCAACCATCACAAGTGCTGGAGCAGCTATTACCGCTCTCGACGTGGTCGAATCCCATTTAGACCGAGTTGTAGTTGATATTACCTGCGACACTATCGACAAAGATCACGCTCTCGAAATAAATGCTGCAATCGCAGCTCACTCCGGCCTGACAGTTCGCAAAGTCAGTGACCGAACATTCTTGCTCCATCTCGGTGGAAAGCTCGAGATCAACTCCAAGGTACCTTTAAAAACCCGAGATGATTTATCTCGCGCATATACCCCGGGCGTTGCGCGCATCTGCCAGGCGATTGTTGATGACCCCTCAGATGTTCGCCGACTCACCATGAAACGCAACACCGTCGCCGTTGTGACCGACGGATCAGCAGTGCTCGGCCTTGGAAATATCGGCCCGGCAGCAGCACTTCCAGTTATGGAAGGAAAGGCGGTACTTTTCAAGCGTTTTGCCAATATCGATGCTTGGCCAGTCTGTCTCGATACTCAAGATGTCGATGAGATTGTTCGCACTGTTCAGTTAATCGCACCTGTCTACGGTGGAATTAACCTCGAAGATATCTCGGCGCCACGCTGCTTTGAAGTTGAAGCACGTCTCCGCGAACTCTTAGATATCCCAGTGTTCCACGATGACCAACACGGAACCGCAATTGTTGTTCTCGCTGCTCTACGTAATTCGCTCAAACTTGTTAACAAATCTATGACCGATGTAAAGATTGTGATGAGTGGAGCTGGTGCTGCCGGCACAGCCATTGCGCGGCTACTTGTCCTCAGCGGTGCTAAAAACATCATCGCCTTCGATAAAGATGGTGTTATCTGTAAATCTTCATATGGCGAAGATTCGATGCGTCGCTGGTTTATCGACAACTCCAACCACGACAACTTCCAAGGCGAAATCCATGCAGCCATGGCTGGTGCCGATGTCTTTATTGGTGTCAGCGCTCCTGATGTCATCACAGAAGCTGATGTTGCCTCTATGGCACAAGGTTCAATTGTCTTCGCACTTGCCACTCCAAATCCAGAGATTGACCCCGCAATCGGTCGTAAATACGCCACTGTTGTCGCAACCGGTCGTAGTGATCAGCCGAATCAGATTAACAATGTCTTGGCATTCCCTGGAATTTTCCGTGGACTTCTCGATGCTGGCGTGAGCAAAATTGAAGACGAACTTCTTGTTGCTGCAGCTGAGGCAATTGCAGATTGCGTCTCTGAATCTCAGCTCAACGCCTCATTTATCGTTCCAAGCGTCTTCGATGCTCAAGTTGTCACTAAGGTGGCAGCTGCTGTGAAGAAGATTTCTCTTCGATAGCCATGACTTCCTACGCCGCATCTTTTGATACACAGTTCTCTTCGCTTGCACCATTTGTTCTCTATATATTGATTGGTGCGATTGTCTTCATCGAAACAGGTCTGCTATTTGGCTTCTTCCTCCCGGGAGATTCAATACTTTTCAGTGCAGGGCTAGTGGCAGCAGCGCACGGCAATGTAAATATCGTGCTCCTGGTTTCCATCATTGTTGCCGCCGCTTTCTTTGGCGATCAAGTGGGCTTTGTGCTGGGCAGAGTAATTGGTAGACCGTATCTTGATAAGCGCCAATCACCCCGTATCAAAGCGATGGTTGTAAATGCAGAACGCTTTTACGAGAAGACCGGCTGGTGGGCCGTGATTGCTGCACGCTTCTTCCCTTGGGTCCGTACCTTTGTGCCGCCAATCGCGGGTGCTTCCATGATGAACTACTACAAATTTCTCTCTGCAAATATCATCGGAGCGATTCTCTGGGGTGCTGGAATAACTCTCGCCGGTTACTACGCTTATTCAATTCCGTGGGTGAAGAACTTTTCCTACGGAATCGCTGCCTTCTTTATTATCGGTTCTGCTATCTCCGTCTTTGTGAATTATTCACGCCGCCCACGATAACTCCCAGATAGGTCATCGCGATTCCTATTACGAGGTACCAACTCACTCGAACGCCTTCGGTGGGCGAGACCATATCAATCAATAACGAGCCCAATAAGTTTCCGCCAACGCTAAAGAGCGTAAAGGTGAGAACTCCCAGGTGCTGCACAATCTTTGATGTAAAGGCAATATAGATAACACCAATTACGCCACCTGTGTAGATCCACCATGGACCTGATGGAAGAGGAGATAACTCGGTGTCGCCAAAGACAATTAAGAGAGTTAAGAAGATAAAGAGGAAGCTTGTTCCCATAAAGAAGTTAAGTAATGATGTAGTAAAACTTTGATGAGAGTGCTCATTAATCTGGCCATTGAGGGCACGCTGTACGCCGACCACTGCACCAGCAATACCCGCTAAGAAGACTGCAAAGAGCGCCAAATCCGCCGCTTCAATTCGGTCCAACACCGATATAAAGACTGCAAAGACGGTAAAGATTGCAGCAGCTGTACGACGGAAGGTGATCTGCTTCTTACCGCCACCGGTAATGCCTAGACGATCAACTAAAAGCGATGCTGCTGTCTGTCCGGCGATAGAGGCGACAGAGTAAATAGCCACGCCTATTACGGGCACGACATGGGTCTGGATGCCTACGAAGGTCCCACCTAATGCACCCGCAAAGAGCGTCCACTTCGGTATCTCGTGACGGTTCACAGCGCCGCGCAGATTTCGAACTCCTAATTTAATTGAAGGTGAGAAGAGTGCAATCGCCGCAATGATGATGAGCCCTGAACCAAAAGAGATGAGCGCTGCTTGAACGCCGTTATCGAGTCGAGATGAGAGTTCACCATTTGCTCGCGCTTGTAGCGCAATCATTACGCCAGAAATTGTTGCTAAAACGTCGAGGCGTTGGTTCTCCTTAGAAGCCATCTCTAACCTTCTAGCGCCATCGTGATTGAGAGCCACTCTTCTTCGCGCAAAGCTAATTCGGATGAGATCTTTAACAACTGCTCTGAAATCTCAATCAGTTTTGCAGAATCCGCTGCCGAGGATTCTTGCTCTTGAATAAGGCGTGTTACCTCGGCCTTTCCTTTTTCTATCTGACGTTCCACGCGTGCCAGGTCTTTCTTCAATTGCCGCTCTTCCGCCGCACTTGATTTTTTTCCGGAACCGCTAGCACCCTGCGTTGGAGTTAGTTGTTGATGACGTAGTTGCAAATACTCATCCACTCCGCGAGGCAAGTCACGGAGTTGCAAATCTCCTAGCAGTCCTACAAAACGATCACAAACTCTTTCGAGGAAGTAACGATCGTGCGAGACAACAAGCAGGGTGCCACCATAAGAATCTAGGAGGTCTTCTAGTTCGGTAAGAGTCTCAATATCAAAATCATTTGTAGGCTCATCGAGCATTAATACGTTCGGCGCATCCATCAATAAACGAGTTAATTGCAAGCGTCGACGTTCGCCACCGGAGAGATCTCCTACCGGTGTCCATTGGCCGTCGCGATCAAAACCAAGGCGTTCGCAGAGTTGCGATGCAGAAAGCGTCTTCCCTTTTCCAAGTTCGACGTACTGGGCGACATTCTCTACCGCTTCAAGTACTCGCCAGGTTGGGTCGAGTTCATCTAGATGCTGTGTAAGGAAGGCTATTTTCACTGTTTTTCCAGTGACCAGCTTTCCGGCAGCGGGAGCCAATTGACTCGCAAGCACGCGCATCAGAGTGCTCTTGCCGGCGCCATTTACTCCAATTATTCCGATGCGATCACCGGGGCCGATATTCCAAGTCAGGTGTGAAAGCAGCTCTTTATCTCCGGCCTTAACTTGCATATCTTGGGTCTCAAGAACGGTCTTACCGAGTCGGTTGAGTGCGAACTTGAGTAATTCGCTTCCATCGCGCGGTGCAGGTTCAGCAGAAATCAATTCATTGGCGGCATCAACTCGGAATTTAGGTTTTGTTGTTCGAGCCGGAGCACCTCTACGCAACCAAGCTAATTCTTTTCTAATGAGATTATTTCGTCGAGCCTCGGTTGCCGCAGATTGGCGTGAGCGTTCTGCCTTTGCCAAGACAAATGCTGAGTATCCGCCGTCGTACTCCTCGACATTTCCTTGTACTACTTCCCAGGTACGATCAGTAATCTCGTCCAAGAACCAGCGATCGTGCGTCACAACGAGAACAGCTAAATCCATTCGCTTCTTCAAGTACGCAGCCAGCCAAGCTACGCCTTCTACATCGAGATGGTTTGTTGGTTCGTCAAGGAGAACAAGTTCTACATCGTCTATCAATAACTTTGCTAATCCGACGCGACGCTTCTCTCCACCAGAGAGTTGGCCGAATGTTCTTTCAAATAGATGGTCATCAAAACCACCGAAGAGTCCAGTAAAGATTTCCCGAATGCGAGAATCTCCTGCCCATTCATGTTTTTCGCGATCACCAAGTACGACTTCGCCTACAGTCAGTTGTGGATCTGCCTTATCGATTTGTGCAAGAAAGCCAATATTTGTTGAGTTGGACTTTGTAACGCGACCAGAATCTGGGGACTCCTCACCAGTGATAATGCGCATCAAAGTGCTCTTGCCTGCACCATTGCGGCCAACAATTCCGATTCGTTCGCCCTCTGAGATACCGAGTGAGACTTTGTTGAGAAGTGGGCGAATATCAAAGGCTTTTGAGACCTCTTCGATGTTTACAAGATTGCGCGCCACGGTAGGAGAGCGTACCTTTCCCTCATGAAGGTTACTGACCGCGAATATGCCCTTGAACTCGATAAAAATGACCCGCTAGCTCACTTTAAGAGCCGATTCGTCATTACTGATCCCGATCTCTGTTATCTCGACGGCAATTCGCTCGGTCGCCTCCCCCACGACACCATCAAGGCGGTTAATGACTTCCTTACCCACGAATGGGGTCGCGAAGTCGTGACTGGATGGAGCCATTGGGTTGATGAAGCTCAGCCTGCAGGTGATTTGTTGGGTCGCTCTGTTCTTGGCGCAGCACCTGGTCAGGTACTTGTCTGCGATACAACCTCAGTTAATTTCTATCAGCTCTGTCTCGCTGCAATCAACTCTCGCCCCGGTCGCAAGACCATCATTACCGATGCGGCAAACTTTCCAACCGATCGTTACATCCTTGATGGAATTGCAAAGCAACTTGGTTTAAATCTTGTCATTATTGATAATGAAGAATCTTCAGTGTCAGAGAACGAGCGCATCACGGTAGATATCTTGAAACCATATATGAACGAAGATGTTGCATTGGTGACATTCGAAGTCATTCAATATCGATCTGGTGCTCGCAATGACATTAAATCAATAACTGATTTTGTTCGTTCTTTTGGTGCTTGGGTTGTTTGGGATGCGAGCCATGCTGCAGGTGCGATTGAGATGAACTTTGATGACAATGGCGTTGATCTTGCCGTTGGTTGCACATACAAATACGGTAACTCAGGTCCAGGATCTCCAGCCTGGCTCTACGTCAATAAGCGCGTACAGAATGAACTCCAGGTTCCCATTCAAGGTTGGTTCGGAAATGAGGATCAATTTGGAATGGGTCCCGAGTACGTAAAAGCTTCTGGCATCCGTGGCTTTCAAATCGCAAGCCCATCTATCATCGGTATTCGTGGCGTACAGACCGCCTTCTCAATGATTGAGGAGGCAGGCATCTCAGCAATCGCCAAGAAGGCCGCTATCGGCACTCAGATGATGATTGATTTATATGATGCTTGGCTGGCGGACCTAGGCTACACACTTCTTACATCGCGCGATCCAAACGAGCGAGGCGGACATATCTCCATTGGACACCCGCAAGCTGCGCAGATCTGCGTTGCGCTTCGTAAGTTCGTCAATGTAATTCCGGATTACCGCACCCCGAATGCAATTCGTCTTGCGATTGCTCCACTTCCAACCTCATACGTTGAAATTTGGGATGGATTCGAACGGCTTCGTGACCTTACGCTCTCGCGTAAATATGAGGAAATCAAGGGATCGGATTCACGCGTCACATGAGCGACCAATACGAATCAGCACTGACTTACACCTCTTATTTACAGGTTGATGAGCTCCTTAAACTTCAAAAACCTCTCTCTGATGGTCCCGAACATGATGAACTCCTCTTTATTATCATTCACCAAACATACGAACTCTGGTTTAAGCAACTTCTTCATGAATTTACTGCTGCTGGCAAGGCGATGGAGGAGGGCGAAACGCATTACACGCTGACCCTCTTGGGTCGCATCCGCACCATCATGAAGGTCTGCGTGGCTCAAGTAGATATTCTCGAAACGATGACGCCACTTCAATTCAATGCATTCCGCGGGTATCTCTCTTCTTCCAGTGGATTTCAATCAGCACAATTTCGAAAAGTTGAGGCGATTCTCGGTCGTCGTGATAACAAGATGGCCGGACATCTGCCACCAGAGATGCAGGCCGAGATTAAAGAAATCACCGATCGCAATTCGATATGGGATTCATTTATTACTTATGTAGCACGCAGAGGTTATTCAATCCCTGACTCAGTTTTAGATCGTTCTCCATCGCTTGCCTACGAGAGCAATATTGAAGTTCAAGATACTCTCTTAGAATTGCATCGTTCGGATCCCGAGGCTGCGATGGTTGCTGAGCGCTTACTCGATATCGATGAAGGAATTCAGGAGTGGCGCTATCGCCATGTGAAGATGGTTGAGCGCACAATCGGTGCCAAGATGGGTACTGGCGGATCAAGCGGCGTGCAATATCTAGCGAGCACACTCTTCAATCCAGTTTTTAAAGATCTCTGGGAGATCCGATCACGTTTCTAGGATGGTAAACCTTTTACAACGATTGTCTCGAGCGGCAGACGCTCGCGCTTAGCAAGTTCGCGCTCTAACAAAGGGCCACTTAATTTCTCAGGTGAATCTTGCATACCCACTGCCATGACGACCACAGGAATCAAATCATCAGCGATGGAGAGCACGCTCTGTGCGACAGACTTATCAAAGCCAGTCATCTGATGAACAATCAGGCCACGATCATGAGCTTCGATTGAGAGTTGGGCTACTGAAAGACCGCAGTCATATTGATAATCGGCATATGGGGAACCGTCTACCTTTGTGGTCTTTCCAGCGACCAAGATAAGCGCAGATGCATTGACTGCCCATTTCTGGTTGAACTCACCGAGTGAAGAGAGAATTTGTGCGAAGACTTCATCGCCGCGCTTTCCTACAAAGTAACGCCATGGCTGACCATTAAATGCCGATGGGGCCCAGCGTGCTGCTTCAAGTATGGCCAAGAGATCTGTATTAGAGATGACTGCCTCTGCATTAAAGGAACGAGGACTACGTCGTGTAGCAATGATTTCATTTACTGGTGTTGATGTCTCGGCTCTCATAGACGAGAACTTTAGTTGAGAATTGTGATTACTTCTCTTTGAAAATTTTTAATAAATTACTGAGGTGTCTTTTTGATATTGATTACCTCGCGTTGAATGCCATAAGCCTTCTCTGCTATCTCTCGACGGCGTGCGACGTAAGTATCTGATGCACCGGCAATGAGATGTTCAAATCGCGCATCGCCTTTAATGAGCGGGTGCAGTTCCTTGGCAGTTGTCTGCGATCCCCATACAGGAGTCTCACTCTTAATTTCATTTACCTTTAAATAAGGGTGAAGTGTGCGATAGATATGACCTAATTTACGAAGTCCAACCCATGCAATATGTCGCTTGCCGCGGTTGATGTGATCTTGTAACTTCAAACGGTTGTAGGTAAACCACGATGGACGCTTCGGTTCTTCGCGCGTTGCTAAGTCGAAGAGAATCTTTGCAATCTCAGCACCGCCTGTAGTCGCGGGAAGCTCCTTGCATTTTGCGGCGAGACGTGCGCGCACCTCTGGATCTTGTAGCTTTCTCACCGCTGCGGTGATGTCATGAAGATCGGCTTGGTTACCGCGAATGGCGAAACCAAAATCATGGCCCCACTGCGCGCGGGCCTCTTGATCATCGGTGCCGCGAATATTTGAGATAAATACTGTCGGCAAACATGCCGGCAAGTTCTCATGGAAACCGTTATAGCCCGTAGCAGATACACCGGCATCAAAGGCATGAAGTACGCGAGCTAATGGAAAATGGCGTACAACGCGGATATCTAAACCGTCTGGAGCCAGCGATTTTCCATTGGTATCAAATGGCTGCTTCGTCAAAATGACTTGCAAATCTTTCCAACCAAGTAGACCAGAGAGCGCAGCTGTTAACTTCTCATTGACATCGCTATCACCCGTGCCTAGCTGAACCAATACCGCTGGGCGATTGAGATCAAGACCCAGTACCTTTCGGGCCTCATCACGAGATAGCGCTTCATCCTCACGGAAGAGAGAAACAGGAGATGTCAGAGTTGCATCTTTGCGAGTTGCAGTCGGACCAAAATCATAGGCGCGTGCCATATCTCCTGGTTCGACGATGTAATCCATCATCTTTGACTGCATACCAAGGACAAACCTCTGTGGTTTCTTCTGCCATAACCCTCTTCGCACCCAGACTAAAGCCAATTTGGGGTGCGAGAACTTCGCTGCAATCACACCTGGGTAAGGAACTACGCCATCAAAAGACATTACCGTCGCGCCGGTTTCGTCGACGAGAGCCATGAGGCGATCCCGCAGATATACATCCCAATTATCACGTGTCATCCAACCGCGATCTTTACCCGGAATATACTCAACGCGGATTCCAAGGTATTCAGGGATCTCAGCAATTCCGCCAGCCATAGAGACGATGATGGGATTGGCGACCTTCTTCAACTCAATCGCTATCGCTGTCGCTCGCACGAGATGGCCCATTCCTACGCCATTACTTGTCGCGAGAATGATGGTTGGCTTATTCATGATGGGAAAGGCTACCAATACTTGCCGTTAATGAGTTTAATTAACCCTATGCCTCAGACAATTCATCCAACTAAAGCCCGTCTCATCGAGACTGCAGCAGAGATTTTAGAAGGTCAACTCCCCGAAGTAGTACAGGTAGATGAGATTCTTGATAAATCTGGAATATCAAAAGGAAGTCTCTACCACCACTTTGAAGATCTCGGTGAACTCCTTGAGGCAGCGCAAGTAGCTCGATACGCAGCTTGGGTTGATCGCAGTATCTCGTTAATTGTTCCAGTTCTCTCCGGTGCAAAAAATCGGGACGATATCATCGAGGGTTTGGCTAAATTAACAACGTATACGCAGTCACCCGATTACAAAGCAACCCGTTTCTCTCGCGCAAGAACTTTAGCCAATTCAGAATCTTCCGAAAGATTTACAAAAGCTCTTGGGCTGGAACAAGATCGACTCACCACGGCATTGGAAGATTTGGTATCCGAGGCAAAAAATAAGGGATTATTTAAGCAAGAGTTAGACTCCAGAATAATTGCAGTATTTATCCAAAGTTATACCCTTGGGAAAATTGTCGATGACATCGTTCCCGTGCCTATGGCACAAGAAAAGTGGGATGCATTCATTCTAGATATGCTCATTGCCACAATGGTGTGCTAGCAGTTGCAACTTTCTTGGCCTTCGGAGATAATTGCGCAGCGCAGCAATGCGTGATTCAAAGGAGAGTACAGAACAAAACCGCTTCTAAGCTAGAGGCTTTTGTAGTACAGCGTTACAAATGACAACATCACATACGATGCAGGCGCCACACGCCAATACCTATCGTCGAGTTCCATCCTCATCAACACCAATTTCTCCCGAGAAGGTTGCTGCAGTATTGGCAGCCGAGTGGGAGCTCTTCACAAAGAACACAAAGGCCTCAGAGGCCGAGAGCAAGCGCGCCTTCACCTCGCTGCCACTAGGTGTTACCTCAAGTTTCCAGCACTGGGATCCATATCCGATCTCCATTGCGAGCGCCAACGGCGCATACATGACCGATGTCGACGGACGTAAGCTGCTCGATCTCTCAATGGGCTTTGGTGCAATGCTCGCCGGCCACCTCAACCCGGTAGTGGTTGAGGAGATTGAAGATTCGCTGAAGCGAGGAATGCTCTTCGTAACGCCTTCTCCTACTTCAACAGATGCCGCCGAGCGCATCTGTAAGCGCTTTGGTATCGATCAGGTTCGCTTCACCAACTCAGGCACCGAATCCACGATGTATGCCGTACGCGTTGCTCGTTCTGCTACAGACAAAATGGGCATCCTCAAGATTGAGGGCGGTTATCACGGAAGCTACGATCCTTTTGTAGTCTCTTCAAAGCCACCTGTCGACAAGATTGGTAATCCTGAGAAGCCAAAGCCTTATGTCGATTCGAACTTGGTTCCAGGAGATATCTACGTTGTTCCATTTAATAATATTCCAGCGCTTGAGAAGATGTTTAAAAAGAATGCAAAGAAGCTAGCGTGTTTCATCGTTGAACCGGTACTAGAAAACCTAGCCATTGTCCTCCCTGATGCTGGCTATCTAGAACGTGTTCGCGAACTCTGCGATCAATACAATGTCGTCCTTATCTTTGATGAGGTGAAGACTGGTCTAACCGCTGGTGCACATGGTGCCTCCATGCGCCTCGGTGTTCAGCCAGATTTGATTACCCTTGCAAAATCAATCGGTGGCGGACTTCCGCTTGCTGCTTTTGGCGGCAAGAAGAAGTACATGGATTTTGTTACCAATAACAAGATGGCTCATTTCGGCACCTTTAATGGCAATCCACTCGCAATGGCAGGCGTTCGCGCCATCGACCGTATTGCCACCACCGAAACTCTTGGCGCAGCGGAAGCCCTTAATTTCCAAGCGCTCGAGCGCATCGGCGACATTATCGACGAGTATCAGTTGCCAGCGCACACTGTTGGTTTTGGGGTTAAAGGTTGTGTCACTTGGTCAACAACTCCAGTCCGCAACTACCGCGATTACAAGGCGACAGATTTTGGTGTAGCAGAGGCTCACTGGCTCTTCGCACTCAACCGTGGCATTATCACTCCACCAGGACTCGATGAGCAGTGGTTGATCTCGCTCGCTCATACCCAAACAGAAATCGACATCTTGGTTGATGACTTTGCTGAGTTCGCTAAGGCGTTACGAAGCTAATTACTTTCGCTTGCGACGCAAGTAAACCAAGAGACCTATCATGGTGATGATGAGTATCCCTGCCCAATTCCAAAACGAGATTGGGAAGGGTGCATGGTCTGGTAGTGGTTCTGAAATCTGACCATTTGCAGGTAAGAGAATCTGAGCGATGACACCCGCATGATCTGATGAATTACATAGGCCGCCGCTTGGCATCGCCATATTCATCTCTTCGGCAATCAGACGTGCATTCTCAACTTGTCCCTCATTTGAACAATCCCAAGTACTGCCGCTAGGCCAGGTATTTCCGATGATGCGTGCATTTATTGCCTCCGCGCCGTTCTTAATGAAGATGTAATCAAGGCGGTCTGTGAATCCATAGTTATTTCCTACGATTTTTCCTGCCTTATAACGCTTTACATCAGGGCCTGCCAATAGCGCGCTCATCCCCCAGGTGTAATTCTTAGGATCTCTTGCATCTGGACCGACATCAATAAACCCTGCCTGCCTCATTAACCAATAAGCGTTGCAATCCGAGAGCGAATTCGAGACCGAAGTCGGTGCTCCTTGATCCAGACATGTATTGCTCGATTCTGGTTGTCCACCTGGGTTATATCCGCCGGCGTTACGTGGATCTCTCGGATCAGAGTTGAAATCTCCAACAACGATGGTTGGCATTGTTGTCTTCGTTAAATCCGCAATCAATTGTTTGGCCTGCAGAGCAGCGTTGGGAACTTTGTTGCGATCCCACAAGGATTCCAGGTGGGTGGAGATAATTCTTACCTTTGAACCGTTATGTTCAAAATCAATCCATGTATATCCGCGATAGATTGTCATAATCTTTGGAATAATGCTGTAGCTCGCGTCGTATTCAGTATTTCCTACTCGAAGAATCTTGCCTGCGAGTTTTTTCTTCACAACAATGGCATCGCCGATTTCAAAGCCGCAAGCGGCTTTATCGCTTCCAAATAGGGGTTGAAAAGTCCGTGGATCTTCCACCATGGTCAAATATGGAATCGCAGGAATTGAATAACCAATATTGAGGGCATCCACACCATCTTTATTGGCAAGGATATATTCGCTACCGGCAGCTTTCGTTGCCGCTAAAAATTCTTGGGCAAAATCAAAGACTATTACCTTCTTACTCCAGAGATTCTTCTTGCAATACCAATAAGTCGCCTCCTGCAAGCCGACTACATCAGCATCTGCTGCTATTACCTCTGCGGCTAGCACGGGAGCTCGCTTACTAAAATCTGTAGCTTGTACTTGGTTCCACATGAACTGTGCGGCGGCCGAGAAATCTGGAATTAAATCCATCGCTACACCTACATCGGCACCCAAGTAGAGATTTCTCGACATCACCGTCAATGGCTGATCTGCCGCATGAGCCGGAGTTGCCATTGAGGCGAGAAGTATCAGAGGTAGTAACTTCTTGAACATGTGCCAAGCCTACGGCCGGAGAAAAGCCCCGAGTGTGAAAGGCACTCGAGGCTTAACTTGTGCGCGCGAAGGGATTCGAACCCCTAACCTTCTGATCCGTAGTCAGATGCTCTATCCGTTGAGCTACGCACGCTTATTTATTTGTGATTAATCTGGAGACGCAAATAATACCTTCTTATTAGAGCGCGCCCAAATTGAGCAATTCCTCGCGAGAAACAGCCTTTCTCCGTGGTTTTCCAAGCGGCTCACCCGCAGCCACTTCGGCCGCGTTGATCTGCTCCCAATGCATCTGAGTCACAATTTTATTGTGGGCAATCAAATCTGTAACATCGCCAGATTTCTTTGGTTCTTCGAGCTGTGAAACCAAGAGCTTCATGACTTCAGCAGCATCTGATTTATTGGTACCGATAACACCTGAAGGTCCACGTTTTGCCCAGCCAACAACAAAGAGATTTCCATCTACATGGCCCTCATTATTGACCACTTTGCCTCGCTCATATGGAATTCCTTCTAGAGATGTGGCTTCATATCCAATTGCAGTGATTACTAGGCCGCACTTGATTGAGAAAGTCTCATCTCCCCCGGTCCGTTGGAATACAACCTCTTCAACTCTGCCATTTCCTTTGATTTCAATGGGAGTAGCTAAAAATTGAAAGGTCATAGTGCGCTCATGCGAAGTTGGTTCGCTCTCAGCAATAAGCGTCATCGCGTCAAGGTTAGATTTTGTATCTTTCTCAATATCATCACCAGCACGCACTATTGCTGCCGCAATATCTTCTCGGTTAATCACAACATTGGTGTGTTCGAGTTTTGGAAGTTCACGAAGTTCTGGCGAAGTAAAGGCAGCATGTTCTGGCCCACGGCGTGCGCTCAAAACAACGTTCCGGATTGAACTTGAACGCAAAGCTTCAATTGCATGATCAGCTGTATCAGTTGGATCGAGCTCCGATGGTTCGAGCGCCAACATACGTGCAACATCCATTGCAACGTTTCCGGCTCCAATGACAACAGCTGTATGTGTAGAGAGATCAATCGCCTCATCTTTAAAGTCTGGGTGTGCGTTATACCAAGGGACAAATGTTGCAGCAGAGATCGAGCCAGGAAGATCTTCTCCTGGGATGCCAAGCTTCTTGCCCTTTGCAGATCCAGTGGCAATTACTACTGCGTCATACATTTCGCGCAATTGTTCGATGGTGAGATCGCTTCCGAGTTCAACGTTGGCGAATAGTCTGAATCCTTCGGTATTGGCAATCTTCTCAAAGACCTTTGAAACGGTCTTGATCTTGGGGTGATCTGGTGCGACACCGCTGCGGACCAGGCCCCATGGGGTGGGCAGACGTTCAATCATGTCGATAGCGAAAGAGAGTTCTTCGGTCGCGAGATTTTGAAGCGCCTGGGCAGCGAAGTAACCAGCCGGACCAGCACCGACAATTGCGATTTTGTATCTCTTCACTCGCTTACCCCTTAACTATCAGGGTTGAAGTTTACCTGTCGTTAGGAGTTGGTGATACCTGCATCCGTTATATGGGCGGTGCTAGCAGAGATATTAACCACCATATTGGTGTTCTTATTCTGACGAATTTGGAAGGCATAGTAAGAGTTTGGCGCTAGATCGAGCACCAAGGTGGTTGCAGTATTGGCACTGATTGACACTGCGGTATAGCTACCAGAACCACAGACATCGTTTGAGATAAAGGTGACATTGGCTGCGCAGCGACGGAAATTCGCGATTAATGTTCCTGACGGAAGTACAAGGGTCATGGTGAAGCGAGAGAGTGCAAAATTACCTTGATTGTGGATGTAGAAAATTTTGGCGCGTCCATTAATGACCGGAGTAGTCAGCCCAGCAAATGGGTTGATAGCGGTATAAGAATCTGCAGCGAAGACTTGAATTGATCCAGTGTTGATTGATAACTGA
>JACCDM010454836.1_pt1 | contig 15246 bp, 14 predicted proteins | sample 7445851 | NCBI WGS metagenome assembly JACCDM01 (sample SAMN15323438, study PRJNA562643) | freshwater metagenome | isolation source: river surface water | place: USA:Blue River Watershed | collected 2017-08-16
AGCGAGCAGGCGCCGATATTGAGCCGGCCGCCATCCAGCCCGGCCATCGCGAAGCGGAAGCCTTCACCCTCGGCCCCGATGCGATTAGCCACGGGCACGCGGCAATCCTCGAAGATCACCTGCGCGGTCGGGCTCGCGTTCCAGCCCAGCTTCTTTTCCGGCGCGCCGAACGACAGGCCGGGGGTGTCCTTTTCAACCACCAGGCAGGTGATGCCTTTGGACTTTTCTGCGCCGGTGCGGACCATGCAGACATAGATATCATTCACCCCGCCGCCCGAGATGAACTGCTTGGTGCCGTTGAGGACATAGTGGTCACCATCGCGCACTGCGCTGGTCTTGAGCGCCGCGGCGTCAGAACCCGACCCTGGCTCGGTCAGGCAATAGCTCGCGATCTGCTCCATCGAGACCAGCCCCGGCAGATAGCGGGCCTTCAATTCGGCGCTGCCGAAGCAGTCGATCATCCAGGCGGCCATGTTGTGGATCGAGATATAGGCGCTGGTCGCCGGGCAGCCATAAGCCATGGCTTCCATGATCAATGCGGCTTCGAGCCGGCCCAGGCCGATCCCGCCGCTTTCTTCCGAGACGTAGATCGCGCCAAAGCCCAGCTCACCGGCGGCCTTCCACACGTCGACCGGATAGTGATGCTCTTCATCCCATTGCGCGGCGAAGGGCGTGATCCGGTCCGCCGTGAACTTCTGCGCCATATCCTGGATGGCAAGCTGGTCTTCGGTCAGTGCAAACTGGTCGGTCATCAATCAACCCATGGTCGGAATGACGAAAGCATTGCCCCCATCGGGCGAGCCATCGGGCCAGCGGGCGGTGACGGTCTTGACCTTGGTCCAGAACTTCACGCCTTCCATGCCGTGCTGGTTGGTATCGCCAAAGGCGCTGCGCTTCCACCCGCCAAATGTATGGTAGGCGACCGGCACCGGGATCGGCACGTTGATCCCGACCATCCCGACATTGACCCGCGCGGCAAATTCGCGCGCAGCATGGCCGTTGCGGGTGAAGATGGCGACACCGTTGCCATATTGGTGCTTGCTCGGCAGGCTCAGCGCCTCTTCAAAGTCCTTGGCGCGGACCATCTGGAGGACCGGGCCGAAGATTTCATTGTGATAGCTGCTCATGCTCGGGGTCACCCGGTCGAACAGCGTCGGGCCGACGAAGAAGCCGTTCTCGTGGCCCTGCAGCGTGAAGCCGCGGCCATCGACCACCAGTTCGCCGCCTTCATCGACGCAGGTCTGGATCCAGCGTTCGATATTGACCTTGTGCTGCGCGGTGACGACCGGGCCATAATGCGCCTCGGGATCGGTCGAGACACCGATCTTCAACGCCTCGATTGCCGGGATCAGCTTGGCCTTGAGGCGCTCGGCGGTCTCATCGCCCACCGGCACCACGACCGGCAGCGCCATGCAGCGTTCACCCGCCGAGCCGAAGGCCGCGCCAGCCAGATCGTTGACCACCTGATCAAGGTCCGCATCGGGCATGACGATGCCATGGTTCTTGGCCCCGCCCATGGCCTGCACGCGCTTGCCCGCAGCAACCCCGCGGTTGTAGACATAGTGGGCAATGTCGGACGAGCCGACAAAGCTGACCGCCGAAATCGCCGGGTGATCGAGGATCGCGTCGACCATTTCCTTGTCGCCATGGACGACCTGGAAAATGCCTTCGGGCAGGCCCGCTTCCAGCCACAGTTCGGCCAGGCGGTTGGGAACCGAGGGATCGCGCTCGCTGGGTTTCAGGATAAAGGCATTGCCAGTCGCCATGGCGACGGCCCCCATCCACAGCGGGATCATCGCCGGAAAGTTGAACGGGGTAATCCCCGCCCCAATGCCGAGCGGCTGGCGCATCGAATAGACATCAATCCCTGGGCCAGCGCCCTGAGTATACTCGCCCTTCAGCGCGTGTGGGATGCCGCAACAGAACTCGACCACTTCCAGCCCCCGCTGGATATCGCCCTTGGCATCGGCGATCACCTTGCCATGCTCGGCGCTGAGCATGTGGGCCAAGGCGTCCATATTGGCTTCGACCAGCGCCTTGAACTGGAACATCACCCGGGCGCGGCGCTGCGGGTTCGTGGCGGCCCAGGCCGGCTGCGCCGCCTGAGCGGCGGCCACGGCCCGATCCAGTGCGTCCTGCCCGCCGAGCACGACCTCGGCCTGCACTGCGCCGCTGTTCGGATCATAGACCGGCGCCTTGCGGACCGCCGTGAGGCCATCCGTCCCACCGGCAATGAAATGGTCGATCTGACGCATGAATGGGTTTCCCTCTCGAATCTTCCTTGCGCCGCCATGCGCCGCGCGAGACATGCAGACAATGGTCAAATGTGCAGAAGGGGTGCCGCAGCCGCTTGAACCAGCCCGCCCAAGCTTCATCCACAAGCAGCGCCAAAAGCCGTTCACGGAGACTGCGTCAGTGCAGTCTGGCGCACCCGACAGGATTCGAACCTGTGACCTCTGCCTTCGGAGGGCAGCGCTCTATCCAGCTGAGCTACGGGTGCCGAAGCAGGGCGAGCGGTTAGCAGCACGGCGGCGCTTGCGCCAGAGCAATTTGGTTCGGGACTGTCCCGCCCGCCCAATTAGCGATTTGGCAAGGCCGCCGCGCTATGGGTGGAGGCCATGAACGCCTACTCATCTTCCTTCGCCGGGCCGACCGCGCCATCGCCCGGGATCTTGCCGGGTTCGGGCCGTGCCGATTTTGGTCAAGCCTCTGCCAATGCCATGAGCATGAAGTGGGCCGCGCTGCACGATGCCGCTGAAGTTGTCGCCATGCTGGCCGGGGTTACAGCGGAACCGACGCGGGCCGAGGTCCGCAACTTTCCGGCCACCATGCGCGATGCGGGTGGCTGGCGCCGCTCCATGGCCGAGCAGGGCGTGGCCGACATCGGCGCGATAATGGAGCCCGGCATCGCCGCGCTGCTGGCGGTCCAGGCGCGGGGAGCCAGTCCGGCGGCCCCGGCGATAGCCCTGTGGCAAGAATTTCTGGCTGCGCGCAACGCCCTGATGGCACTCGTCCCGCCAGCGGAGGAGCCGGTGACGGCCCGCCGCTTTACCTGACCGCTTGCGCAGTTCCCGGTATGTTCTTATGATCCGGGAATGACTGTTGCACCGATTCCCGTGGTTGATGCCGATCTGAAAGCTGCCCAGGCCGTTGCCCGCGGCATCTGTCGCCTGTTCGCGCGCAACGATATCTGGTGCCTCTCCGAAATGCCGCTGCGTTCGAACCGTCGCGCCGACCTGATGGGGATCGACGCCAAGGGCCATCTGGTGATCGTGGAGATCAAGGTCAGCAAGGCGGATCTGATGGGCGATGCCAAGTGGACCGACTATCTGGATCATTGTGACCGGTTCTATTGGGGCCTGGCTGCACATCTCGATCGCGCCTGCATGGAAACCGAGGCGTTCCTGCCGGATCGCTGTGGGCTGATCGTGGCGGATGGTTATGATGCGGAGATCCTCCGCCCCGCGCCCACCGTTGCGCTGAATGCGGCGCGCCGCAAGGCCGAGGTTGAGCGGCTCGCCCGCGCTGCGCTGCGCCGCCAGCAGGGATTTGTCGATCCCGGCCTCGCCGCCTGGAGCTAGCGCCGCAGGGGCAGCTGGCGCAGGATCGCCTGCTTGCCGCGCGCGGACAGTCGGGGCCAGTCGGCGATCTCCTCAATCGTCCGCTTGCAACCCAGGCACCAGCCGGTGGCCTGATCAATCTGGCAGAGGCCGGTGCAGGGGGATTCCGGGCCGGTCATGGCCCGGCCTCAGCGTTTTACAGCCGGCTCGCGTGACAGCCGCGTCATCAGCAGGGCCGCGCGCTTGGCTTGGCGCCACAGACTGGGCACGTCGACCGTTTCGGCAGCGGTATGGTCGCCCTCGCTGGCGGGACCCAGGCCGACCAGGCTGTCAACGTCGGCCGCAACAAAGCTGATATCGCCTGCCCCGCGCTTGAGCGGGTCAAGCGCGGCCATCTCGGGCAGGCCGAGCGTCGCGTTGACGCCGTTGAGCTTGTCGAGCAGCGCCCGGTTGCCCGGGGTCGGTGCCATCGGCGGATACTTGTCTTCGAACACCAGTTTGGCTTCGCCGCCATTGAATGGACGGGCGACGATCTCACGCATTTTCGCGGCGGTCCGGTCAATCGATTCGCGGCTCAGCGCGCGGACGTCGCCCATGGCCACGGCCACGGCCGGAATGATGTTGGTCTTGCCGGTCGCTTCGGCATTGGCGCCACTTTCGGCAATCGCCGCGCTGGCCCCGCCGGCGATCATCCCGACGTTGAAGGTCAGGTTCGGTTCGGGCAGCTCCTTGCGGAAAGCGGCGAGGATTGCCGCGAGCGGATAGATCGCGCCTTCGCCCGCGGCGGCCGAGAAGATCCCGCTTGAATGGCCGCTGCGGGCCGTCACGGTTACGGTCCAGTTGCCGGCCGAGCGCCGCGCGATCGAGCCCATGTCGTTGCCGTTGTCGCGGGCCAGGCCTTCGAAGTCGAGCGCGGCATCGGCGCGTTTGCCGGCGGCAATCAGGTCGGCGCGGGCAATCGACAGCGGCAGGCCAGCCTCTTCCTCATCCCCGGTCAGGACCACTTCGATATTGGCGTTCTTGAGCGTCCCTGCCTTGTGCATGGCCCGCAGTGCAGCCAGCATCGCAATGACCCCGCCCTTGTCATCGGCGGCGCCAGGGCCCTTGACCTTGTCAGCCCCGACCCGCTCAAACTTCTGGAACGGGTGGTCCAGCTCGAACACCGTATCGAGGTGGCCGATCAGCAAGAGCCGCTTGGTGCCCTTCTTACCCTTATGCTCGGCAATGAAGTGCCCCGCCCGACCCACTGCCGCCTGATCGACCCAGCGCACGGTAAAGCCCAGCGCCTCAAACTCTGGCACCAGCATGTCGTGAACGGCGCGCACGCCCTTCAGGTTGCGGGTGCCGCTGTTCTGGTTGACCAGTTTTTCCAGCAGATCGAGGTGGCGCGTCTGCTCGGCATCGACCGTGGCGATCATCGCCTGCTCCGCCTTGCTCGGCGGCGTGGCGAGGGCCGGGGTGAAAGAGGATGCGGCGATCAGCGCGGCAGGCGCAAGCAGGTAACGGGTCAGCATGGCCGCACCCTGCCAAAGCGCCGCCCCTGGGGCCAGTGTAATTTTGTTGCTTTTTGGAGCAACGTGCACTAGAACCCTGTCTTGCAATCGGCGCGCGGGCCTTGATCCGCCGCAGTTCCGGCAGCGTGACGTCACCGTTTCAGCGGAAGACTTGCCCGAACGTACGATCGCCGCATTCGCTGAAGCTTCCTTTTTCACGCAGGGTCGCATCGAACGACACCTTGCTTCGCAAGACGGGACGATTCCGTCTGCGCCGCTTCATATTGAAGAGACTTTCATGACCTATTTTACCGACCTTGGCCTGGCCGAGCCGCTGATCCGTGCGCTTGAGACCAAGGGCTATGCCGACCCTACCCCGATCCAGCGCCAGTCGATTCCCGCGCTGCTGGAGGGCCGTGACCTGTTGGGCATTGCCCAGACCGGCACCGGCAAGACCGCGGCCTTTTCGCTGCCCTCGCTGCACCGCCTGGCCGCCAACCCCAAGGCCCGCAGCAATGCCTCGTGCCGGATGCTGGTGCTTTCGCCGACCCGCGAACTGGCCGCCCAGATCGCCGAGAACATGCGCGGCTATGCCAAGTACCTGAACCTCTCGGTCCAATGCGTGTTCGGCGGGATCCCCGTCGGCAAGCAGGCCCGCGCGCTGGTGCCAGGCTGCGACATCCTGGTGGCCACGCCCGGACGCCTGCTCGACCTGATCGACCAGCGCGCCCTGACGCTGCGCAATGTCGAGATCTTCGTGCTCGACGAGGCCGACCAGATGATGGACCTGGGCTTTATCGTACCGTTGAAGCGCGTGGCCAACCTGCTCCCCAAGGAACGCCAGAGCCTGTTCTTCAGCGCGACCATGCCCAAGGCGATTGCCGATCTGGGCAAGCAGTTCATTTCCAACCCGGTGCGGGTTGAAGTGACGCCGCAGGCGACCACGGCCGAGCGGGTCGAACAGTACGTGACCTTCCTCAACCAGGCTGAAAAGCAGGCGCTGCTCTCGCTGCGGCTGCGGGCTGGCCTGGCCGATGGCTCGATCGACCGGGCGCTGGTCTTTACCCGGACCAAGCATGGTGCCGACCGCGTGGTGCGCCACCTGACCACGGCCGGCGTCAACGCCGCCGCGATCCACGGCAACAAGAGCCAGGCCCAGCGCACCGCCGCGCTGCTCGCCTTCCGCAAGGGCAGCACCCCGGTGCTGGTCGCGACCGACATTGCGGCGCGCGGGATCGACGTCAGCGGCGTCAGCCACGTGTTCAATTTCGAGCTGCCCAACGTGCCCGAGCAATATGTCCACCGCATTGGCCGCACCGCGCGCGCCGGGGCGGACGGGATCGCTCAGAGCTTCTGTGCGCCGGATGAGAAGGCCTATCTCAAGGACATCGAACGGCTGACCGGGGTCAAGCTTGATCCGATGCCGCTGCCCGAGGATTTCCAGAAGGAAGCCGCGCGTCTGCCGCTGCCCAGCCGCAAGCCGGCCGAGGCCGAACAGGATGCCCGGCGCGAGGAACGTGATGCCCGCGGCCGCGGCGGCCAGGGCAAGCGCAACAATGGCCGGAACAACAACCGCAGCCCCGGCGGGCAGAGCCGCGATGGGCAGAGCCGCGACCAGCACCACCGCAACGAGCGCGTGCGGCAGGAATGGGCCCCGCGCGAACAGCGTGGGCCGGTGTTCAACCCGCTGGCAGCCGAAGAACGTGAGGCCCGCGAATTCGGCGTGATGCCCAAGCCCGGGGCCAAAACCGCCGACCGCCGTCCGGCCGGTCAAGGCGAACGCCGCCAAGGCCCCCAGGGTGACCGTCGCCCGGTTCGCCAGGGTGAGCGTCGTGACGGGCCGCAGGGCGAACGCCGCGGTCAACCCCCAGGGGAACGGCGCGGCGCACCGCAAGGTGAGCGCCGTCAAGCTCCGCAAGGGGATCGTCGACCGGGTGGTGATCGCCGCGAAGGTGGGCAAAACCGAGGCGGCCAGTTCCGCGGCCGGGGTCGCAGCGCAAGCTAAGGCTGGCGCTGCGAATCGCGGCGCGGCATAAGGCGCGGTGATGCAGGGTCTGACTGGTCCGGGATGGCAAGCCGCCGCATGGTCGGCCGGCGCGATGACGGTGATCGTCGCGCTGCGCTATCTGCTGACCAGCGGCGCCTTTGCCTGGGCCACGGGCAAAGTGCGGCCCGGGCTCTATCGCGGGCTCGACAGCCAGATCCGCAAGGAGATCGGCTGGTCGCTGGGTTCGGCCGCGATCTATGGCATTCCCGCCGGGATCGTCGCCTGGGGTTGGCAGCAGTTCGGCTGGAGCCGGATCTACACCGACTTTGCCGATTACCCGCTGTGGTACGCGCCGCTATCGGTGCTGTTCTACCTGTTTGCTCATGATACCTGGTTTTACTGGACCCATCGCTGGATGCACCGGCCCTGGCTGTTCCGCCGGGCCCATGCAGTCCATCATGCCAGCCGCCCGCCAACGGCCTGGACCGCGATGAGCTTTCACCCCTGGGAAGCGGTCACTGGGGCCGTGGTTATCCCGGCGCTGGTTTTCCTGATCCCGATCCATATCGCCCTGCTGGGACTGGTCCTGGGGATCATGACCCTGATGGGCATCACCAACCATATGGGCTGGGAGCTGTTCCCCGCCCGGCTTGTTCACTCGCGCTTAGGGGGATGGCTGATAACGGCCAGCCACCACCAGCGGCATCACGAGAACTATCAATGCAATTACGGCCTCTATTTTCGCGTCTGGGACCGGCTGTGCGGCACGGATCGCGGCCTATCCTCGCTTTAGCTCTGGCAGCACCGCTCATTGCCGCAGCGGCACCCCCGCTGACTGCGGTGAGCGTGGTCGTGACCGGCCTGCGCAATACCAAGGGACAGGTTCTGGCCTGCCTCACCGCTGTGCCAAAAAGCTTTCCCGATTGCCGCAAGGATCCCGCCGCCAAGCAGGTGATCGTGCCGGCCGCCGCCACAGTGCAGATCAGCTTCGGGGCAGTGCCCGCCGGGCGGTATGCGATTTCGTTGATCCACGACGAGAACGCCAACCGGAAAATGGATATGGCCCTGATGGTGCCGAAAGAGGGCTACGGCTTTTCCCGGGATGCGCCGGTAAGAATGGGGCCGCCGAAGTTCGATCAGGCTGCATTTGACGTCAGTGGCCCCGCAATCGAGCAAAAGGCCCGGATGCGCTACCTTTTCTGAAACCTGGCGATCCCGCTCCCATACCGTTCGCGAGCTTGGCGAGGACGCCAATCGACCGGGCGCAACTTAACGGTAAATTTACCATGTTGCGCGAGAAACCCCCAGATAGGCACACAGCTGGGGTAGCCACATGGATACGTTTCGGGGCAATTTTTCGGACCGGGCCGCAAGCGACGATGACTGGGTCGACCGCGACCATGCCGAGGATCACGTGGCGAGCGAACCGCCGCCGAACCCGATCGGGCAGGACGAGCGCCGCATGCAGGTGCGCGCCTATAACCACTGGGCCAGCCTGCTGGGTGACCGCACCTTTCCTTCGATCGAGGATCTGGAACCGGACCTTCTCCCCGATTTCGGGCCTTACAGCGTGCTGCTGGACTTTACCGGTGGAATTGAGAACCCCGCGATCCGCCACCTTGGCGCGGCCCTGGCCCATGAATGCGGGACCGATGCGCGGATCGCGACGTTGGCCGATGTTCCCGGCCGCTCGCTGCTGTCGCGCATCACCGATCACTATATGCAGATCCTCGCCAACCAGGCGCCGATCGGGTTCGAGGCCGAATTCGTCAATCAGCGCGAAGCGACGATCCTCTACCGCGGGATCCTGCTGCCCTTTTCGAGCGACGATGACACCATCGATTTCATTTATGGCGTGATCAACTGGAAGGAACTGGTCGACCAGCAGACCAGCGAAGCCCTGTTGCAGGAGATCGACCGGGCGCTGGAAACCCGCGGACCCGACCATCGTCACGATGAATTGACTGACTGGGCCGATGGTCCGGCCGATGCCATGCGCAGCAAGGCGCCTGCTGACGAGGGCATTCTTGACCTGGGCGCATTTCCCAACGACGACGATGGCCTGCTGGCATTCCCGGAACCAGACCTTGGTGAGAGTGACGCGGCAATCGACCTTGCCTGGATCGAACCTGCCAGCGCCCCGGAAATAATGGGCCTGTTCGACTGGCTGAGTTCTGCCCGGCAGCTGGCCGCAGCAGCACGCGGCAGCGAAGACCGGACGCGCCAGGCGCTCTATGCAGCAATCGGCCAGGCCTATGACTTTTCGCTCGCCGCCGCAGCGGCCCCAGATGAGTTCAACCAGCTGCTGGCAGACCATGGCCTGACCATGCAGGACCGTGCCCCGATGACGCCGGTGGTGAAGCTGGTGTTCGGCGCTGACTACGACAAGACCCGCCTGACCGAATATGCCACGGCCTTGAGCCATGCCCACCGTATGGGCATCGTGCGCGGGCAACTGGGCCAATACCTTGCGCAGGCTCCGGGCGGACTGAAAGGTCTGGTGACCGAGGAGCGCCGCGCCAAGCGCTCCGAAGCGGGCGCGGATCTGGCTGAACGCAGCACCCCGCGCGAGGCCCTGGCCCGCAAGCTGCGCAAGCTGGAGGCCCATCCGCTTGCCGCCGTACCCGCCGAAGGCGCCGAGTTCACGGTGCTGGTGGCGCGTCGCCTCGCCGATGGGCAGGTGCTGCTGCTGGGCGAAGTGGCCGACGATATGCCCTTGCTGGCGCGCGCGGCCCGCAAGCTGCTGGTCTGAGTCACCCTTTGCCTTGATGGCGAGCGGGGCGCCGTGCCGAAGGGCATGGCGCCCTTCGCTTTTGCCCGCTAGATCACCCCCATGGTGATGATCGCGAAAGGCAAGCGCATGGGCTGGATCGGCTGGACGGCAACCGTCCTGCTATTGCTGGCTGCAATTTTGTTCGGAGGCTGGCGCTATGCCCATGCCACCGGGGCAGTCGGGCTGCTTGACCTGGCAGACCAGACCGTCGGCGGGACTGACGGAACCCAAGCGGTCGCCACCGGCCTGCGCTATGGGCCCTTGCCCGCACAGCGGCTGGACATTGTCGCTCCGACCACACCGGGGCCGCATCCGGTCCTGATTTTCATCCACGGCGGGGCCTGGAATTCCGGCCGGCCCGAAGACTATCACTTCATCGGCCGCACCTTTGCGCGCGCGGGTTATGTCGTGGTCCTGCCCGGTTACCGGCTGGTGCCCGATGGCGTCTATCCGCATATGCTGGAAGACGGGGCGAAAGCCGTGGCCTGGACGGCGCAGAACATTGCCCGATTTGGCGGCGATCCCGATCAGGTGGTGCTGATGGGGCACTCGGCCGGGGCTCACACCGTGGCGATGCTGGGTCTGGAGCGCCAGTGGCTGGGCCGCGAAGGCCTGCCTGACGGGTTTGTTAAGGGCGTTGTCGGGCTGTCCGGCCCCTATGACTTCTATCCCTTCACCTCGGATTCTTCGCGCGCCGCCTTTGGCCATGTCACCGATCCCAGCCTGACCCAGCCGATCACCTTTGCGCGCGGGGATGCACCACCGATGCTGCTGTTGACCGGCGATGCCGATACCACAGTCAAACCCCGCAACAGCAAGGTCCTGGCCAAGGCGCTGACCGATCGCGGGGGCCGGGCCGAGCTGGTGGTTCTGCCCGGCGTTGACCATTCCGGTCCGGTGCTCAAGCTCGCCCAACCCTTTGCCCGCGACACCAGCGTGAGCGCGCCGGTGCTGCGCTTTCTTGCCAGTCTGCACCGGTCTTCAGCGCCGGTTCAGGCGGCGGCAGAGTAAACACTGCCCATGCGCATCGTGCCCCGCCTGCTTGCTCTGATCGCCGCGCTGGGGCTGATCGCCCAACCGGCGGCGGCACAGTCGATCCTGCGCGATGCCGAAACCGAGGCCCTGTTGCATGACATGGCCGCCCCGCTGATTACGGCGGCAGGGCTTAATCCCAACAATGTCGACGTGGTGGTGATCAACGATTCCTCGCTCAATGCTTTCGTGGCGGGCGGGCAGGTGGTCTATATCCATTCCGGCCTGCTTAATGCGGCCAGCACGGCCAATGAGGTCCAGGGCGTCATCGCTCACGAATTGGGCCACATCACCGGCGGTCATGTGATCAGCGATGGCGGCAGCAAAGCGGCGGGTAACATCAGCATCCTGTCCTTGCTGCTTGGCGCGGCCGCGGCTGCAGCCGGAGCGGGCGACGCAGCCATCGGCGTGATCATGGCCGGTCAGCAGGCGGCGCTTGGCAAGTACCTCGCTTTCAGCCGCAGCCAGGAATCGACTGCTGACGCGGCCGGTGCCCAGTTCCTGTCAAAGGCCGGGATCAGCGGGCGTGGGTCGGTCGAGTTCTTCAAGAAGCTCCAGAACATGGAGTTTCGCTATGGCCACACCCGCACGGCCGATAACGAATTCTATCGCACCCACCCGATGACCGGGGATCCCATCGCCACCCTGCAGGACACCTATGAGCGCGATCCGGCCTGGAACGCCCCGCTCGATCCCAAGCTGGAGGCCCGCTTCCAGCGCGCCAAGGCCAAGCTGTTTGGCTATCTGGGTGAACCCGCCCAGATCATGCGGACCTATCCCGAGACCATGACCGACGTGCCGGCGCGCTATGCGCGGGCCTATGCGTTCCACCGCCAGGCCTTCCCGGACAAGGCCCTGGCTGAGACTGACGCCCTCCTCGCCAAGGCCCCCAATGACCCCTATTTCCTCGAACTCAAGGGCCAGACCCTGCTCGAAACCGGCAAACCTGCCGAAGCGCTCGACACCCTGCGCCGGGCAACCGAGCTATCGGGCAACCAGCCGCTCATCGCCACGACCTTTGGCCATGCGCTGATCGCGACCGAGAATCCCAAGAACTTTACCGAGGCGGAACAGGTCCTCAAGAACGCGGTCGCACGGGATCGGGAAAATCCCTTCGCCTGGTACCAACTGGGCGTGGTCTATGCCGCCAACGGCGATATGGCCCGGGCTCATCTGGCCAGCGCGGAACAGCAGGTGATGAACTGGCAGATGCCGCAAGCGTTGCGCAGCGCGGAAGCGGCCGAGGCGCAGCTTCCCAAAGGAACACCCGATTGGCTTCGTGCCCAGGATATCGCCATGCAGGCGCGGGCAGAGATTGAACGGGCGCAGAAACGCAAGTAGGTCGGCCGTCATGGCTGAAACCGAACCCAAGACCCGCTCGCCGTGGGTAATCCTCGCGCTGATCATCGTTGCCCTGATCGGCGGCTTGGGCGGCTGGCTGCTCGGCTCGCGCCAGCAGCCGACCGATCGGAAGGCCATCGAGGACATCGTCCGCAACTACATTCTCGAACATCCGGAAGTGTTGCCGCAAGCGATCCAGCGACTGGAGGCTCGCGAAAACGGCAAGCAGGTTGCCAGCGCCGGCAATGCCCTGACAGCCCCCTTCCCCGGTGCGGTGCTGGGCAATCCCAATGGCGCGATCACCCTGGTCGAATTCACCGACTATGCCTGCGGCTATTGCCGCGCCTCGGTGCCAGAGGTTGAAGCACTGATCGCCGCGAACCCCGACCTGAAGGTGGTGATCCGCGAACTGCCAATCCTGTCCCCCGCCAGCACCGAGGCAGCGCGCTGGTCACTCGCCGCCGCAGAGCAGGGCAAGTTCGCCGAGTTTCACAAGGCCATGTTTGCCGCTGGCCGCCCGGCGGCGGACACAATCGAGGCCGCCGCCCGCCAAACCGGGCTGGACCTTGATCGCGCCCGCAAGTTCATCGGCGATCCGCGCGTCGAAGCGGAGATTCGCCAAAACCTGAGTTTCGCGCAGCAGCTGCGCATCAATGGCACGCCCAGCTGGGTGATCGGCGAGCAGCTGATGGCTGGCGCGGTGGGCCAACAGGCCCTGCAGCAGGCGATCGACGCGGCCAAGGCTGCGCCGAAGCGCTAGGCCCTATTCCGCCAGCTTGGCGTACATCGAGTTGATCGGGCGGGCCATGACCCGGCGCAGCATCGGCTCGAAGAATTCCAGCGGCTCGCTCTGGTAATCCGGGTCGAAAGCCGCCTGGTCATACTTCTCGCAGAACTCGGCACAGGCATCGAAATAGGGATTGCCGCGGAAGCGTTCGCGAATGTCCCGGTCCATGCCGACGTAGTGGAAGTAGTAGTGCCCCTGGAAGGCGCCGTGGTTCTGGCAAATCCAGTGGATCTCTTCCGAAACGAACGGCTTGATGATCGATGCGGCAACTTCGGGATGATTATAGGTGCCCAAGGTATCGCCGATGTCATGCAGCAGGGCCATGATCACATAGGCCTCGTCCCGCCCATCCCGATGCGCGCGGGTTGCGGTCTGGAGCGAGTGCTGCAACCGGTCGACCGGAAAACCGCCAAAATCGCCATCAAGCAGCTTCAGGTGAGCCAGTACGCGATCCGGCAGGTCCCTGGCAAAGGCCATGTACTCGCTCGAGATCAGCGACCAGTCTTCCTGAGTGCCTTCGGTCATCGCCCGAAACTTGGCGCGCTCGTGGCTGCCGTGCTGGATGGGGCTGTCGATATCGGCCATTTGTGCTCTCCCGTTTGGCATCAATGCTAATCCAAACACCGGCCCTGCGCAAAACATTCGCGAGGGCCGGTCTTTTTCTGCTAAGCTCTCTGTCATGGCCGTGCTGCCCTTCCGTCCGACCCCCTTTTTCGCCAACAAGAACCGGGCTTTCTGGCGCCTGCAGGCTGCCGGTTGGGGCGGTGCCATGCTGCTGCGCGCGATGTCGGGCATCGCCAATGGGGTTGAGCTCAGCTATCTGGTCCTCGTCCTGATCTCGACCGTGACCGGTTTTTCGATCACGCTGATTCTCTCGGTCATCTACCGCCAGTTGATTAACCGTCGCCCCCTGGTGACCTGGGGCGTAACCGCGCTGGTCCTGCCGATCGCCGTGGGTCTGTACGTCTTCGTCGATGCCTGGGTTTCGGCGCTCTACTATGCCGATGATACCGCGGGAGTCGCATCGCGCTTCATCGGCCTGTTCTATATTGGCCTGACCCTGCTGGGGGCCTGGTCCGCGCTCTATTACGCGATCAACTTCTTCCTGCAGATCGAGGAACAGAATGACCAGCTGATCCAGCTGGAGAACCAGGCGACCCAGGCCCAGCTGGCCATGCTGCGCTATCAGCTGAACCCGCACTTCCTGTTCAACACGTTGAACTCGATCTCTACCCTGGTGCTGCTGAAACAGACCGAGCCGGCCAACGCCATGCTCAGCCGGCTATCCTCGTTCCTGCGCTATACGCTGGTCAACGAACCAACCGGGCGCGTGACCGTGGCGCAGGAAATCGAGACGCTCAAACTGTACCTTGAGATTGAACGGATGCGGTTCGAAGAGCGGCTGCGTACCTGCTTCAAGATCGATCCGGCGGCCGAGGCGGCCCTGCTGCCCTCGCTGCTGCTGCAGCCGCTGGTCGAAAACGCGATCAAGTATGCGGTCAGCCCCCAGGAAGCCGGAGCCGAGATCACCATTGCGGCGCAGCTCATCGGACCGAACCTTCGCATCGTCGTCTCGGACACCGGGCCGGGATTGCAAAACCCCGGCAACGACAACAGGTTTGCCGGCGTGACGTTCGACGGCGGGGAACAAGTTTCAACCGGAGTGGGCTTAGCCAATATCCGCGACCGGCTGGCTCAGGCCTACGGTGAAATGCACCGCTTTGAAACCATGGAACCCCCGGAAGGTGGCTTTGCCGTACTGATCGAAATTCCTTTTGAGCGGCGTGAGCCCGCCGCCGTTCCCGCCGCGTCGCGCACCCCCGCGCTGGCCGGCTGACCCAGTCAAGGACCGACCCATGACCATCCGCACGATCCTGGTCGATGATGAAAAGCTGGCCATCCAGGGCCTGATGCTCCGCCTTCAGGCCTTCCCCGATGTCGAGATTATCGACACCTGCTCCAACGGGCGGGAAGCCATCCGCAAGATCAAGACCGAAAAGCCGGACCTCGTTTTCCTCGACATCCAGATGCCGGGATTTGACGGGTTCAGCGTGGTCAAGGGCGTGATGGAAATCGAACCGCCGCTGATCGTCTTTGTCACCGCCTATCAGGAACACGCCGTCCGCGCGTTTGAAGCCAATGCGGTGAACTACCTGATGAAGCCGGTCGACGAGGACAAGCTGGCCGACACGCTTGAGCGCGTCCGCCAGCGTCTAGCTGAGAAGCGCTCGGCCGAAGAGGCGGAGAAGCTCAAGAACGTGCTGGCCGAAGTG
>JACCDM010840642.1_pt1 | contig 15221 bp, 11 predicted proteins | sample 7445851 | NCBI WGS metagenome assembly JACCDM01 (sample SAMN15323438, study PRJNA562643) | freshwater metagenome | isolation source: river surface water | place: USA:Blue River Watershed | collected 2017-08-16
CTGCGCCACTTATCTTTTTCGGAAATCGATTAGATACTACTGTGGCAGGAACCAACCCAATTGTTCCAACAACCTACAGCTGGCAAGAGGAACTTCCGATGCAATTTGATTTCAAGCAAATTTATACCTCACTCATTGCCCAATGGCTTGGTGGAAGTAATTTAATTCCGGGACTATTTTCAAAAGATTTTCCTCAAATTTCCATCATTAAAGATGAATACAGAGATTCAGATGAAGATGGTGTGGGAGATTTATACGATACTTGTCCAAACACACCTATCGGTGCTATTGTAGATGTCAATGGTTGCGAAATATTTACGATGCCATCTTCAAATTACACGGTTGCTGTGGCATCTTTGAGTTGTAAAGGGAGTAACAATGGCGGCATAAACCTAAAAGTAGTTGATACTTCGTTTACGTATCTAGTTAAATTATCGAATAGCGCCAAGGTGCTTCAAAGTGGAAGCATTGAAAAAGGCAAAAACAGTCTTTCTTTTGCTAATTTACCAGCGGATACTTATGGTTTAACCATTGAAATAGATGGAAAAACATCCTATCAGCAACAATTTGAATGTAAAATAGCTGAGCCTGATGTATTGAAAGTGAATGCAAGCATCTCTGAAGAAACAAAATTACTTTCTTTAAGGGTGCAAGGCGCTGATGAATATGTAGTCACCATTAATGGAGTCTCAACTGAATATACGGCGACGGAACTTAAGATTCCATTAGAAACAGGACCCATAAAATTACAAGTATCAACGAAATACGGTTGTCAAGGAGTTTATGAGCAATCCTTATTCCTTTCAGAGCAAGTTGCTTGTTTCCCAAATCCAACAAACGATTGGACAAAAATTTATGTGAATGGTTCTGATTCGAATATATCCTATCAAATTATTGATTCCATGGGTAAGAAATATCTAAGCGCTGAGCATCAAATGGATTCTTCTCGACTTATCGATATCGATTTAAGTACATATCCAAGCGGCATGTATTTGATCGAATTAACCGGACAATTAGTTAAGAAAACCTTAAAAGTAATTAAGCTATGAAAAAATTAATTGCTTTCATGACCTGTATGATATTGTTTGCGTGCCAAAAAGAAAGCACGGAAGTTCCAAGTACACAAACGCCAATACTTACCCCAGAGGCTGCTGTATTAAGCTTCCCAAAGGACAAAGAGTTATGTTTAAGCGCATCTAAATTAAATGAAACATATTCGGACGTTTCTTTTGAATGGCAAGTGGCCAAAAACACAAATAGCTATGACGTAACTGTCACAAATTTAAATACGAACCAAAGCCAAACAAAGTACACCACTGCTAATAAAATAGATATTACTTTGGAGGCGGGGGTACCATATAGTTGGTTTGTGGTTTCAAAGTCGAACAGCAGCAATGAAAAGACGAATAGTACCGTTTGGAAATTTTATCTTTCAGGCAATGGAAGTGCCAATTTAGCACCGTATCCTGCTGATGGATTAGTGCCAAAATCAGGAGCAAGTGTTGGCTTGGTGGATGGAAAGGCTACCTTAAGTTGGGTTGGTCAGGACCCAGATTCAAAAACCCTGAGTTACGAAATTTTTGTTGACACCGATCCCGCAAAAGTTAAAAACCATGAGGTTACAGCCATCAAAACAACTACAAATACTACGAGTATCTCTTTAAAATCTGGACAAATTTATTACTGGCAAATTAAGACGAACGACGGAAATTTGAGTAGTTTTACACAAGTGTTTTCCTTTAGAACAATTTAATATGCTTGTCTCTTTCAAACAATTAATCAAAAAAGAAGTTTTACCGTCAATAAAAGCGGTTCAAAAATCTGCACAAAAAATAGCTTTTAAACTAAAAGGACCGGCGAATGTAGATTTTGATTTTGACACACTTCCAGCGCTTGATAAAGGCGTATCAATTGATGAAATAATCAAAGGGCTTGAGATTCCGAAGGATTTACCCTATAATTTAAAAGAAAAATTAGCCTTCTTTTTAGAACATGGATATGTAGTATTAGAGCAAATAATTGATCATACAAAATTAGATCAATTATGGAATGAAGTTGAATCGGTAATTGAACACAATGAAAAATATGAAATAGAAGGAATAGCACACCGATTCAATAATCAAGTCCCAACGCCCATTAAAGATATCCCAAAAGAAAAATTAAAAGGAATTGGGTCAAGAATAAATGATTACCACGATTACTCTAAGTTAGCGAAAGAAGTCTGCTCAGAGCCGGCATTACGCGTATTTTTAGAAGGTTCTTTAGAAAAAAATATAGCCGTTTTTCAAAGCTTAATTTTTAAATATTCAAGTCAACAAGGATTACATCAAGATTTTCCTTGGGTTACCACCACCATTCCAAGCCACCTTGCGGCAGCTTGGATTCCGTTGGAAGATGTACATGCAAATTCTGGTCCATTAGTCTACTATCCAGGTTCTCACCGTATGCCAAAATTTGATTTTGGGAACACGGGAATATTATTTAAAGGAGGCCAATCATTGATGCACCCTGAAAATGATTTTACACCTTATTTAGAAAAAACTGTTCAAAAGTTACAGTATAAAAAAGAGATCTTATTAATTAAAAAAGGAGATGTTCTCATCTGGCATGGTGCGTTAGCACATGCCGGAAGTCCAATTAATGATCCAAGCAAAACGAGAAAATCCCTTGTCGTTCACTATTCTTCACTAACCGGATTACCCCATCATCGCAGTTCACCAACTACAAATAACGAAAGCGAAAAAGTTCAACAAGTTACATTTTATACCAACGACAGATTAAAACATTTAAAGAACATTCTTTAGTACCAACATTCTGAAATTTAAGCCCTTAATCTAATCGTCATATGGCAAATTTGCCATTGTTAAGAAGTGTTGACAATTGCAATTTTGCAATATGAAATTAGATAAAAAGGAAGTTTGTCAAAGGGTTGGAAAAAGAATTCGTGAATTAAGAACTCAGAAAGGCTTTACTTTAGAAAGTCTAGCAAACGAGGCAAATATTGATTACACTCAATTAAGTAGAATAGAGCTTGGAAAGATCAATACTAGTATTTTTCAAGTTTATCAAATTGCAAAACATTTACAAACCCCTTTCCCTGATATTTTTCATGATTTATAAATAAAATCTATTCCCTTCACTTAGTTTTCTAAATAATATTATGCCTCTTTTAACTTCCAATGATACCTTGAATATCATTACATTCTGTTCCTATGGATATATCGTCTATTATTTTATCAGCACCTTTATCAAGGAAAAAAAAACAGTAGATAAAGTCTCTATTTGTGTGGCCATACTTGTATTTCTAATAAGCTTGTACCTAAAAGAAATTAAGATTTAACTCATAACAACAAAAAAACCCTGCCTTTTCAGACAGGGTTTTTATTTTCCATTTTGGTGGTAGATCCCAGACTCGAACTGGGGACACACGGATTTTCAGTCCGATGCTCTACCAACTGAGCTAATCCACCTCATTGGCCCGATGTTTCGGGACTGCAAAAATACAAAATATATTTATTTTAACAAATAGAGACAGAAAAATTATTAATTGGTGCCTTCGAGAACCTCAGGCACCAACCTAATTACAAATTCTTCTTCTTCAACTCATTTACCGCAAAGTCTGCCGCACGAGCTGTTAAAGCCATATACGTCAACGATGGGTTCACACATGAAGCTGAAACCATACCTGCACCGTCTGTTACAAATACGTTTTTCGCAGCCCACACTTGATTGTTCTTGTTCAATACTGAAGTACGCTTGTCACTTCCCATACGAGCTGTACCCATTTCGTGGATACCCAAACCGATGTGTGTGTTTTGGTTGTTATATGCATTGATATTTTTGAAACCCGCTGCTTCTAACATTTCAGCCGCATCATTCATCATATCAATACGCATTTTGTTTTCGTTTTCACCCAAATTAGCTTCAAATTCAAGTACTGGTAATCCCCACTTGTCTTTTTGATCTTTGCTTAATTGGAAACGATTGTTTGGATCTGGTAAAATCTCTCCGAAACCTCCGAAACCGATCGTCCATTGTCCTGGCATCGTTAATTGCTCCTTCAAATTCGCTCCGAATCCTTCCATGCCAACACCACGACCCCAGCCTTCGCGACTCGCTCCACCTTGGTAACCAAATCCACGGTTATAACCACGCTTGTCTTTACCCCAGTTTCTGAAACGTGGAATGTATAATCCGTTTGGTCGAGAACCAAATGCATAATCTTCCAAGAAGCCTTCTACTGTAGCACTTGCACCAACACCTAAATGATGGTCCATGATATTTCTACCTAATTGATCACTTTCATTCGCAAATCCAGAATTCATCAAAATAGATGTTGATCCAATTGCACCTGCGTTTAAGAAAATGATTTTAGCAAAATATTCTTTTGACTCTAAGGTATTTTGGTCAATTACACGAACACCTTTGGCTTTCGCGTTTTTCTCATCATATAAAACTTCCGCTACAATCGCATTGTGAACCATTGTTAAGCGCCCTGTTGCCTGAGCACATGGCAATGTCGCAGATAATGAAGAGAAATAACCTCCATACGGACATCCTCTCATACATTTATTACGGAACTGACATGATCCTCTTCCAATCTTTGTATGGTGCGGCTGTGGGGCAGTTAAATGCGCCACACGACCTACTGTGATCGGGCGACCTAACTTGTCCATTACCTTATTCTTGAAATGTACCTCTGGAGCTTGCATCGCCATCGCTGGTAAAAATTCAGAATCAGGCAATACGTCCAATCCTTCTCTTTGTCCAGAAATACCCGCAAACTTCTCCACATACGAATACCAAGGTGCTAAATCTTCATAACGAATTGGCCAATCGGTAGCAATGCCTTCTTTCGCATTTGCCATGAAATCCTCTTTGTTCCAACGGTATGTCTGACGACCCCATAACAAAGACTTTCCTCCCGTATGGTATGCACGAATCCAATCAAATCCACCTTTTTTCTCAATGTATGGATTTTGCTTATCGTTTTCGAACAAATAACGATGTTCTTCATTTGGTGTATAGCCAGTACGCATACCTGCCCAATATTCTTCAGCAGCCATCGTAGTGGGTCTACCACGGTGATCAAATTCCCAAGGATTTTTCATCGCCGTTTCATATCCTTCAATGTGTTTGATTTCGCGACCACGCTCTAAAACCAACACTTTTAGTCCTTTTTCAGTTAATTCTTTAGCAGCCCAGCCACCAGAAATACCAGATCCTACCACAATGGCATCAAACGTCTGGCCTTTAATTGCATTTATATTTAAGTTCATCTGAATTCTTTTGAAAATTAGTATTGAAACGCTTTTTGTCCCGGCTTATATTTAGTCGGTTCAAATTTCCCTGGAATCGGCTCATATACAAATGAAGCCTTGATACCTTCTTCGGAAGTATAATAACCTAACAAGGTTAATTCCTTCATTAGTCTCCAGAATGGTACTCCCTGAGCTCCTTCTAATACTTCTTTATCCACATTGTCTCCCACTTTTACCTGAGAAGCCTTGTACGATTTCATTAATTCCACAGTATCTGCTTCCAATAATGTCAACATGGAAACCTGTGCTTTTGCATCCACGCCCAAAAAGCCAGCTTTTTCTAAGTTTTTAACGCCTGTTAAAAAGCTCTTTTGTTCTGGTGCCTTGTAACAATCATTAATCATTTTTTCGATAAATGCGGGTACTCCTGCATCAATCGCTCCAGCTGTACTAGTTTTCGGAATAATATGTTCTGCTACTGCAGCAACAATTTTGCGTTGAGTTTCAGACAAACTCAAAGCTGCTGCATTCATTTGACTAGAGGCTAGCGTTTTCGATCTCTCCATTGCAAAAAGAGTAGGAGCAGTAAAGGCCCCACCAACTAACATCGCAATTCTTGAGACAGCATCTCTTCTGTTTAGCATATCTGTTAAATTATAGGTTGTTTATGTAATTTTCTTGAATCTCAAATTTAGGCGATTTTGTACTCAATCCCAATCTCTTCAGCTATTTTTCGCAAAATATCTTCCGAATCAGCGTCCTTCCCAAATCGGATGGGTTCTCTAAATTCCACTTGCAATGTGGTATTTCTTTTTTTCAACAACAATCCTTTTTTGTCGAAAGCTCTTCTAAACCCATTGATACGCACTGGCACCACAATTGGGTTCTCGCTTGTTATCAAATGTGCCGTTCCTTTACGAATCGGAGCAAAGGCCTTTGTCGTACCTTGCGGAAAGGAAATCACCCATCCAAATTGTAATCCTTGTTTGATTTTTTTAATGGCCCCAACATCTACCCCTCTTTGAACGTCTTGTCCTCCTGCTCTCCATGATCGATTGACCAAAATTGCCCCCGCTTGAGCAAATAATTTTGGCAAAATACCATCATTCTTCATTGTTTCTGTTGCCGCAACATAAAACAAGTTAGAACGCGGAGCTAATAAATAAATTGGGTAATTGATGCTGTTTTTAAATCCCCATTTTACCGAAAAAAAGATATGATATAGACAAATCACATCCATAAAATAGGTTTGGTGATTGGGCAAAAACAATACGCCATTTTCAGGCAAATCATCTAAATATTCCGTTCCTTTAATTTCTGTTTTGTTATAAAAACGAATACGATTATAGGTAATAATCCCCATGATACCCATCACAATACGCTTAAACAAAATCGGATTGCCAAAGGGATCTCTTTCCCCTAAACCGAGGGTATCCATGAACCGAAATAATTTGGTTAAACGAGATGTTGTTCCTTTAAAATCCACCTGTCTTGGGTTTTGTTTTGGGTTTTGGTGCTTCTTTTGCTTTTTCTGGAGCCTTTGTTACCTTCTTGCTTGGATGCGTTTTTCGATAATACGAGAAGAATCTTTTCAAAAATGCATCCTTTTCGTCTCCTGCTGCCTCCACAATTCGAACCTCATCCTTTTTTTCTTTTTTGGAATTCTTTACTAAATCCCGTACCACTGCCAAAAATTGATTGTCTGATGAGAACACTCCTAACTCACCCTCAAAATACGCAAAAAAATACCACAAATCTTCAGAAATTTCCCAATATCCATAAAACTCTTCCTTATTTGGCTTTTTCACCACCTCCATATACCCTTTTACTACATTATTTATATCGACTGGACCTACATTGACCAAAGCAATTGGACTTGTCGTATAAAAGGCTGAAGTGTTCGGCAACCAAGACCAATCCACTCTCGAAAAATTGATGCTTTTCGCAAAATCAGGATGAACCTTGTCCAATGCCAAATGATCCTTGTCCATTTTATTTAACGTCACTTCAGGTATTTTTTGTCCCAAAATAGCCTGAGCACGCTTCAAATAATCATCTCTTTGCTCGGGTTCATCTGCTGAGGTAGCAGCTGGACCTTCATCTAAATAATATTTAACAATCTTTTCGCCCATTACTTTTAACAATTCTGGAGCAAAAGGAAACTGTAAACTCAACCAAGTATTAACACGAGGTAAAAGGGTGTCGGTCGACATACTTAAATTACCCACGGCCATCAACAATTTATTTCCTTCAAAAAATTGGATCGGACCTTCGGCCTTAAATTGCTTTTCTTTCAATAATAGCTGCGTTTCAGATTGAGCACCTTTTATTTCAAATCGATCTTTTTCCTCTGTTACCTTGCCCGATGCCGTAAATATGGCTGGATCTAAATCGTCTGATTGTGGTCCAAGAAAGGTTGGATACAGTTTATTAGAGGCATTGATAAAGATACCGGCCGTTACAGGACGGCCGTTTTCGTCGTTTAATTGGGCATTCAATTCTAATTTGGGCTCTTCTCCTGGCTTGGGTTCAAAAGGAATCCAACCAGTTCGGAAGCCTGGCAATCCTAAATTAGGGCGTACAAATCCTTTAAATTGTACATATTCCTTATCTGACTCCAATAATACTTCCCCTTTGAACCATTGATGAGGCGTGAGGTTTAAATTGTTTTTCTCGCCAAAATTGGCCGTTGCCTTAATCGATTGATTATTTTTCCCCTTTTCAGGTTCAATAAATTCAAAATTTTTGAATCGAATGGCAACGGAATCTCCTGAGGCACGGGGTAATAAATAATCTCCTTCTCCTTTAAAATAATCAGCATTTGCATCAGTTACCGTTAGGTTACTAATGGCATGACGTTCATTAATGGCATCTAATAAGGCTTTAGACTGCGAAAACGCTTTGTATTTTCCATCTTTCTGAATACCAAAATTTCCTTTGAAAGGAATGATTTTTGCCGGTCCGATAGACACTTGTTCTACCCCCCCAAGCAACAAGACTTGTTGCTTTAGGTCGTAATCTGCCGATTTAGCAATAATTAGTCCTTTTCCATCAGATCCTCCCATTAATTCGTCCCTACGCAAAGAATCTGTCTGAGTAGTATCACGAACCTCTTGCCAAGCACTCAATTCAAAGCCTTTTTTGCCTAGCAATCGAAGGTGCCGGGTTTCTAAATCCCAAGTAGCCTCTAAGCCTTTGCTTTGGTAAGCTATAAAGGGGAAAACCATGTATTCGTCACCAACTTGATTCTTAGAAGGTTTTAAATAGATTTTTTTCTGTTTGAGGTCTGAAGAAAGTGCAATTCGCGGAGCAAAAACCGCAGGCTTAAACAATTTAAGATCTTTTCCAATGGTCAGGCTGGCTTCTTCCGTTTGCCAATTCGTTGAAGTAAAGCTGAATCGCTCCGATTGAATAATGCCTTCCGATTGACTTAACTTTCCGCTACCAAAAACAGTATTCTGGTGAATCCCCATGCTTCCGTCTAGCTCAACTTGAGATTGAAAAAGCTTAAAATTGTTTTTGATTGGAGTGATGAGCAAGGAATCAACCGTCAAATCCCATGACAATTGATGTGCTGCGAATGTTCCTGAAGGCAATTGAATTTTAGCATTATTACTCGATTGCAATTTTCCAGAAAGTCCATTTGAAATCAAGGAATCAGGAAATAATCTAGTTTCCTTCGTCTCTGATACGATTCCAAATATCGTTAATTGTCCGGGACCATGCAGCCCTGCTTTATTCATGACCAGCGGACCATTTGTCAAAAATTTGGCCTTGCTTTGGTATATATCTATTGGGTTTTTCGATTGATATTGGAAGCCAAAGGATTGATCTTCCATAATTTCCAAAGAGGTTTTTATGGAAGGAAGCAAACCCTTTGAATTAAACGTTCCTTGAAAGGTAATTTGTTTGTCAAGTAAGCTATCCAACTCAATTTTAGGTACCTGGAAATAATGCTCTTTGGTGTAGGCTCCATTGGCTCTCCAATCTTCATTGAAGTATGCTGTCACTCCTTTTGGAATGATCAACTTTGGAAACGCTTTGGTGACGATTCTACCCGATTTATTATTGGGCGGACTTAATAAAATCGATCCAGATTGATAGGCTAAATCACCCCCAACGGCTCGTGTAGAAATACTTCCATCTTTTTTACGAGGGAAAAATGTAATGGAATCAATTTTGTCAAACTGAATTCCAAAATCGGAAAAATTAAAGCGGAAATCTGGGCCATAAAATCGGTAATTTCCGATTTTAATTCGACCATCCATATCAAAATTTCGACCCTTCGTAAAAACGATTTGATTTGCTTTTGGAGCAAAAGAGGCATGTAAAGAATCTGAAACTGTCAATTGATCAACCCCATTAACAATCAGATGATCTTTATTTACATCATAAGAAACATTTGGCATATTTCCTGTTAGGTTGCCTGAGGATTCCACATAAAACTGATCGAAATCCTTTTTTTCAAACAAGACTTGCACATAATGCTTTCCGGTTCGAGTAAATGAAATTAAATCGCCTGGAGATTCAATTTTTAAAAACCCCGCTTGCTTGAATTGATAAAAACCAGAGCGTAAGTCTTCTTCCTTTTTACCATTTCGAGTGGCAATATCCCATAGGTAAGCAGAACTCACTTTTTGTTCTCGAAAGTAATTATATAAAATCCGTAAAGGATCATAAGACATCATTCCAAGAGTGTTTCTCACCCGATTAGGCTCAAAAAAATCATAGGATTCAACCCAAGAAGGAGATTCTTCTTTGGCGGCAATTCGGAAAAAATCAATTTTATGGGTTTGTAAATTAAGGATCCCTTGGTCGGCGGCTATTCGTAATTGATGAAATGAATCCTCAAAAAATAAAGAAGAAGAAGCAAGCCCAGGTAATTTCGTCAAATTCAAAGTTTGTTCTAGGGGATTCCATTTCATTTTCAATCGGGCATGAACTAAAGAATCTTTTTGACCAATATACCCTTTAAAACTTCCTTCCGGGATTTGAACCGATTGATCAGGCAATAACCAGATTAAATCCGATTGTATTTGAGCGATATTTTTTTCACTTGAAAAAAACACAAAGCTTGCCTTTTGTTTATCATCTCCTAAAAACCCACGTTTTTCATCTGAAATCCAAAGTCGACCATTTAATCTCCAATTGTCGGACTGAATAGGCTTATCCAAAGAGGCTTTTGCTTTAAAATCAAAAGGAAAATACCTCGCACCTGTTTTTATTTTTACATTGAATTTTCCCTCACCCAATATTTCCTCTTGTCCGTCTTCTTTCCAAATAGATTCTTTTGAAACAATGGTTCCTGAACGTGGTAACACCTCAAATTCATTCAGTTTCCATTCACTATTAGGTATCCCCATCAAGGATCCATTTAACATGGCCACTTTGGCCATGGCTTTTTTGGACAACACATCCCATACACATTCCTTTGTTAACAAAACACAACTGTCCTTCCCTGATTTATAAATTATTTCAAGATTTAGAAAGGAAAATTGATCCGGAGCCAGGGAAATCTCTCCTTTCAAAGTCAAGGAAACAGAACCTAAACCAGGTATCGTTTTATCATATTGCCAGGTTTCTAATTGACGAATAAACTCTAAGGCAGACCGAGGATTTCTGGCATCCAGATAATGCCTCCAGACCTGCATCAATTCATTTCTTTCACGAGGATTCTGATCCCATTGTATCATGCATCGCACAAAATAATAGGCAATTTCTCCTGTTTTAAACCCTTTGGTTGGCATTTCACGAAGGATTGAATCAAATTGCTGTAGCTCATCAGGAGTGAGCGATTGCTTTTTTCGAAAAGCCAGCCACCGGTCACCAATGAGGAAGGCATCTCGGAATTTCGACTCCATGATCCAGTTTTTTACTTCATTGGGAAATTTATCAGGACTCGTAAATACCTGCGCGCGTAATTCAGTAGAAATTACGCAAAGAAAAATACATAAAAATCCAAATTTGAGGCTTCGCATGGAAAAAGCAATCACACAATTGAAGTAAAAATACATAAAAAATTAAGATATTTGAGGGAAACATCCATTTATGCATAACGTATTATCTTACTTCAATCATATAAAAGCCTTCGTTTTTGATATCGACGGGGTTATGACCAATGGTCAGGTACATGTCCTTGAATCAGGAGAGCACTATCGCACATTTTATATTCGAGATGGATATGCAATTGAGAAAGCAAGAGAAGCAAATTATGAAATGTGTGTGATTACGGGTGGGGGACATGCTGGTGTCAAAAAAAGACTTGAAAACTTAAAATTTCAACATATTTATTTTGGTTTAGGAGGAAAAGACAAGTTGGAAACCTATTTAGAATGGCTAGCAAAAGTTGGCTTAAAAGAAAGTGAAATTTTATACATGGGTGACGATGTTCCTGATTTAAAAATTCTATCTCGACCAGAACTTTTAAGTACTTGCCCCTCAGATGCGATTCCAGAAATTCAATCAGTTGTCAAATATGTTTCCCCCTTTAAAGGAGGAGAAGGGGCCGTTCGAGATGTGATTGAAAAGGTTATGAAACTTCAAGGCCGTTGGCCGCAATAATATGGCTGTTATTTTACCCGTAAAAGGCGTCACGCCACAATTAAAAGATTCGTGTTGGGTAGCTCCAAATGCGACCATTGTTGGCGATGTTTCCTTTGGTGAACATTGCACTGTTTGGTTCAATGCCGTGGTGAGAGGAGATGTCAATAAAATTACAATTGGTAATTATTCGAATATTCAAGATGGTGCCATTATACATTGTACCTACCAAAAAACGGAAACCAAAATTGGAAATTATGTATCAATTGCGCACAATGCGATTGTTCATGGGTGTACCATTGAGGATCATGTGTTGATTGGCATGGGGGCTATTGTGATGGATAACGCCTATATTGAAAGTGGAAGTATTATTGCTGCAGGTGCCATTGTTACCCAAGGAACAAGAGTACCAAAAGGTAGTATTTATGCGGGAAATCCAGCGAAATTTTTAAAAGAAGTAAGTGAGGAGGCAGCAGAAGTCTTTATGCGTACTGCGATGAATTACGTAACCTATTCAGATTGGTTTAAAAATCCTTAAATCTGTACTTGATCGATCCAGTCCACTAATTTGCGGAAAGGCATACTCAGGTATTTACGAACTCGTAAAAATCGTTTTCTAGGAACAATGGGTGCTGGTTTGATATAAAAACAAGCATATTGGTGATACATTTCATGCCCATTTTTTTTCAATAATTGCGCATAATAATCAAAAACAGAGGCAACATCTGCTTTATCTAAAAAAGTATATCGATTCTGATATTTAGAAATTTGTGTAGGCTGATAAGGGTCGTATCCAGAAAAATGAAAAAAGATTAAGGGATATTTTTCATTAACTACTAAATCGTCCCCTTCAATATTTAGAGAACGTTCATGTAAATTCCAATAGGCCATATTCAAGCCTGGGTGTCTGCTCACAAATACATCTTCGTAATATATTGGAGCGAAATTGACCCAGTTTTGATCCACAAACATGCCGTTTGCCAAATCGATGTAACAATATTCAAACAATCGATCTGCCCACCAAGACAAAAAAGATGCTGTCGTCTTGCTTCTTTTTGTGCCTAAAAATCCAAGATTATACATTCCTGTGTTCAACAAATCACGCTCTTGAGGTCGGTAATCGTCTGGATAGGGGCTAAGAATATGGGGGGTTACAAACAATGAATTGTTTACCAAACCAGCTTCAATTTCTGTCAAAGGTTGATAAATTACAATATCTGGATCGAAGTAATGTAATATTTCTATGTTGTCATAGGTTTCATACATGTATTTTAAATAAAACGGCTTCACCGCTGTATTTAATTCAGTAATATTATACCGATCACACATGTCTTCAAAGTCGGGAATACCAATGCTATGAAGCTCCAAAAGAGGATAATTTGGCAGATCTTCTTTTTTGATGTCAGATTGATCCAATCGATCTACCAGACCAATTACAAAAGAATAGTCGGGATTGTGTTCAATTAAAGAATCCCCTAAGGTTTTGGCCTGAGCAAGATAATTGATGGAACAAATCGTAAGAACTACTTTCTTTTGCATGGAATAAATTGAGGTTGCAAGTTCGGGAAATAAATTGGAAAATTAAAAGATTAGGGAAGAGGTGTGAGGTGTAAGGTGTGAGGTGTGAGGTGTGAGGTGTGAGGTGCGAGGTGTGAGGGATAAGGTAATTATTTTTAGGTGCAGGAAGGAATATATGCAAAATCAAATTGAACTTAATTGAAAGGCCCTAAATTTCAATCCTCTTCCCTCACACCTTATACCTTACACCTCTTCCCTTTTCCCTCTTACCTCACAAGGCTCCCATAAATAATATTCTCAACCCTTCCCGACACAAAACCATTTGAATTGGGAGTATGTTGCGTCATAATCAACACGATCAAATTTTCTTTTGGATCTGCCCAATAAGTTGTGCCATAATAGCCACCCCAAGAGAAACTCCCCTCACTTCGCATTTTTAGATTGGCTGATTTTTCAGATTGTATTTGAAATCCTAATCCAAAATTGTCATTTCCCATAAGGCCAGGATTCAACTGTGGACTCACCATCAATTCGGCCGTACGACTGCCGATAATTTGTTGTCCATTATACTTCCCTTTATTCAACAACATTTGCAAGAAAATTGCATAATCGTAGGCTGTCGACGACAAGCCTGCACCACCAGAAAAATAAGATTTTTTTGCCAATGGATAATTGGGATTGATATTTCTAAAGGTTGGTCCCCATGGAATCACTTGTTTTTGCTCGTTTTCTGTATATACCCCTGCCAATCGATTGCCTTTTTCAGCTGGCAAATTGAAATAGGTGTCTTTCATGCCCAAGGGCTCAAAAATGTGTTTGTGGAAATAATTTTCTAATGTTTCTCCAGAAATTACTTCTACGATACATCCTAATAAATCGGAATTCAACCCGTATGTAAATTTCTCACCCGGCTGATGTGCCAAAGGTAATTTCCCCAAGGCCTTCATACGATCTAAAAGTGACGACTTAAATTCTCCCAAACCAGAAGGAATATTCGCTTTAGCATAAATTGCCTTCATCTTCGCAGAACCAATATCTGAGTAGTCTATTCCAGAAGTGTGTGTCAATAAATCACGAATCGTGATTTCACGAGTAGCTGGAATAGTTGTAAACGAAGAATCTTTTTCGTTAAAATCTTTAACTACCGTGGGATTTTTATACTCCGGCAAGATGGTTGAAACCTTTTGATCTAAGTCAATTTTTCCTTGCTCAAACAATTGCATGATCGCCAAACTAGTAATGGCTTTGGTTTGACTCATAATACGAAAAATAGTATTCGACTCCATAGGCATTTGCTTTTCAGCATCTGCTTGTCCATACCCCTTGTAATGAACCACTTGGTTATCTTTTACCACAATCACGACAGTCCCAATTAATTTCTTTTGTTCTAAAAGTGGTTTTACGACCGTTTCAATATGGTTCAAATGGGCATAATTAATATGCGGATTATTCCTAACAACTGTTGGGGCAAGGGTTTGTCCAAACAAAGAAATGGAACAAACAAAGAGGGCAATGGTTTGAAGAACTTTCATAGGAGGGAGGTTTACATTTTTCCAAAATTTAAGAAAAAATACGGCAAAAAAAAATCCCCTGCTTTCGCAGAGGATTTCGTACCTGGGGCGGGAATCGAACCCGCACGAGCGTTTCGGCTCACAGGATTTTAAGTCCTGCGTGTCTACCAGTTCCACCACCCAGGCAGCCCTTGTAATTTAAAAGCACCGCAGGGTGCTTCTAAATTGAGCGAAAGACGGGGTTCGAACCCGCGACCTCGACCTTGGCAAGGTAGCGCTCTACCAGCTGAGCTACTTTCGCTTAATGTGGGTACAAAATTATAACAGAATATTCGTTTATGCAAGTCGTTTATTAAAAAATCATGAATTAATTCTCTACTTTTGTCTTTTC
>JACCDM011540019.1_pt1 | contig 15209 bp, 21 predicted proteins | sample 7445851 | NCBI WGS metagenome assembly JACCDM01 (sample SAMN15323438, study PRJNA562643) | freshwater metagenome | isolation source: river surface water | place: USA:Blue River Watershed | collected 2017-08-16
GTTTCTAGGGTGTCGTTTTGACCTAAACGCCAAGTGAGAGGGACATTTTTGAACTGGTCATAAAGAAGTACCGCATTTCATTAATTGTCAAATTGAAATAGTTCCTTGCCCGAAACGCCCTTTACCGTTCGCCTGTCCTTTTTCGACGTTGATTATCACATCTACTTCATGTGCCAGCTCATTACCCCCCTTAAATCTACCGTCTTTGGTGGAGTGAAATATGAAAACAAAGCTTGTTCGGGGGTTTTGATTCTTAAGTTTTACTAGGTCGCCAAGCTCCATCCCAGCTCTACTAACGCTGTCGATAAAAACAAAATCATAATGGAATAGAGCTTTGGGAACGCTTTCTGAAAATTGCAGTCGAGAATGGAATGCGCCGATTCGAGTCACTTTCTCCTTCAAGCTATACCCATACCCCTCTTCAATTGCAGCATACAGTACTTTTCCATGGTTTTTTGCTAAATGCAGTGCGAACTCCAACATTAATGTGGACTTCCCACTCTTAGGTTGACCAAACACCATTGCGGTGAATCCTACCGAAGGATCACCAATAAGCTCTCTGAATTTTCCCTGCAATCCAATAGTTTCAAAATGCATAGAGGCCAAATCTTCACTTGAAATTATACCTGAGGGTATTGTAGGCCGCTTTTTTTGGGGGTAAGCCGAATCAATTAACCCAATTATCCCACTCAAGGTGCTTTGCTCTATCGTTGGAGCAGCCTTTTTATCGCGTAAAAAAATCCGCAAGGACTTGTAAGCGTCATTAAGCATGGCGGCATAGGAGTCTTGCCTGTTTATTCTGCCGATCTTCACCTTTTGCTCCATATCTCGAATGAGTCGTTTCGCCTTTTCATGAACTCCTTTGCGACCATGAATGGCAACAAATCGCTTAAGAAGAAATACAGAGTCATTAATTTGGTACTTAGCAGAGATATTACGGTAATGCTGTAAGTTTTCCCCATCAATGATGATTTCGGCTTTTTCCCCCATTCGTTTAAGACATGAGATGAGCTGATCTTGAATTTGTAGTACTTCCATAGAATACGGTGATGTCTTCCTAATGCGTCGTTCTATTATTGCCTTTTGTAAGGCAGTCAAAACTCGATGCACAGCCAAACGTGTTTGGATTTTCCCATGGAGGCCTGCGTAACGACGAATAATCCTGACTTCATCTGAAAAATGCGAAACGTTTCCAGCGGGAATATTTTCAATCGTAGACGTAACCTTCCGGGCGGTTTGACGTACTGGCTTTACACTCCATTCATTTATCGCCTTCAGGTAGTGATCCATAGATGATTTCACGATGGAATTAGCATGGTAAGCTGCTTGGTTATTGGAAAATGCTTTCAATGCTAATTGATGCCCCATTATCATCGATTGCGGCAATGAAGTTATGGGCAGCTTGCAGCTATTCTCGATGTAGTTATTTGGCGTCAGTGTCATAAGTTGGCCGCATAGTTTAATGCTTCAAATTCTAGTTCATCGCCAGGATTAGTGGGTCCACTTAATGCCCGAGGGCCATTACTGAGGCCCGACAGGCTGCGCTCCCCCACGTCCGCAAAAGAATAATAGCCGTCGTTGGTTGCAATCACGTGATCTAACAGGGAAATATCAAAAAGAGCTGCGGCCTGCTTTAACTTTTTTGTCATAGCACGGTCAGCTTCACTTGGCGTTTTATTACCCGAAGGATGATTGTGGGAAACAATCATTGCCTTTGCAAGGGTCTTTATTGCTACAGCCATCACAAGTTCAACATCAACTTGAGTGGAGTTGATTGTCCCCTTAGTGTGCCGATAGTACCCTATGATTTGGTTGGATTGCGAGAGATATAACACAACAAAGTGTTCTTGTATTTCCATGCCCTCAAAGAGTACATCTTTGATAAACGTGTAAGCATCACCAGATGAACGAACTTGGTTAAATGCAATTTTCTCCTCTTTGAACGTGATGTCAATTTCTCGAACAGTGAATTCATCCTGAAGAGTCTTCATTTTGGCATCCAATTCATTTAAGTCAACTCCATCTAAGACGATAGTCCCGTGGTGTTTTGGTATAACATATGGCTTCATATTCATTGAATTATATCAATTTGACGAGTGTAATTGATGTTTGCATTGGGATTCTTTAAGCTCACGCGCTGCATAAGCTTTCTAGGGGAAAAAATCCATAGCCAAGGACGCTCACGCTGGCCTCGATATACCACCTGAACCAAGGTATCTCTGTAGTTTAGATCCAAATACTGCTGATTTCCAATAGACTTTCCCTTTAACGTAAAGAAGCCATCCTGGTAATCAAATAATTGCACATGTACGGTATCATAGATGACCGAGTCACGCAAAAAAACAGTGGCTGGAGTATTGACTGAAAATGCAGTTGTACTCACTGCGACCGCTTGTTTCAAGCGCACACCCAATTCCCTAATCTCTTTGGCTTGGCCAGGCAACATCGCTGCTACCTCGTTGCCCTTTAAGATGAGAACCTGGTTTTGCGCTACAAGTTGTCCGTTATCCGCACGCAATGTGACGAGCTCTTGATTAAGCGATTCGCTGGCCTGAAAAACTCGCCGGTAACTGTCCTGCTCGGCGCGCCATAGCCGCCAAAATGATAAGGATAGGATAAGCGTCAAGGCCAATCCCATCCCCAAAACCATTATTATTCTATGCTGGATCATTTATTCCTTAGGGTTACTTGGCCTTTTGGTTTCCGCCCAGATATAAGTAGAAAGCACGGTCATGACACCTGCGATGCACGTAGTAGCCACAGCCTCCATTTCTTTGAAAATCGACAAGTAGGTCGTGGCCACAAGAAAAACTGCAGCAGCAAGGGTGATTTTTAGTCGTGTGCGTTTATCCATTATCGAGGTATCCAATCTCTTCCGTCGTAGAATTCAATCATTAGCATTCCATCTTGGGTTCGAATGCGGGTATTTCCGGGTTCATTCAAGAGCCCTTGGCTCTGACACCAATAGAGGCATCCCTCGGCAATTGTCACTACGACTCCTTCACCAGGGAAGTGTTGGGGAGCGGCAAAAGCCTTACTCCCCGTCACTACCTGCTCGGACGATTGGTCCAGAGCGCCCTCTACTTGCTTAACCTTTATTCGATCCATGACCTACCTCCTTACCTCGATGCGTAGTGTACCGAAATGGTGTCGGTGGGCTCTGTGATATAGGGAACCGTGAAGGTTAAGTTCTTTGCACCTGCTGTGTACGAAATCGTTTTCACACGAATGCCGTTGAAAAACACCAACGGGGTGAATCCGTCCGCAATATTTTTGGTCAAAAGCACGGCAACCGGCACATTTCCTTCTCCCGAAATAGTGGTAAAATCTTCTACCGTTTCAGTAAATGCCAACTCACGCGCGTTTGCAGCAGTCAGAGCTGAGTTTGCGGTGCTCTGAGCCGCCGCCGCTTCGGTGCGAGCAGTGTTGGCTGTGCTTTGAGCTGCATTGGCTTTGGCAACCCCACTATCGGCAGTCGCTTGTGCATTGTCTGCCGCACTTTGAGCCGTGGTTGCTTTTGACAGAGCCGTATCCGCGGTGGTTTGAGCATCAGCCGCATCACTCACCGCCGTATTGGCAGTGGCCTGAGCTGTTGATGCCTCACTGCGAGCGGTATTGGCCGTAGACAGAGCAGCACTCGCCGCAGTAGCTGCCGCATTGGCATTGGTGAGCGCTGTATTCGCTGTCGTGGTTGTATTAGCGAGTCCACTTTCAATGGTGTCCAGATTTACTGCCTGGGTAACCGTGATATGACCCACTTTGGACTTTTCGGCATCAGTAAACGCGTTGGTGTTGGCGTTGCTCTCGTAGGCACTCTTGACCGCTTCCTTGCTCAAGGCATTGGTGAAAAGATCCTCATCAGCCACCTTGGTAAAAGTGGATGTTGATCCTTTGCCGTCTGTTACCGCGGTAACGATGTACAAGGCCCATTTGCTGTCTCCGTCATTGGTGACAAAAACACGGTCAGAGACCTTCAATCCGGTCAACGCTCCGCGGGCAGTAATAGATGAAACACTGTATGCATCCTCGGCTCCAGCGACCAAATTTTGGACTTCGGCTTTCGAATAGACATCCAAGTTTCCGCGAGCGGAAGCGGCGTTTACATCCGAAAGGTTGTTGGCCTTTTTAACTACCACTGAGTCTAGGGCCTTTTCGGCCAAAGTACTTACTAAGCCTTCGACCTGCTTCTGTTTGATGAATTCACTCATGATTATTGGTTTTTATTGAATTGATTTTAAGATGTTGGGGTGAGTTTTGGGTATCGGAGTACAGCGCGATCGTTTATCTCTAAATCGAAGCCGCCGTGCCAAAACAGGCGATCGCCTTCGATATGGAAGTCTCGATCAACACCGTACTGGTAGAGCACGCTGTTTACAGTGAGAAAGACCGAATCAGTATCGGTGATGACTTCCGGATTGTAGAACACTGTTTCTCCATTTGCTGCCATGGTCAATTCGAGTGTCACCCAGTCGATGCTTCCAGCAGTTGAGCCGCCGCCAAGGGAAAAATCCACGCACGAGGAAATGCGATACACTTCATCCCGGATGATGATCTCGTCGTTGATGCGATCTCCAATGAGCTCGAGTATTTCTTTTGCGGAGAAGGTCTTTAACTGACCCGACCGCACTGCTTTGAGGGTAAATGCCATTACTTCTTCTTTTTCTTATTCTTTGAAACCCAAAACCAGGCGATGATTCCTGAAACCACTATGGCTCCGATGGAAATACCGGCCGGAGATTGAATCACTGCAAGGCCTTTTTTTTTACTATGTCACGGATGCTGCTAAACGTGGAGATAATGCCCTTTCGGTACCCCTCGCGTGAGTCTCCATTAGATTCTGCGATGTAGGGGCTATATGCGATGGCCTGCGCATAGGCAGTCGAATCGTTGCTGACGGCATGCGCACTTTTATACTTGCTCGAAATCAATCTTGCAAAGTCGTAAAAGCTGTCCTGCTCGGTCTTGTAAACCCGAAACATTAAGGCGTACTGGTTTTGACCCACAGAGAAGCTTCCGTCCCAAAATTCATTGGGAGATCCTGCGGCGGTGATTCCGAAAAAGTTCTTGCGCACACGGGCGCCATAGCTTGTGCCCCAAGCAGACTCCAATGCTGCTTGAGCTAGGATGATCTCAGGATTCATTGAGAATCGATCACCTGCCTTTTTTGCTAAGGGATAATAAGTGGTTGTAAATACTTCTTTTGTCATGTTCTATTGGGTTTGGATGTCCTTAGTGGCAAGCCAACGATCGTTGCCCTCTAGGGTGCGAACTAGGGTGAAATGGGCGTCGTGTCCATCCAGGCTCATGACCGGATAGCCCATGAGTACGCCTGGCTTTACCATAGCAATGCCTCGAAACTGCTGGTCCATCACCTTGGTAGTTTGTCGAGTAATCACTCGTGACCCTGGGGCACTGAGCCACCCCAAGCCGGTAATGGGCAAATAGTATTTTGTGACTCCTTTGGTGGTCGGATAGCGCGCCTCCATGGCTGCCACCGTTGTAAACTGGTCGGTGTAATTTGCAGATGCCGACACCCACAGTAATCGGGTTGTGCCAATTTTCGACTTTAAACTCGCTGGAGCCAAAGGACCAATCTTGTAGGCCACCTCGATAAACTTCACATTGTTCTTCGAGTCAAAGTGCTGCTTGCCTGTGGCATAACCAATAAATTCTCCGGTTTTTGCCGACTTAAAAATGTTTTGATTTTCTCCAATCTCATACCAGGCACCATGGTAGGATGCGTCGGGAGATGTGCGAACAAAAACACTCTGCTTCGCTACTACCAACCGCTGCGGAGCCGTGTAGGCACCTGTAGACGACTGACCACTAGCATTACCACTTTGGGTATTGATTCGGTTATTTGAAACCGTCTGCAAAAAGGCATTGAACTGACTTGTTGACAGTTCGCTTTGAAGATCTTTGAGTAAATCATCCCCGTACAGATTTCGGTAGGATGTTGCCACAAAATCCAAGTCCTGAATCTGGGAAGCGACCTGAGAAATCGCATTCTCGTTGGTGCCGTCGCTCCACATCAGCCATGAGATTCCGCTGGGGTTCATCGCCGAGCGAAGTCCCATGGCTTGCCGGACCTCAGCACGCTCATCAGCCAATGCCGAAGTCTGCCGCTCCCTCCAAAGCAATATAGCCTTATTGGTTAAACGGTAGCCCAAATAAAGACCACCCGCGATCACTAGACCGCGAATCACCTTTTGCTGGGTTTCGGATGATATGGATGAACCTGGAATCATTGAATTAGGATGCGGATGCGCATTTGCACAATCTTATTTTGAATTTTCTTGGCGATAGCCTGCCATTCCTTGCCATTGAAGACTCCGGCGGCACTGCTCATCGCATCGGCAATCTGCTGGGCTTCCGCCTCAGAGTTTGCCTTGATGGTTACTGACTTTTGATAGTTCATAGGGCGCTGTTTTTATCATTCGGTTCATTCAGTTTCGAAAGCAGGGTACCGATTAGTGATGGATTATTGCTCAATTCGATAAATAACAAGTAGAGCTGACCCAAGGCCTGGTCATCCAGTGTCCCCATGAACTCGCCGACGAGTTCAATGATGGTTTCGCGCTGAGTCTTTTCACTGTTGCTTGGCTGAGCTTCCGAAGTATCGAGCCCAGCTAAGGCACCCAGGGTACCGCCTAGCGGGGTGGTGCTGAGCATTTTGGCTAATCCTGGAAAAGCAAGTCCCAGAATGTTCGCATAGTACTCAACCTTCTTTTTCGCCTCAACGGCTTCCTCTAGGGCTTCTAGCTGCTGGCGAAGTGATTCATTTTCTTGGGTGAGCTGCTCCGTCTCGCTTCGGAGCTCTTCCAGCTCTTCCTGCTTTCTGAGCTCCGCAATCTTTTGATTCAGGAGTTCCCCAAGTTGGGCTTCTCCAAATCCCTGGAAGTCCAAGTGATTAGTACCTGCTAGATGGTCTTGATCAAATGAAAAATGCTTAGTCCACAGCAGAGCATCATTACTTGATCGAAGCTCCACACGCATTTTATCGGGAGCTTCAGATTGAATGTATTGGTGCATCAACCGAGTGAAATTTTCCTTTGGCGAACGATCAACGCTGTTGAGCCTTTTACCTCGGCGTGATAAAATGGCGCTGCACATCACGTCCCCATGTCCAAGCATTGCTTGGGCATGGATGGCCTTACGCACAGTGGCGGCAATGTTGTAGCGCTTGTTCTTATCGTTGTTCATTCTCTTGGTATTGCTCTGATAAATTCCAATTGGTACACACTTCCCGGTGAAGGAAAGTGAATAGCTATCTGACCACCGAACTCTTGGACCTTCGTGATGCCCTTGGGCCACCAGCTCGAATCAATCTCCAGTATGTTGGTCTCGCTTGCGATACGCGTACCCTCGGGCAGCTCATGGGTTAGCAGGTACAAAAAGCCTCGATTGGCCTCAGTGTAGAAATCCGTTTTTGAGGGATCCAACACCAAGGCGTACACATCCAGGTAGAAATCCGTGATGCCTCGCGTGGCTAGCAACCGTTCAATGTATCCTATTGCCTCTAAGGAGATCATATTCGGCAGCAATGAAAGGTGAAACGAACGCTGTAGGTTTGAAATACCTGTTCCTCCTGCAGGTCGCTGGTGCGCGGCGGCGCATCCAGTCGTTGTCGGTCCAGGTCATGGTAAAAGCCTGTGATCATTCGCGAGGTGCCCACCTGGACAGCCAACGGCAGAAAGTCGGGACGATGCTGTGTTGCGTCAGAGAAAACCTCTTGGCTTACCCAAGGCACGATGAAGTTGACCGGATGGATTTTCTTGCCCTCAAACTCCAATGAATACTCACCAAAGACGGGGATTACCGGCCTATCCATGGGAAAGCGTCCCACAACTGTTGCCTGTAAACCAAAACACACACACACATCGCCAGGAAAGCGAAAATCAATAGGCACCACTTGCAAGGGTCGAAACACCTCAATGGTCTTATTTAACCTTCGGATCTCGTTCACGACTCCTGCTCGTTGACCAACCATAGAAAGACTTTCGCCTCATACGGATAGGTGGCTCCCTGAATACCCGCATCACGGAATCGACCTTCAAAGGCGTTTCCTGATGCTTCGATATACTCCTCAAAGAGGAAGAACTTTTGGTTAGGAGCTACACCCTGCCCGCAGGTCAGCAACCTGACATCGTGATCGTCGTCGAATACGTCGACGCCTCCCACTTTTAGGCTGAGCGTAGCTCCATATTCCAAAATCGGCTCCGGTAAGGCCACGAAAATGCCACGGATGCGGCGGTAGCTCTTGTCGGTCTCGCCGGTATAGCGAACCGTTGAGCCCGATGCTCCGACACCAATGCGAATCAATTGAAACTTGTGGTCTTTCATGGCTTAGTACTTTAGGTTTTACGCCTTGATGATCACCGTTCCGCGCAAAATGGCCTTCACAAACGTGCTTGCCGGCGCATTGCTGCCCCACTCCAAATTGAACTCAATGGTCTGCTGATCCTTGATGAGCTTGGGGTTATCCAAGTTGTAGTGACCTACTGGAATGACCTGACCGGTCGTGTTGAAAAGCTCATTGGAGGCATTCTGAATGAGCGTTGCGCCATTGGCGATGAACTCAAACTCTCCATTGCGCAGGTAGTCAGGAATGACCGTGAAATTCACGTCCATTGCCGTCTCACCGTCGCCAGCCGTTCCGGCCAACAGAGTCAGTCCGTTGAGCAAGAACATGTTTCCTTTTTCCAATTTGGCCGATGAGATGTTGCTCATGCCCACAACCTTATTGTCGTCGTCCTTGAGCATCTTCTGAACCTTACTGCCCGAGATGTCTTTTACAACATAGTATGCAGCATCTACTGCTTGCAGGGTTTGACGCGCCAAGCCTTCTTGGATCTCCTTGGGGAGCATGTGAAGTCGTTTCTCCAGCTCACCACGCGATCCGCGTGAGGGGGCTTGGTTGCGGTTTTTCGCAAACGTGCGAATCGCTTTGCTAAAAGTTTTTTTGGCCTGTGGGGTTGCACCTTCCAAGGCCATGAGCAATTCCTCGTCGCTAACAGCGCCGAGAAGCTGGAATTCGCTCTGGGTGATTTCTCCTAAAGTCATCATGTTGATTTTGGGTTTATATGATTAAATGATTTCGAATTCGGCGTCTTGGTAAGCGCTTACCTCTTCGCCAGAGACATAAGCGTTGGATAGATCTTCTACCGGGGTATAACTGCCGCTAGAAAGGGCAGGCAGGTTGGGCTCATAAGGCTCGATCATGCGCACGGGTTCGTGGTACACGCTCATGGGCTCACCTAATCCCGCCATGCCACCGTCAAGCCCAGCCAATAGGTCCTTTTTTAAGACTACTTTGATGGTAGATACCACACCTGCGGCACCTACACCTGCTGAGACCATTTTTAGGTCTTGGTTTTTGAGTTTCATACTGCCCAGCACACCAGCACCTAAAAGGGCTACCGGCCGAACGAGCTTCTTGATCTGAAAACCGCTTGAGGTTTCATCGACTTTCAGCATTTTATCAATGGCCTTACCGCCCATTGATCCGAGGACCATGCCTCCGCTGATCATGGCAAGTGAGCGCAATTCGCCCATCATAGCCTGACTTGATACATTTTTACTTCTCATGAGATGGTTATTTAAGATTCAGTTTTGGGATGGAGGAACGACGAGACTTTCCACGTGCACGACGTGTGCTGCCTGCCGGTTTCCGAGTTGTTTTGCGCGTACCGGATAAGCCGGTGGCGCGGGTTTTCTTTTTGGGCTTCAAGAGCATATACGCTCCAAAGGCTATGGCACCAGCGCCCAAAGCCGCCACCATTGGGTTGTTTTTTACAAAGGCCATTACGCCTTTAGGTTGATTTTCGGTCATTTCTGAACTTGTAGACATTGCATTTGACTCCGGCATGTTGGGTACTTCCGACTGCACCATAGGTGAAGCTTGAGACGGAATAGTCATTTGAGCAGGCGCACCGCCCGAGCGTGCTTGCGCTGCTGCAGCCTCAGCCTCTAGGTTGTTGGTATTGGCATCTTCACCAGGAGCAAAAAGCCCAGCATCCTTCAAAATCTTAACTGCAGCCACAATCAATGGCGTAGCCGCAGCAATGGATGCGCCGATTGTGATGGGCTCTCCCAGATTGCCTAAATCACTAGCTCCAGACTCCAAGGCACCACTTAAACCGCCTGCTTTGCCCTTTAAAATGGCATCGCGCAATGCGTCTCGCTGGCCCTGAAGCTTGTCTGCATATAAAGCTTCAATTTTGGTCAAAGCCTGACGGCTTCGTTGCCATTGGTCAGCGGACACTCCCTTAGCAGCAGCTTGTTGCTGGGTAGCATAAGCCCATTTAAGCTTGGAGCCCATGCCTTTGAGGTTGAGCTTCATAGCAGCCAAAAACCCCAATCTAGCCGTAACACTTAAAGGGTTGTATCGGACAACAGCCTTCGCTACTGTGGTAGCTGCCTGTTTTACTCCAGTTCCAACTTTCTTGACGGCATCTCCAACCTTTTGGAAAAAGCCTTTTTTGACAGCACCCAAATAGTTGTCCTGCCAGTATTCGCTGCCTTCAAGTGAGCTAAACCCATTTTTCAGGTTAAACTTCTCTTCGTTACGAGCAAGTATTTCCAATGCCTCCGCTCGTTTGTCGGTATACCAATATGTGATGGCATAGTCCAACATCTTCAAGAAGGCCGCTGGATCCTCGATGTGGGAAATGGTATTGGGATTGGCCGCAATGGCATTACGCGTTGAGACCAAATAGTTGTAAATGGCGTCCATCTGTTTATCGACAGGGGCTTCTCCCAAATCGCCCATTTCAGGCATCCCAAGGAGAACTTCACTGTGATAGTCGTTGCCCGGACCGCTTAAAACGGCCACGTCTATTCCGGATAAATTCATAGTAAAATCTTTGTGTTCTGAGTAAGGTTTTTCATAGTTGTAGCTGGAGAGCACCGGATCAATGATCAGGGTCTCTGAGCCGTTAGGAACCACCACATACACATGCTGGAACTGAGCTCCGCCGTATTTGGTGATCCGAAATGAGTGAGGGATTTGCAGGTTGGTAAGGATCGAACTTGAGAAAATGGAAAAACAGTCGCAGTCAATGCCGCTCTTGCGGTCCGACCAGCTGCGCGCTGGTCTGCGTAACTGCTCCAATCCTCGTTCGTCCAACTTGTACTGGATATGATGGTAGAGGAAATTCCAGATATTCTGGCAGGTCTCGTCCAAACTCTTGCCCTTTAAAACAGGAGCTATTCCCTTCGTATCGTCGATGTATTTCCACACCACGCGCTTCATCAAGTCGACCGTATCGTTTACCTCAACGTCCTCGATGATGATGCGATCCTGGGCTTGTGGCTTAGGGAAGTACTTGTTGTACTCTTCACCCGGACGAATCACCCTGTAACCGCTGATAATAGACCCTATTTCGTAGCGCTCTTCCATTAGGCGATTTTTTCTGGTGAGGATTGGTAAAACAGGTCGTTCACATACACCGTGTAGAAGTATTCCATGGGTAAGTCCAGCGCAGCTGGTGATTGGTTGGTTTTACCAATCAGCGAAGGAATCCGACTCACTAGGTTTGAGATGTATGGAGTAAGCGAAGTCCAGGGCACTTCCACTTCAATTGTGCCTAAAGAGGATCTTGTCTGTGGGGCAATGTTGAAGGTTTCGGTACTTGGAACACTGCTCGCGGCATACTTCCCGCCGGTGGTGATGGTCACTACCGGCTTGGAGACTTTCAGACTCGTATTTGTAGGGTTGTCAATGGAAATATCCGTAGCCAGGGAAAGGCCCGACAAGGTGACTCTTGTAATGCGCGGATTTAGGGTGCGCACCACTGAATACACGTTGAACCGGTTCAGGCCAAAGGCCTTAAAACCCAGATAGAGCAGGGTTCCCGTAATCCCTATGACCCACAAATTTTTCATTGTGAATCAGTGTTGCGGTTACGAAGACGTTTGAATAGATAGTCCCAGGCTACTTTAACACAATAGCCAACCGATGCAGAGACAACGGCATAAAAGGCGACATCTACGACGCCGTGAAGGGAAATGGACGAAAGAGAATGTTGCTCGGCGATGGCACGGCCAACGCCGCCCACCACACCCGAAGCAGTTGTGGCTAAAGAAAGACTATGATCATGCTGCATCTTACGGCTATTCACTTGAATGTGAAACCAAAGATGTGGGGGTGCTAGACCCTAGGGGTGGTTAATGGTGGCAGGCTATTGCTAAAGATTGTATATTGTGGTAAGGAGTGGTAAAAACGCTTATTCAAATAGATTTTAAACGATTTATTCTCATTTATACCTTTGAAGATAGAATTATAACTTATATAAAAACACTAATTTTGTGTACAATGTAAGTTTTGTGAATCTTGTTATGTTCAATAAACATCTGTATAAAAGTAGTTAGCAGAAATTATAAAAAACAAATATGGCAAACAGGACTGGAAATTACACCGCATTTTACGTAGGCGAACCATTTGACCCATCTGCATTGGGTGCTAATGCAACGCCTGATTTTTCAACTTATAGAATGATAACAGCTTGGAAAGGAAAAGATTCAACCTTCCCATTCATTGATTCACACGACAAGAATTATAATGTGAGAGACGGCAGTGATTGGGAAAAGACTCTAAAACCAAGACTTAGAAGCAGATTGAATATGTCAAAGAACATTATTCTTGTTTTAAGTTCAATCACAAAAAGTTCAAGAGCGCTTCGAGAAGAAATCGATTATGGAATAAATACTTGTGGCCTCCCAGTGATAGTTATATATCCTGAGTTTAGTGAGAAAAGTGATATCATAGATTGTGACAAGAAGGAAATAAAACAAAAAATAAAGAACCTATGGGATAAACTCCCAATCTTTCGTGACTCCATGAGTAATGTTCCTACAATTCATATTCCTTACAAAAAAGAAGTTTTAAGAACAGCCTTGAATGACCCTGATTTGAAACACTCCACAAAAGTGGATAGTGGATTGTTTCATTATCCTTGTTAATTGAAATGAATTTAAGCAGAATCACATTAGGTATAACTAGAAGCCCAAGATTGTTTGCGATAGCATTTTTTTTCGGGTTAACGGGTACATGGGCGATTATGGAACCTTTTGTCTCAGTTTATATCACCACACCTGACAAATATTGGTTTTTAGCAATTTTGCTAATACCAACCATAATATTTGCTATTTGGAAAGTTTACCCAAAAGATGAAATCACCTTTTCCCTTCAAAATACCAACACGAATGTCAAAATTTACTTTGGCGACCTATTCGAACAAAAAGGTGTTATTGTAATTGGTGTTAATGAATTCTTTGATAGTAGTATTGGTAAGCCAGTTTCTCCAAATTCATTACACGGATATTTTATTCAGAAAATATTAGGTGGTAAGCAATCACTTTTTGATTCCGCTGTTGAGAGTCAATTAATTGACACTTCATTTGAAACAATCGAAAGATCAGAAGGTAATAACAAGAGATATCCGATTGGAACAACAATTAAAATAGATTTCGCGGAAAAGAACTACTTATTATTCGCACTATCAAAGACAAATGAGCGCTTTGAGGCGTATTCAACGCCTAGCTTAATACTTGAGGCATTAAATGGATTAATGAATAAGGCTAGGTCAGAATGTAATGGAGATACTTTGATATTGCCATTAGTTGGAACAGGACTTTCAAGGTCTGGCATATCATCAAAATATATTATTGAATTGATACTCATTGCTATCCTTAAATCCACAAAAGAAGGGGAAGTAAGCAGTGAAATCAACATAGTCCTCAAACCAGAGTTGATGAAAGAGATTGATCTAAATGAACTAGAAAGAAAATGGAAATAACTTCTGCTAACAAAACCTATACGCAATGCCCTTCGGGACACTGCGCATAGCCAAACCGTTAGCTGCAAGCAGAAAAACGACAATAGTTAAATGAAAGAAAAAAGATCTCCATTCTTTGCATATCGTTACTTGGTTACACCGACAAGTGAACAGGCGACAATAACTCAACAGCTCAATAAGCCAAAGGAAGAGTTGATACGTGATTTTATTGAGAAATTAGCTACTACAACTAAGACTGAATGGACAAAAGGAAAAAAGCGCTATTTATTCTATGGCTCTCAGCATTTTGAAAATGTTTACATAATTAAATATGCTCGGGAAACTAATGAAAACATTTATGTAGAAGGAGAAAACGACATAAATGTTGAGCGAATTAAGGAAGCCAAATTTGTTTACCTCTTCATTGATACCGAGCATCAAGTCATACTTCTTGAAAGAAATCAATCAGTATTCAGTTCTATTGACAATTCTGTCTCGGTACTTGCAGATTTTCTTAGAGAATACATGAGAGAATTTGATTATGTAGTAAATATTTACCCACTAGTTTCAAAGCGTAAATTTTGGAATTATGTTGACTCAGCAGATGAGATCTATGAATTGACACTGCAACTAAACGCACCTAACATGGCGTTTTTTGGTCATGAAGATACAAGAGACGTTCTACAGCAAATAAAAGAAACCATAAATAATGAAGAATTCGATCTTTCCTTTAAGAACAAAGAAGGTAGGTTGAGAATAGTAAGAGAAGCGCTAGGTAGTTGGATCGAATATGTTCGAGAAGTTGGCGGCAGGTATATCTTGAAATTTTCAAGTAACGGAGTTACCGACACCAAAACAAGTGAAACCGACACCGCCAAAACCTATATACCAAGAAAACAGGTAGAGAAATATGATGAAGAAGAGCTTGCGAATATCAAGGCTAAGCTCGAATCAATGCATAAACTAGAAGATAGAGATGATGAAGACGAGAATTAAAACCAAGAGAATAATATTCGCTGCTGTTTTCGTGGTGATTTCGTTTGCATTATCAAACTACCTCGTACGCCAGACATCAATTCTGAACTTCAATTTAATTGAACCTACTAACCTATTTACATATTTTGGTGTGCTTATAGGATTTGCTTTAACAGTCTACACATTTGGATTGGCAATGATATCTGATATCAAGAAAGACTTAATGCTATTGGATGACTTTACAAACGCTCAAAAGAATGAAATGATAAACAGGCTTACTAATGGTTTTAAAGAAATCAAGGGGGACATTTGGATAATATTTATCTCGCTAATTTTGATTATTTATTTTGCAGTAGTGATTGAAATACCGAACCCGTTTGGATGGGAAGTTGAAACATTTATGATTCCTCAATCTTCAAATTTGACGCTTTTCATTGTGACGACTTATGCTATGTA
>JACCDM010059312.1_pt1 | contig 15202 bp, 13 predicted proteins | sample 7445851 | NCBI WGS metagenome assembly JACCDM01 (sample SAMN15323438, study PRJNA562643) | freshwater metagenome | isolation source: river surface water | place: USA:Blue River Watershed | collected 2017-08-16
AATCATTTACTGACAAAAACAGATACTTCCCGCTACCAATTGATGAGATCTTAAATTCTCAGAAAGGTGGAAAACCTACCTTGAAACAAAATGACGGATATTAATCTATCTTGAGTTTTTCAAAAAAAGTCAGAACCTTGTGTACTGACTTTTTTTGTTTTAGGGCGTCCAACATTTCCCGTATATTTGACAAAATTTAATCCTATGCTAGCAGATTCATTTGAAACTATCGTACAACGCCGACGCAGTAATAGACGTTTTGACCCAGATGTGACCGTCGCGGATCAGGTGATTGAGCGAAGCCTTCAACGGGCAATCTTATCGCCCAACAGTAGCAATATGCAGTTGTGGGAATTCTATTGGATTCAAAGTCCAGAAGAAAAAGCAAAATTTCATGCCCTTTGCTTAGGTCAGTCTGCCGCTAAGAACACAGCGCATTTAGTTGTTTTTGTGACACGACAAGACCTTTGGTCCCAACGTGCCAATTGGAATTTATCACGCATTAAGGAATCATTACAAGGAAAAGAACCTGGCAAATTAGAAAAGCGAGGCTTACAATATTACAGCAAGTTAATGCCGCTCCTATACCGCCAAGATCCAATTGGGATCTTTACAGGCATCAGAAAGGCCATGTGTTTCTTTATGGGTATTCGCAAACCATTTATGCGTTTTGGTGGGAAAGCAGACCAACGTGTGACTGTACATAAATCATGTGCCTTAGCTGCACAAACCTTTATGCTGTCCATCGCTGCTGAAGGGTATGAATCTTGTCCGATGGAAGGATTTGATGCCGTTCGCGTTAAGAAAGAATTGGGATTACCTTCCGGAGCAGAAATCAATATGATCGTCTCCGTAGGAAAGGGAACCGAAGAAGGAGTTTGGGGAGAGCGCTTCCGACTACCTTACGAGGATGTAGTCTTTAAACGTTAAAGACAATCTACATCCGGGATCACTTGAACCCCTTTGAATAATTTATTGCTTGGTAATTCGTCCAAACAGGCTCGAAGGCTTTCTTTAAACTTGGCCAAGGAAACACCCTTCTCCAATTTTATTAAGATTTCCATCGCATATTGATTCCGAATACGCTCAATCAGCGGTTTTTCAGGTCCGAGTACCCTCCCATGACCAAAACGCTCTTTTAATACATTACCCAAATGTCGGGCAGCTTGATCTACCGCTTGCGACTCGAGATGCCGCAATGTCAATTTAATTAAACGTGAAAATGGAGGATACTGATACCCCTCCCGCTCAACAATTTCATCTCCATATAAGGCCGCATAATCTCCACGTTGTATAAAATCAAACAAACGATGACTCGGTTGATTCGTTTGTATATACACATGCCCTTGCTCATCGCGTCTACCTGCCCGTCCAGCTACCTGCGTGATTAATTGAAATGCGCGTTCATGCGCCCGAAAATCAGGGAAATTTATAATGCGATCCGCATCGAAAATAGCTACGGTGGATAAACCTTCAAAATCGAGTCCTTTGGCAACCATTTGCGTGCCAACAAGTATATCGATGTTTCCCGATTGTATTTCGCTCAGGAGGCTATTAAATGCTGTTTTAGAGCGTGTGGTATCTAAATCCATCCGCCCAATACGTGCATCTGGAATTAATAGCTGTAATTCCTCCTCTAATTTCTCCGTTCCATAGCCCATCGTCTTCAATTGTGTACTTCCACACGCACCACATCGTGTCAGCAATCCTTCGCGATAACCACAATAATGACATCGCAATTCTTGATCCTTCGCATGATACGTTAAACTAACATCGCATTGATTACATTCCGCAATCCAATCGCAGTCTTGGCATTGTATATAGGGCGAATACCCTCTCCTATTTTGAAACAATAAGCTTTGCTTTCCGCGCTCGAAGTTTGACTGCAATACTGCCACCAGGTCAACGGAGAATCCGCCCTTCATTTGCTTCATGCGGGTCGCATATTTAGTATCCAATAACCGAAGTTCAGGAAGTTGTGCTTTACCAAATCGCTCAGATAAAGTTACCAAGCCATATTTACCTTGCTTAGCTTGGTAATAGGATTCAATTGAAGGCGTTGCAGAACCTAGTAAGACCTTGGCTCCTTGCTGATTCGCAAGGACCATCGCCACATCGCGCGCATGGTAACGTGGCGCCGGATCGGTTTGCTTAAACGAAGATTCATGTTCCTCATCGATAATGATCAGACCTAAGCGAGAAAAAGGCAAAAATACCGAAGAACGAACCCCCACCACAAAAGGATATTTCCCTTCTACAATCGACTTCCATACCTCGACACGCTCGTTATCTGAAAATTTCGAATGGTAAATGCCAACCTGCTCCCCAAAAATCTTCTTCAACCGTGAAACAATTTGCGTCGTTAGGGCAATCTCAGGCAACAAGTACAATACTTGATCTCCATTCGCTAATGCTTCCTGAATTAAGCGAATGTAAATCTCAGTCTTCCCGCTACCTGTAATACCATGTAACAAAACAGTCTCTTTCGTTTGAAATTGATCTAATATCGATTGATATGCCTGCGTTTGAGCCTGATTTAATTCAAAAGTTGACGGAATAAAATCGTCATTATCCGAACCAAAACGTGAAACAATAACTTCGAAGGATTCAAATACCCCATTTTTAAGCAAAGTTTGTAGAGAACTCTCCGACAAGCCTGCTTGACTGAAACTTGCTTTTTCTAAGCCTTTTTGGTTTGTCGATGGATCACGCAAAACTGGTATAAACCGCAAATAATGAAGCAATACCCCCACTTGCTTGGTCTTATCCTCCAAACTTTTAATCAATTCGGTCAGTTGGCCTATATCCTCCCACTGCTTACATAAACGAATCTTCCGGACCACTTTAGGCGTGTAGCGATCCTTGAGTTCATCGAAAATCAATACAGCTCCTTTCCCAACAAGCGATTTGATATGGTGGTACGGACTTTTGACATCCGCCACGCGAGCCACTTCATCATACGTTAAAGCTCCTTTGCTCTGAATTGCATCTACAATCAGGCGCTCCTTATCTGTCAATCCACTAAACTCATCAAATTCGGGATGAACCTGGACTTTGGATTGACTTGAAATTTTTAATCCAGCTGGTAGTGCAACCTGAAAAACTTCTCCTGGGTAACACATATAATAATTTGCTACCCACTGAAACAAAGAAATCTGAGACGTTGTCACAAGCGGAGCATCATCTAAAATCTCCAAGATATATTTTGCCTGGTATTGTTTCGGGGGCTGGTTATGTACCGCTACGATAACTGCAGTCAACACTTTTGTACTACCAAAAGGAACAACGATACGTAACCCAGATTCAACGACCTGTGCCCATTGACGCGGAACACGGTAGGTAAAAAAACGAGGAATGGGTAATGGGAGGAGTGCGTCAACGAATACCGTCGATTCTTCCGATTCAAAAAGCAAATTTGATTCTCCCATGTCAGCTACAAATAAACACAAAGATCAGCAGTCGGACAAGCTAATCTTGCCAGCGAAGTGTTTGCACTAAATGAATCGCATCTTGCTTCAAAAAATGAATGATGGGAGCTAAGGAATCATTTTGAGTGGCAGTTTTAACATAGATTGCACCGCGCAAAAAATGCTTGGAACTATCGGTGGTAAAAAACTGCAGCGATGTAGCAACTTCCCCATTCAACTCGATTAGACCGGCCTTACGTCCGTCTGTGGTTGTCATGATGTAATCATGAATTCCTGCGGCTTTACCTTGATGCTTATAAGCTAGTGCAAATGAATCATTAATAAGCGCATTCATTTTAGCTCGATCACCGCCAAGTGATTTATACGTAATTTGAATAAATGCATCCCAGCGTGGATAATAAATATAAATCCAGTGAGGTTCTGCCTTCCAAACTTTACTTTTATTCCCAATTTCAGCGGTATCCGGAATTACCTGAGCATACCTGGAGATTTCAAACTGATACGGATGTCCCTTTTCCACTTGCTGGTACACAGCCTCCGGTAACACAATTCGATTATACCCTTTGGGCCGCGGAAGGTAGTCGGCCTGCTCTGTAGCAGATCCGCATGACCAAAGAAATGCGATAATGAAAAGATAGCGAATCATTTATTGCGGTAAGTCTACACCATGATAATCCAAAATCGGTTTTTGGATTGTTTCAAATACACGTTCACGTAAGACAGGCATATCAGCTTGTGTCATACCCTTGGTTTCAATGGGCGCGTGTATAATGACTTTGATTTTCCCAGGCTTAAGCGCGAAAAAATCATCATCCATAATTTGAAAATTATTCAAAAAAGAAACTGGTAATACAGGTACTTGCTGTTGGATAGCCATCGCAAACGCACCATCCTTGAGAGGATTTGCCATAAATGGAAATTGCTTCGAAACGATTCCTCCTTCAGGAAAAATAATAATACTGCGGTTGGATTGTAACGCACGAATTGATTTTGCTAAGGTGGCGCTGCGTGAAGCACGGTCATTTCGGTCAACTAAAATATTCAGCCGACTATACAAATAGCCAAAGAGTGGTACTTTTTTAATGGAGGATTTGCCCACAAATGAAAAGTAATTGGGTAAAATCTTGACGAAAGCGGGAATATCCAGATAGGAAAAATGGTTCGAACAAAACACATAAACTTGCTTGGGGTCTAATTTTTCATCCCGCTGTATCTCAAACCGAACAAATCCGAAGGCAAAAAATAGACTAGCCCATAGGCGAACTAATTTATGTGCATAGCGCTTGGTATCCTTATGTTGTAGAAAAAGAACCATGAAAGGATAGAGCGCAAGAAACCACCCAATAAACCAAAAACCGGTCCATACAGAGTATAGACCGATTAGCGGATTTGAAATATGTGGATTCTTTTTTTTCATGAATGAATTACTCAACGATACCCAACTGGACAGTATTCGTTTTCTTGGTTGTATGTGCAGGAATAGATAGCGTGGTCACATAGACATCTCCTACTGTAAGTAAATTTTCTTGCTTCAATTTGTCAACCATTCCTTGCACCGTTTTCTCAGCACTTTCTGAGCTAGCCTCGTAATAGAATACCCTTGCTCCCCAAAGTAAGCCCATCGTAGACATCAGCTGCTTGTTGTTTGTAAAGACAAATAAATCTGCTTTTGGACGGTGAGCTGAAAGTTTAAATGCCGTTTGACCCGAATTTGTGATACAAAGAATCGCTTTTGCTTTTGAATCACGCGCGAGACGACATGCGCCCGAAATTAGGCGATCTGTCAACGTTACATTTGGCGTATTAGCTAAAGCGTGATTTTTAAAATAAATAGCTGCTTCATCACCCTTAATGATTTCGATGGCATTTTGTTGTTGCTCAACTACCTCATGTATATGTGCCATGGTTTCCACGGCTTTAATTGGATAAGCTCCCGAAGCAGATTCGCCGGAGAGCATTGTAGCAGATGCGCCCTGTAGTACGGCATTAGCCACGTCTGAAGTCTCTGCGCGCGTAGGTACAGGATTTGAAATCATGGATTCCAACATTTGTGTAGCAACAATCACAGGCTTGCCCGCAGCAGTACATTTCTCTACCATTACTTTCTGCAAATATGGAACAACAGCGCCATCCATCTCCACACCTAAATCACCACGAGCCACCATAATTGCATCAGTCGCTTCAATAATTTCATCTAAATTATCGATCGCCTCAGGCTTTTCAATTTTAGCAATAACCTTGGCAGATTTGCCATAGGCTTTAATTTTATCTTTAATATCCCAGATATCGGAGGCTTTGCGAACGAATGATAACGCAATCCAATCCACACCATGATCTAAGCCAAAGTATAAATCGGCAGTATCCTTTTCAGTTAAACAAGGTAATGAAACCTTGGTACCCGGAAGATTAATACCTTTTTTTGATTTTAAAATACCTCCATAGACTACCTCAGTCAACACTTCTTTCTTCACCTTGTCTATCGCTAAAACCTTCACTTCGAGGTTTCCATCATCCATTAAAATACGCTCCCCTACATTCACGTCTAGGTACATGGATGTATATGTTGTTCCCACCTTTTCCGAAGTTCCTAACAAATTTTCATCCATGGCAAAAATCAACTGCTTACCAGCTTCCAATGGGACACCATTGTTTTCAACCAATTGTGTACGAATTTTAGGACCTTGTAAATCTTGAAGAATAGTCAAATTTAACCCCTTCTCCTCGCTGATAGACCGAATCGTCTTCAAGCGTTCCAAATGATCCTCATGTGTACCATGGGAAAAATTTAATCGGAAAATATTTACACCTGCTTCAGCTAATTGGATTAATGATTCTCTGGATTCAGAGGCTGGGCCTACTGTGGCAACAATTTTTGTTTTGCGTTGATACGACATAGATTAATTTAGTCAATTTACTCTGCAATTTACATTTTACTCAGCAAAAAATGGAATTAATTCAAGATAATACACCCGATTTTAGGAAAAATTTAAGTTAAAAAACAAGCTTCAAACCTAACGTATTATTTTTTATCAGATTAATCCAAAAATAAAAATTGCATAAAAAAAGGGAGCTAAAACAGCTCCCTTCATTCATGTCAAATTAGTTTTCCCAGAGGTCATGCTCCATTTCAAGCAACTTGTACTCTAACAATTGGGACATCATCAGACCTTCTTTCTCTCCACCATATAAATCGGTTAAGAACTTATTTTCCACGTTTCCTTTTTTAATGATACGTGCTTGAAACATGCGTAAATCAAAAGCATCAGCCATGTTTTTATGCTGAGTTTCATTTTCCGAATTATACCAAATGCAATTTGGGTTGCTCCGGAACAATTTATACAAATCCTTATACCGGAACGAAGCTACCGTTTTGTCAAATCCTGCCTTTGTTTTTGATGCTGGTACAATTAGAGTAATTGACTGAATATCAAAATATAAACGTGATCTTCTACGGTCGATAACAGCATCTTCGCGAATTTCTAAAATAGATAATTCCTTCGGAAAATAATACGATACAGCACCTAAAGCTGGCTTTGCATCGAACGCATCTTTAGCTGGTGCTGCAGCGGACTTTGTACCACCACCCCAGCCATCGTCCGTACCTGTAGCTTTGGGAGTAGCACCCTCAGCCCCAAAACCTGCTGCTTTTTCCGCATCTGAAAGAGCTGATTCTTCCGACTGCTCCTCCATTTTTAAGTTCTCTTGAAACTGATCAGCGGTCAACTTGGTCGTTAATGAATCATTAGCATACGGCGTTAAAACCCCTGCTTTTACCCACTCCAAAATAAATTTAGAGATCTCGTTATTTACCGAGAAGAAAGGCTGATTAATTTTTTCATTCAAATCCATGCGGCGCCATAAACGAGCCTTGTAATGAATACTAGATTCATCAATTGGTCGAACGGAATTTTGATTGCCTGGAATAGGCTTTTCTTGCGAAAGCGAAGGAAAAGCTAGGCAAACAAACGCACTAAACGAGACTATTTTTGATACTAATTTCATGTATTTCGTATTAATTCAACGGAATATTTTTGGCCATTGTAAATGGAATAGTTTCAACGGCACCCTTAAAGTTTTTCCGTTGGACTCCTTTTACTTCTATGTAATAACGGTCTCCTGCTTGTGCTTGCGCAGCTAATTTGGCAATTGAACCAGAACCTGGCAATGTCACATCATCAATTTTCCGTTGGCCACGCGCCAAAGCAACATATAGCTCAGAAACACGGAAATTCGCGTCTTCAGGATTCGTTGACTTAAATGACTCATCAGCCAAAGCTCGCGCATCAATGCTACGCAAACCAGAAGCACTTGCTCCACGCTTTTCATCGAGTTCACCACCATTGCCAAATACTTTAACTTCTGGTCTCGGCACACGACGTACACGGAAAGTTTCTTTACCCAATAAGGTACCGCTATTCGCTACGTTCAAAGTAATTGTCGCTGCGCTAGGCACAATCGTTACCTTGCCACGCGTTTGACCTGCAATGGCTTCTCCACCATCCGCAGTGAACGAAGGATTCCATAACGCTCCTAAACCTGGACTAGCCACACTTAAGCGGTTAGCACACCCTAAATACAAGGCAGGTAAAGTCGCTGTTTCAATGTTATAAGTAGGCTTTAGGACAAAGTATTCTTTTTGAATTGTCTCCGTTTTAGGACCTGCTGGGCTCATGTATGAAACAGATGCCGTATATGTCTTTTTTGACAAACCATTCGCATCATACCCGCCACCTGACGTTTTGAACTTGATTTGACCACGGCCATCAACAACAGGAATCGAAGATCCATTAAAACTCATACGTGGCGTAAATCCACTAGAGGTAGCTGCAATAAATACTTCGGCTTGATAATCCATACCCGCAACAACCGTGTTGGCATTTGCCGAAACTTGCGCAAAAACTTTATCAAACTTAATTTCTTTTGCACCTACTTTTTGCGCCAATTGCGAAAGAACATCGCTCTCATAGCGCCTAACCTCTGCTTGTTTCTGACTAATTGTTGCCATCGCTGCAGGCACGGGAGTTTGAGCAAAGTTTAATTCTGCAAAATCCTTGTTTGATTGATTGGGATCCTTGCTAGCGATAGGGTCTGTTTTCCCATCAGCAGCTAAACTTGGAAACTTAGTACCTGGGTCTGCTAAGCCTTCTAATTTCTTCACATAGGCGTCAAAAAGGCCAACAAGCTTGTAGGCTTCACCTGATTTGTTAGCGCCAACCATCAGACTATAAACCGCCTCTTCTTCTTTTGGATTTTTGATATTACCTGTCTCTGGATCAATTCCGCCTCCAGTCTCAAGCACGCGTGCTTTTAATGACTCGAGATGACTTACCATTGCATCAGCCTCGCGCTTTACGTCATTTGCCCGTTTTAAAACATCCGCATAGGCAGCAGGATTAGGCAAATCTTTAATACGTTCTTCAATTCCTTGCACCATTCCTTTATTCTTGGCAGCTGCAGATTGATTTGCAACTTCTAAACTGGAATTAAGAATTGTAAATTTCTGCAATAGTGCATCACTCACTTGCAAAGCAAGAAGAGCTGTTAACACTAAATACATCATCCCGATCATTTTCTGCCGGGGTGTTTCTTTTAAACTAGCCATAGTATCTGATACGTGACAAAAACGTGATTACCCTTTCATTGCAGTTAACATACTTCCATATACTTGATTCAAAGCCTGAATGTTCGCGTTTAACTTCGCTAACTCAGCTTGAAATAAAGCAGCGTCCTTGGACGAAGCAGCTAGCTGCTCGGTTGTTGCTGTTACATTCGAATAATATCCGTTGATCGCTTTTAAATGCTTCGAAGATTCTTGAATTTCAGTTTCATATACCGCATTTAAGGCTGCTAGTTGATCGCCTGCCTTCGCGTATTGCTGCGCATATTTGGCAGCCTCAGTCGATGAAATTGAAATAGAACCCAAGGAAGTGGTAGCATCAGCCACCGTCTTGTTCAAGGCACCTAAAGACTGAGACGAAGTAGTTAAGGATTGTACAAATTCTTGAGTGGCTCCCGTCGCCTTAGAAATTTCTTGTAAACTATTCGCGGTGGCTGTTAATCCTTGTAAACTTTTTGTCAAATTCGCCACAACATCAGCCCCTAAGCCTGGTTGGTTAGCTAAATCAGCCAAACCAGTAGATGTTGCACGTGGTGCAGCTGGCTTGTCTCCCATCAATTCAGGGTAAACATTCTCCCAGTTATACTCTTTTTCTGGTTTTGCTTTCAAATACAAAACGCCAAATAAAATAAAGATGGCTGCTTCAGTAAACATACCGACCATCAACATCTCGTTTGCACCAGTCCAGTGAACAATTTTAAATAAAGCTCCGATAATTACAACGGCAGCACCAAAACTAGCTACGACGTTGATTGATTTTTCTAATCCCATTTGACTTATTCGATTTATTAGGTTGTAAAATGAATGTTATTTAACTGCTGGACGTCCTAGGTACCGCATGGTAGAGCGGAATCCAATGTATGAACGTTTTTTATACTGTAACTCATAGGCACGTGTACCCGTTTCTAGGTAGTATGCAATATCTTTCCAAGAACCACCACGTGTAACCTTACGCGGCTCATCTGCGTCTTTATTCACCGTATTCAAATCCCACGTAACCGCAGAAGCATTATCCGCATACGCATCTTCACACCATTCTGCTACGTTACCAGCCATATTATATAAACCAAAATCATTCGGCTCAAACGCATTTGCTGGCGAAGTATATGAATACCCATCCGCATCATAATTACCGCGGTGCGGCTTGAAATTAGCTTGTAAACAACCTACAGCATTAGCTACATACGGGTTTCCCCAAGGGTATTTTGTAGCGGCACGTCCACCACGCGCTGCCCATTCCCACTCAGATTCTGAAGGTAATTCAAAACGAGGAAGTATATATAAGCCTTGCTTTTTCCGAAAATCATTCATCATTTTGGAACGCCACAAGCAAAAATATTTAGCCGCATCCCAGCTTACCCCTACAACGGGATATAAATCAAAAGCCGGACTCGAGAAGTAATATTCCGTCATCGGGTCACCATTATGGTAGGTGAAATCACTATTCCATACCGTAGTATCTGGATAATATGCTGAGAATATCTTATCCTCCCCCAGCACAGAAACAGAATCCTTTAACAATGCACTCGTAAATTGGCGATATTCATGATTAGTAATCTCAGTATCATCCATGTAAAATGCAGCCACGGTAACACGCTTGTTAAAGCTAATGCCAGAACGAGACGCATCCTCATCTGCCTGACCCATCATGAAACTTCCAGATGGAACGAGCACCATACCATATGGAGTAGGCTGACTCCAACCTTTACGTGAAGACGCTACAATTTCTCCATCCGCTACACCTGGCTCCTCTTTTGATTGCTTACCAAAACTAAGCAGTCCTTTACCCTTAGAGGCTCCTCCTTTAGAGCTACTCAAAGTTTTACCACCCGAGGATTTGGAATTTTTCGAACCAGGGCAACTGTAAAGTGCCATGGACACCACAATAACAGATAAACTTAAGGCGAGTTGCTTACCAACTAATTTAAAATTCATATACACGAATTAATAGATCTTTGTACAAAACGATTTGAACTAACAAATATTGTATGACACCTTCGTAACCTACATAATTAATTCAAATTCCTCAAAATTAAAGGATATTTCTGATAATAAATACAGAATAGTTGTTTTTTTTAATCGCTAAAAATGCCCTATTTTAATCGAAAACGTGGTGTTTTAACCGGAACATTCACCGTCTTAAACGAAAAATTAGGTAAGTTGAACCGACAAAATACCTCATGTGTCAAAAGTGCCTTGACCGGTAAATTAACGGTTGTGTAATCAATCGCATATCCAACTTCGATTCGTTGCTTCCATACATTGGCCCCAACCATGCCAATAACCGCATCATTCGATCTAAAACTACCACCCATCCAAAGCGCATTTTGATATACCAGGCGGATACCAGGCTCTATGACCACGGCGGAAGCGAATGCACGCGCGCGTAAAAATGGATTTAGTTCCAAACTCGAAACAATTGGAAAGGTATGTTCAGCATGTAGTGTGAATTCTTGCGCCTGGTTATACATGAAGGCACTCATGCCCACATGCAGTTGCTTCCACGTATATACGGCTCCTGCACGAAAAGTAGACTTTGCTTGACTTACTTGTTTATCGAGATACGCTTCAACGATGGGATCACCGGAATCTCGTACGCGAAAAGCGGAACCATCCACTGACTTCATTTGCAAACCTGCTCCTCCTCCAATCGAAATTTGTGACTCTCCTATGTCTATTCGATAAGCAATTTGTAAGTTACCCAGTTGCATGCCCACCCCAGATGGAGTTAGGTCAGACACATAATTTATACCAAGACCCAATCCACTCGTTCCAACAGGCAAGGAAGCGCTTAAAATCCGAGTTCCTAAACTCCCACCACCATCAAGTGTTGTCTGATATCCAGACCATTGATTTCGAATATGCAATTGAACATAGGCGCGATCACCCTCACCAGCATAGGCAGGATTTAAATAATTTCGATTTTGTGTGAAGAGACTTAAGTTAGGGGCTAACTGACTGAAAAGGAGATTATTTGGCAGGATACAGCCAAATAGCACTAAGCAGAATACAAGACGTTTAATGTTGCCCATGAATAAAAATCATTCCTGTTACGTTTGACAAAGCTAAGGAAAAAAAAAGCTCCCGGTGGGAGCTTAACTGATTTATTTATTCACTTGTTTTATATAATATTCGAGTGCACCAGTCATGGAAGGTGCGTTCGGCATCGGTGCCTGAATATCAATAATCAATCCTGCATCTATAACCGCTTGCGCTGTCGTAGGACCAAATGCGGCAATACGTGTATTGTTTTGCTTGAAATCTGGAAAATTTAAGAACAAAGAAGTAATCCCAGAAGGGCTATAAAAGGCAATAATATCATAAAACACATTTTCTAAATCCGATAGATCGGCAGAAACCGTTTCATACATGACAGCCTCGGTCAATTGGAAATCGTTCGTGCCCATGTAGTCCGGCAAGTCTTTTTGACGCTTATTTGAACAAGGGAATAAGAACTTCTCCGTTTTATGCTTCTTAATTATCTCTAGTAAATCCAACGCCGTGCGCGTACCCGTAAATACTTTACGCTTACGAATCACGATGTATTTTTGAAGGTAATTAGCTGTTTGCTCCGTAATACAGAAGTATTTCATATCAGCAGGCACCTCAATCTTAGCTTCTTTACAAATGCGGAAAAAATGATCTATGGCATTGCGGCTTGTGAAAATGATCGCTGTGTGTGTCAGTATATCAATTTTTTGCTTACGAAATTCTTTGTACGCAATACCTTGAACCTCAATAAAAGGACGAAAATCTACTTTGACATTGTATTTACGCTCAATCTCAAAATATGGGGACTTCGCATCCGTAGGAGCCGACTGCGTAACCAAGATACTTTTAACTTTCTTTAATCGACTGGCATCCTGCTGGACTCCATTTGCAATTTCACTCATAAGAAAATATTCAATTAATGTACTTGAGACTACTCTTTCTCAAAATGCCTGCAAATATACGATTTTTTTATTCAATAATTTAAACGCACCTACATGTACTCAGGGAAAATTAGTTCGCGTAAACCAAAGACCAATACTTGACCTTCCATCAAAACTAAATACGCCAACAAGGACAATTGGTTTACCTGAAAAGACTTCCGTAAAACTTGAAATAAATAAAAAGATCTGACAATAAAATAACCAGTAATTAGATACGAAATTTGAGAGAGGTTAATGGAAACCAAAGGACCTTGATACAACGCATATAAACTAATGCCAATGAACAAAAGGAAAAAAAACTGTAGGTTCGTCTGCAAGGTTTTGAAAAAATGTGCTTCTGCCACTTGAGACAAACGAAATAGATTTGTAAACAACTTAAACATAAAATACCGCGAAATAAACAGCAAAAATCCTACTAGTACTTTTGTCCCTAAATATCCAAGTGAGGCCCCAATCGATTGAAAGTTTTCCCAGGTTTCAAATGAAGCCAAATTAGATTGCCCCATTAGCCGGTTGTAAAATGAGATGCATGCAGTCAACAGGCTGAGTGTTAGAATGACCCATAAATTCGGAAATGCAAATGGGCTTTTTAAAACAGCATCCTCTTTCACTTCCCAATGAATCCAATCTGAAAATCGAAAATACGTTTGAAAGTAACGTGGAAAGGATGCAAATAAAGTACCTATGAACAATAGAAGGACAACAAATGAAAATCCGAAAAATTGGTAAAATATAAATGACCCACGGCGTTTAATGGAAAGAAAGTCTGCCATCGACTCCGAATTCATAGGCATTTTCCGTTCAATGCTAAATTCATTTGGAATCCCTTTTAAGTCTTGGCTATATACGGTAAATACCAACTGATCTTCTCCGCGAAATTTTTTATGGATACTATCTAGCGACAAACGCATTAGCTCACCTTGAGGTAAAACGCGCTGAAATGTTCCTTGAATAAACAAATGATATTCTGCATCAGATTTTATCCGCAAATATCCAGCAGGATAATCAGCCGGATTCAAGGCAAGTGATTTCGATTTATAACTGAAATGTTTGGATTCGATGTAGGGCAAAAAGCCTTTCACACTCGGTTGATACACCATCCATTCCTTATCAAAGGCATGCGTTTGCTTCCATTGTCCATACCCATGGTGTATGGTCAACATAAATAACACACATAAAAAAAATCTGCTAACCTGGCCAACAAGGTTCAGATAAGCAGATTTTTTCGATAAAGGAAGCATCCTTTTTAGTTTATTATTTTCCGGCTAATGCCTTAATCATCGTTTCACCAATATCAGCTGGAGAGTAAACCACATGAATTCCACATTCTTGCATGATCTTCATTTTAGCTTCAGCTGTATCATCAGCACCTCCGATAATCGCTCCTGCGTGACCCATACGGCGTCCTTTGGGAGCTGTTTGGCCAGCAATGAAACCTACAACTGGCTTGCGATTTCCGTCGGCTTTAATCCAACGTGCAGCCTCAGCTTCCATGCCTCCGCCAATTTCGCCAATCATAACTATACCCTCAGTCTCTGGATCATTCATTAAAAGTTCAACCGCTTCTTTAGTTGTAGTACCGATGATTGGATCACCCCCAATACCAATAGCTGTTGTTTGACCAAGACCTGCTTTGGTTAATTGATCTACAGCTTCGTAAGTCAATGTTCCTGACTTAGAAACGATACCTACACGACCTTTTTGAAAGATAAAGCCAGGCATAATACCTACTTTACACTCTTCAGCTGTCATGACACCAGGGCAATTTGGCCCAATTAAACGGCAATCAAAATTTTGAATATATTCCTTCGCAACGATCATATCTTTCGTTGGAATTCCTTCTGTAATACAGATAATTACTTTAATTCCGCCATCTGCAGCTTCCATAATGGCATCCGCAGCGAACGCTGGGGGCACAAAAATAATCGAGGTATCAGCACCTGTCTTGGCAACTGCATCGGCTACTGTATTAAAAATTGGCTTATCTAAGTGTGTACCACCACCTTTTCCTGGGGTAACCCCTCCAACAACTTGCGTACCATATGCAATCATTTGCTCTGCATGAAAGGTACCTTCTGTCCCGGTAAATCCTTGTACTATAATTTTCGAATTCTTGTTAACTAAAACACTCATTTCGTAGGGGTTAAATAAACGTAGGCGAAAAATTTTTCCAAAGGTACAAATTATTGATAAAATTCATCAAAAACCTTTTAACCTTGGAAATA
>JACCDM010613351.1_pt1 | contig 15201 bp, 17 predicted proteins | sample 7445851 | NCBI WGS metagenome assembly JACCDM01 (sample SAMN15323438, study PRJNA562643) | freshwater metagenome | isolation source: river surface water | place: USA:Blue River Watershed | collected 2017-08-16
CCGACTTACCCTATGTTAAAATTTTGAATTCACCGAATCAGGAGTAAGCCATGGCAGTCCAACAGAACAAAAAAACCCCGTCCAAGCGCGGCATGCATCGTTCGCATGACTTTCTGACATCGCCACCACTGGCCGTTGAGGCGACCACGGGCGAGACACATCTGCGCCACCATATCAGCCCGAATGGCTTTTATCGCGGTCGCAAGGTCTTGAAGACCAAGAACGACGAGTAATTCGTCCACGCGGTAACCATAAAAACCAGCGCGACGCGACCAGCAGCACATTGATACACGCTCTGCATTTGCCTCGCGCCGTTTTTTCATGTGTAAGTCTATCGACAAGGTCAGGTCCTCGAATGAGTGACTCGCACCCGAATCCGGTTAGCAAATCTCGCTCCGGATCATGACAATCCGAATTTCCATAGACTGCATGGGTGGCGATCACGGCCCAAAGGTCACCGTTCCCGCTGCACTCGCATTTGCCAACAGCGTTCCTGACTCTGAAATGTTTCTGGTGGGTCGCGAGTCTCTGGTGCGCGCCGAGCTCGAGAAGCTGGGTGCTGCCAACCATCCAAGGCTGTCCGTGGTGCATGCTGAAGAAGTGGTGGAGATGGACGACTCGCTTGAAGTCGCATTGCGCCGAAAAAAAGATTCCTCGATGCGAGTTGCCGTCACCATGGTGAAAGACGGTGCAGCACAAGCTTGTGTATCTGCCGGTAACACCGCTGCGCTAATGGCGGTCTCGCGCTACGTATTGAAAACGCTTGCCGGCGTCGATCGCCCCGCCATCTGCACGATACTGCCCAACCAGAAAGACGGCCCCACGTACGTGCTCGATCTGGGCGCCAATGTTGACTGTGAGCCTTTGCATCTGCATCAGTTTGCGCTGATGGGATCTGCACTGGTCTCCGCTGTAGAAGGTCACGCAATGCCCACCGTCGGTCTTCTCAATGTTGGCGAAGAAGATATCAAAGGCAATGAACTGGTCAAGCAAACAGCCGAGTTGCTGCGTGCGGATCACGCAAAAGGCCTGATCAATTTTTACGGCAATGTCGAAGGCAATGACATTTTCGAAGGCACCACTGATATCGTCGTCTGCGATGGATTTGTAGGCAATGTCACACTGAAAGCCGCCGAGGGACTGGGGCGCTTGATCAAAGGTGTCATGGTCAGCGAAATGCGCAAGGGCTGGATCAATATGCTGGGCGCCCTCATTGCGCGGCAGGCACTCAAACGAATTTCACAACGTCTCAATCCCTCCCGCTACAATGGCGCCAGTCTGCTGGGCTTGCGCGGTCTCGTATTCAAAAGCCATGGTGGCGAAAATGCGTATGGCTTCGAATGGGCGATACGACGTGCTTATGAGGCGGCCCGACATGATGTACTGTCGCGTATCGAAACTTCGATTGCCGAGCTGATGCCTCAGCACGACAGCTCTCGAGAGATCAATCAACAGAAAACGGCATGAGTAAATACACTCGAATTGTAGGCACGGGCAGCTGTCTGCCGCCAAGGCGCGTGAGTAATCAAGACATGACAGCGCTGCTGGCGGCCAGAGGTCTTGATACTTCGGACGAATGGATTGTCTCTCGTAGCGGTATCTCGGCGCGACACTTTGCGGATGACGGCGTGCTCTCCAGTGATCTGGGCGCGACGGCCGCGCGTCAGGCACTGGATATGGCCGGACTCAAGCCGGATGATATCGACCTCATTATTGTTGCAACTTCTACCCCCGATTTTCTCGGCGGTTTTCCCAGCACAGCCTGCGTCGTGCAGCGCAAGCTCGGTATCACCAATGATTGCGCTGCACTCGATGTACAAGCCGTGTGCAGTGGTTTTGTTTATGCGATGGCGGTCGCCGATAATTTCATACGCTGTGGCATGCACAAACGCGTGCTGGTGATCGGTTCTGAAGTGTTTTCGCGCATTCTTGATTTCAATGATCGAACCACCTGCGTGTTGTTCGGTGATGGTGCCGGCGCTGTTGTCCTCGCTGCTTCCGATGAGCCGGGTGTGCTGGCCACGCGTCTGCATGCCGATGGCCGCCACGCAGATATTTTGTGTGTACCCGGCGCTGTTCAGGGTGGCGCGATCGCGGGCAGTGCCTACCTGTACATGGATGGTCAGGCGGTATTCAAACTGGCGGTATCCGTCCTCGAAAAAGTGGCGAACGAAGTACTGCAAATCGCTGGCATGGAAGCTTCGCAGATCGACTGGCTGATTCCGCATCAGGCCAATATCCGCATCATGCAGGGCACAGCCAAGAAGCTTGGTTTGCCAATGGAAAAAATGGTGGTCACGGTAGACCAGCATGGCAATACCTCTGCTGCATCAATTCCGCTGGCATTGGATGTCGCCATGCGCGATGGTCGCATCAAGGCAGGACAGCACATCATGCTCGAAGCTGTCGGTGGCGGCTTTACCTGGGGCGCCGTTTTGGCACGTATCTGACATTTTCCTATCATGACTTCATTTGCTTTCGTATTTCCCGGTCAGGGCTCGCAAGCCATCGGCATGCTCAACGGTTTTGCCGACAACACGGCGGTGCGCGATACCATCGCCGAAGCCTCTGACGCACTGCAGTTTGATCTGGCAAAACTGATTGCCGAGGGCCCGAAAGAAGCGCTCGACCTCACCACCAATACCCAACCGGTCATGCTCGCTTGTGCGGTCGCTTTTTATCGTGCCTGGCTGGCCGCCGGTGGCAAGCTGCCGCAACTGGTCGCTGGCCACAGCCTCGGCGAGTACTCCGCGCTGGTCGCAGCCGGGGTTATTCAATTCAAGGATGCTGTGCCCATGGTTCGCTTCCGGGCACAAGCGATGCAGGAAGCTGTCCCGGTCGGTCAGGGCGGAATGGCAGCGATTCTTGGTTTATCGGATGATGACGTCCGGGCCGCCTGCGCCGAAGCTGCTCAGGGCGAGGTTGTCGAGCCTGTCAATTTCAACGCGCCAGCTCAGGTCGTTATCGCCGGACACAAGGCCGCAGTTGAGCGCGCCTGCGAAGCCGCCAAAGTCAAAGGCGCCAAGCGCGCCTTGCCCTTACCCGTTTCCGCACCGTTTCATTCTTCACTACTCAAACCGGCATCGGACCGTCTGCGCGATTATCTGGCGAGCGTTGAATTTTCAGCACCGAAAATTCAACTGATTAATAACGTCGATGTCGCCATCGTTGATGATCCCTCAGCCATCCGGGATGCACTGGTGCGTCAGGCCGCCAGTCCCGTACGTTGGGTAGAAAGCGTGCAAAAAATGGCCGGTCTGGGTATCACGCAATTAATCGAATGTGGGCCTGGCAAAGTACTGACCGGCCTTGCAAAACGTATCGATGGCACGTTGACAGCCGATGCCATCGTGGATCAGGCATCCATGGATGCACTTCTGGAGGCGAGCAAGTGACAATCACTCAACCATCACTCGAGAAACAAGTGGCGCTGGTGACAGGCGCATCGCGCGGTATCGGTCGCGCGATTGCGATTGAGCTCGCTCAGCGCGGTGCGACCGTCGTCGGTACCGCAACCTCCGCGTCGGGTGCGGCCGCTATTTCGGATTATCTGAAAGCTGTTCGGCCCGAGGCAGGTCATGGTGTGGTGCTCGATGTGAATGACGCGGAAGCCTCGTTGCAGCTTATCGATACATTAGGCAAGGATCTGGGCGGGATTAGCGTACTGGTCAATAATGCCGGTGTCACGCAGGATCAGCTCGCCATGCGCATGAAAGATGCGGAGTGGGATGCAGTGATTTCAACGAACCTGACAGCGGTGGCGCGCTTGTCGCGTGCCGTCTTGCGCGGCATGATGAAAGCCAAGCACGGTCGTATTATCAATATCACCTCGGTTGTCGGTTCTGCCGGCAACCCGGGGCAAATGAACTACGCTGCAGCCAAAGCCGGCGTCGCTGGCATGAGCCGCGCGCTGGCGCGCGAAGTGGGCAGCCGCAACATCACGGTCAATTGCGTGGCGCCGGGCTTCATCGATACCGACATGACAAGGGCGTTAACTGAGCAGCAAGTAGCGGCGCTGCTCCAGCAAATACCCGCGGGTCGCTTCGGTTTGCCTGAGGATATTGCTGCTGCTGTGGCTTTTCTTGCATCAAATGAGGCAGCCTACATTACAGGCACCACCCTGCATGTGAATGGCGGCATGTACATGAGTGGCGGCTAAAGCGGATCGCAGGCCGGTATTTAACGCCCCATAATGTTAGTAAAAGCAGAATCTAAAACTTAATTTGCGACGCGCAAACCTGATAAAATGCGCGCACTTTGTGTAACCCACCCCTGGAGGACCAAGATGTCTGACATCGATGCCCGTGTAAAAAAAATAGTTGCTGAGCAACTCGGTGTTGCAGAAGCCGACATCAAAAATGAATCTTCGTTCGTTGACGATCTCGGTGCAGACTCGCTGGATACCGTTGAGCTCGTCATGGCACTCGAAGATGAGTTCGAGATGGAGATTCCTGATGAGCAAGCGGAGAAAATCACGACTGTTCAGCAGGCGATTGATTACGCGAAGGCCAACGTAAAAGCCTGATCGACCTGTTTCTGATTGTTTTCAGGAGTATTGTTTGACTCGTCCGAATCGTCGCCGGGTTGTTGTCACAGGTCTGGGTTGTATCTCACCTGTCGGTAACACGGTCGCTGCCTCATGGGACGCGCTTCTCGCCGGAAAATCCGGCATCGCGACCATCACCAAATTTGATGCCTCAGCCTTTTCCACGCATTTTGCGGGCGAGGTCAAGGGTTTCAATATCGAGGATTACATTCCCGGTAAAGAAGCCCGTCACATGGATACCTTCATCCATTACGGCATGGCCGCCGGCATGCAGGCAATGCAGGATAGCGGCTTGGCAGTCACTGAGGCCAATGCAGAGCGCATTGGCGTTCTGGTTGGTTCAGGTATTGGCGGCTTGCCGATGATTGAGCAGACCCACGCGGAACTAACTAGTCGTGGTCCGCGCCGCATCAGCCCTTTCTTCGTTCCCGCCTCGATCATCAACATGATCTCTGGCCATCTATCGATCAAATACGGTCTCAAAGGTCCGAATCTGGCGATCGTGACTGCTTGCACCACGGGTTTGCATTGCATAGGCGAAGCAGGGCGTTTGATCGAATACGGTGACGCCGACGTAATGATTGCCGGTGGTGCCGAATCCACGGTATCACCGCTGGGATTGGGTGGTTTTGCTGCCGCGCGTGCGCTGTCTTCCCGTAATGACGATCCAGCAACGGCATCGCGACCCTGGGACACTGAGCGCGATGGTTTCGTGCTCGGCGAAGGTGCTGGCGTGATGGTGCTTGAAGAGTACGAACACGCGAAAGCGCGTGGCGCAAAAATCTATGCCGAGCTGCTCGGTTTTGGCATGAGTGCCGATGCGCATCACATGACTGCACCGCTCGAAGATGGCGACGGTGCCCGCCGTTGCATGATCTCGGCCATGCGCAATGCCGGCGTGAATGCCGACCAAATCAACTACGTGAATGCACACGGCACTTCAACACCGCTCGGCGATGTCGCAGAGACCGTTGCGATCAAACGCGCGCTCGGTGATGCTGCCTCCAAAGTCGTGGTCAATTCCACCAAATCCATGACCGGGCATTTGCTCGGTGGCGCGGGTGGTCTTGAGTCCGTATTCACCGTATTGGCGGTGCATCAGCAGATTTCTCCCCCAACCATCAACATCTTCAATCAGGATCCCGCCTGTGATCTCGATTACTGCGCCAACACCGCGCGCGAGATGCCGATCAATGTCGCCCTGAAAAACTCATTCGGTTTTGGCGGCACCAACGGTAGCCTCATCTTCGGCAAAGCCTGATTTATCGCGCATCGCCTCATTGCTGATGACGGCGATGCGCTCCTCTCTCCAAGCTGATTTCTGATGTCGATTGCCACCTCGGTTGAGGTCAGGCCTTCGCGCATTCTGCGTGTACTCACATTCGCTATGGCTTGCGTGATGTGGGTCACCGCATCACAGGTCGCCATGATGGTAGACGTGCATGCACAGGACTTTGCGTATGTGCTGGCCAGCGTAGTTTGTGCTTTCGCCGGGTGCCTGCTGGTCTTGTCCTGTCGCACACAGGTAAAAACCCTTCGCATTGATATAACTGCAACCGGACAGATCCGATTGACCCACACTAGCCACAACGCCTTTAGTCGCGACAGCAGTCACAAGGTCGTGAGCAGTGAAGAAGGCGAGGTTGTTCAATTACTCAGGGATTCGACGCTGTGGTCGTGCATGCTCATACTTCGTCTTCGTACCGGATCAGGAAAAGTCATTGTCTTGTCCCTACTGCACGACAGCATGACGCCTGCTGCTTTCCGTTCAGTATGCGTTGCATGTCGATGGATAGCGGCGCAGAATACGCGCCCCGCATCAGCATCCTTCTTCGGTGAATCTCGGTTCGATTGAACTTTTTTGATTTCGCTCAGTCAGCGGTCAGTAGTCCCGACGCTGCGTTTCGCATAAGAGGACAAAGCGTCTGCGGGGATAGGCATAGTCTGTGACGTTTGGACTATCTGCGGCATTGCGCCGCATCTCATCAGTGCTGAGCGATGCGCGCCAGGCGATGTTGCCGGATGCGTGGAGTTATATCCAACTCCACAGCGTGGCGTCACTGGCATCGGCAAGAGGAATAGGCATTGACAACAGAACGCGACATTGATCAGCTTCTGGTTGATCGCGTCCAGCGTGGCGACAAAAAGGCGTTCGAGCTTCTGGTATCCAAGTATCAAAGGAAGCTGATGCGTCTGGTGTCTCGACTTGTGCGCGATCAGGCAGAAGCCGAGGATGTTGTCCAGGAAGCATTCATCAAAGCCTATCGGGCCCTTCCGCAGTTTCGGGGCGATTCGGCTTTTTATACCTGGCTTTACCGGATTGGAATCAATACCGCCAAAAACTATCTGGTCACCCAAGGCAGGCGTGCGCCCACGTCGACCGAGGCAGATGCTGAAGAGGCGGAAACTTTTGATGACGGAGAGCATCTAAGAGATATCAACACTCCCGAGTCCATGCTGGCGACCAAACAAATTGCTGAAACGGTCAACATAGCGATGGAAGCGTTGCCTGAAGAACTCAGAATAGCCATTACCTTGAGAGAAATCGAAGGTCTGAGCTACGATGAGATCGCAGTTGTCATGGGGTGTCCGATAGGCACGGTACGCAGTCGTATTTTTCGCGCGCGAGAAGCGATTGCCGATAAACTCAGGCCCTTGCTGGATACCGCCGTTGACAAGCGTTGGTGAGTCTTTAAAAAGCAGAATTGAATAACCGGATTACTAAGGCAGGGATGATCATGGGCACGGGTGAATTGAGCAAGCAGCAGATATCAGCATTCGCCGACGGAGAACTGCCTGATGAGGAGGTGCCTGCCGTGATGGCGGCGCTTCGTGCGAATGAGCGAACGGCGGACTGGGACATTTATCACCAGATTGGCGATGTGCTTCGCTCTGAGACCATGAGTGTGCCTGTGAGCGCGCGATTTACCGAAGGTCTCGCAGTGCGTCTGGCGGCCGAACCGCCACTGCTGGCGCCCAAACCGCGTCTTGTCGACAGGCTGCGTCCTGCGTGGCCTGTTGCAGCGGCGGCCATGGCTGCTGCGTTGACCGGGTTTGTGATCGCGCCACAGTTCATGCGTAGCGACGCCATCGACAGCACGGTCATACCCGCAGCGGAGTCTGTCTCGCACAGCTCTGTCATTGCGAAAAAGGATTTCCCCCTATCCGGTGACGATACCTATGCCTTGAATGATTACATCCGCATTCATCACAGCTCGCATACGTCCCTCTACGGCACGGCGCAGCTGGCTCGGCCAGTCAGTCTGACAACCGACTCTGATCACTGACATCATGCGTGGATCAGCTACGCTGCGCAAGGCGCTGCTGTTATTTGCGCACGCGGTTTTTTGTACATTCAATGCAGTGGCAGCCGAGGCGCCGATATCAGATCCTCTGGACTGGCTTCACCGTTCGCAAATTGCAGTACAAAAGCTGGAGTATTCCGGTACCTTTGTCTATCAACAGGGATCACAGGTCAGAACTTCGCGCATCACTCGCAAGCGCACGACGAAATCCGTCATCGAAAAGCTCGAAGTCCTTGATGGTCAGTCGCAGGAGTATGTGCGCAACGGCGAAGAGACGATTCATTATTTGCCGGCAGAGCGACGCATCATCGTTGAGCACCGCACGAGTGAGCGCAGCTTTCCCGACATCCGTTTTAACAATCCGCGCGAAATTGTTCGCTACTACGTAGTGCACCCACTGGGTATCGATCGTGTGGCAGGGCGTGATGTGCTGGGTTTTGCTCTCGAGCCACGCGACGGACTGCGTTATGGCTACCGCTTTTGGTCCGATCGCGCATCGGGTTTGCTTTTGCGCGCGCAGACCCTGAGCGAGAAGGGCGAGGTTATTGAGCAGATTGCATTTACTCAACTTTCGATTGGCAAGGTCCGTCCCTCGCAGGTAAAAACCAGTCATGCCAATACCCGTGGCTGGCGTGTTGAAAATGCATCTGCCAGCAGCAACGAGTCGTCCGGTTGGAAAGCCGGCTGGTTGCCCGGGGGCTTCAAGCTCGTCAGCACTTCCACGCGCGTACTGGGACGTCCCCCGAATGCCGGCGAGACCCGGGAAGTTATTCAGCTGGTTTTTTCTGATGGTTTTGCTGGGATCTCTGTATTTATCGAAGCCTGGTCGCCGCGGCACGACCGCTTGCCTTTACAGCAAGGTTCACTAAATATGCTCGGCAAGCGGCACGGTAAATTTTGGCTTACCATTGGCGGCGAAGTTCCTTTGGTGACCATCCGGCAAGTTGCCGAATCTCTTGAATTTGCCGCTTCCGGCCCTAACTAAGTTCCCATGAAAATCATGATCAAGGTAAATCGCAGTTTTTCAGCCGCCGTTTTTGCCGCTGCCGCCGCTTTGGTTTTGCCGGCTGGCCTCGGCCTGGTGGCGCCCGGCATTGCAGCCGCCGCTGTATTGCCTGACTTCACTGATCTGGTCGATAAAGTCGGACCAGCGGTTGTGAACATTCGCACCACCGAAAAACCCAAAGTCATGCAGCCCGGCGTGCAGGGCAGTCCCGAAGACGAGGAAATGCAGGAATTTTTCCGTCGCTTTTTTGGTCAGCCCGTACCGCCACGGCAGGGGCCTGCGCCTCGTGGTCGCCGGCCTTCGCCTCAGCAGGAAGAGCAGCAGGTGCCGCGTGGCGTCGGATCGGGTTTCATCATCTCCGCAGATGGTTTCGTCCTGACCAACGCGCATGTGGTTGAGGGGGCTGACGAGGTTTTCGTCACGCTGACCGACAAGCGCGAATTCAAAGCCAAGATCATCGGCTCGGATCGCCGCACGGATGTGGCTGTGGTCAAGATCGAAGGCAGCAACCTGCCAAGATTGACCATGGGCGATTCCAGCAAATTGCGTGTCGGCGAGTGGGTCATTGCCATCGGTTCGCCTTTTGGTCTGGAGAACACGGTGACCGCCGGCATCATCTCGGCGAACTCCCGCGATACGGGTGATTACTTGCCGCTGATTCAGACCGACGTCGCCGTCAACCCCGGTAACTCGGGCGGTCCGTTGATCAACATGCGTGGTGAAGTCATTGGTATCAATTCGCAGATTTACAGTCGCTCCGGTGGTTACATGGGTATCTCTTTCGCTGTACCCATTGATGAAGCCATGCGCGTGGCGCAGCAGCTCAAATCATTGGGGCGCGTCGTCCGTGGCCGCATTGGCGTGCAGATTGGTGAAGTGACCAAAGAAGTGGCCGAATCGCTGGGCCTGCCGCGTGCGCAGGGCGCGCTGGTGGCGCGTGTCGAGCCGGGCAGTCCCGCCGAAAAGGCTGGGGTGGAAGCGGGTGACATCATCACCCAGTTCAACGGTGCAACGATCGAGAAGTCTGGCGATTTGCCACGACTGGTCGGCAATACCAAACCTGGTTCCAACTCCACGGTGACCGTGCTTCGCAAGGGCACCAAGCGAGATCTGCCAGTGATTGTCGCCGAAATGGAGGCAGATCAGACCGCGAAGAAGGAAGAGAAAAAGCCCAAGCAAGAGCAGGCGCTCAATGCGCTCGGTCTTGCCGTGGCCGATCTGACCGAAGCGCAAAAACGTGAAATGCGCATGGAGGGTGGCGTGATTGTCGAGCTGGCAGAGGGTGTCGCGGGCCGTGCGGGATTGCAGCCTGGTGATGTGATCGTGCGACTCAACAATACCGATATCAAGGATGCACGCCAGTTCAATGCGCTCGTGGCCAAGCTCGATCCCAAGAAAAATGCCTTGTTGCTCGTACGCCGTGGCGAGTCGTCGCAGTTTGTCCCGCTGCGACCCACACCGTAGGCTTGATGGTGCTTCACCGGGGCCACGATGAAGATCGTGGCCTTTTTTATTGATTACCTGTCTCCAGTTCATGACTTCCAAGCGTTTCATTTTGTACTCACGCAGTTACTGTCATCTGTGCGACGACATGCTCAAGGCGCTGCGCCAGTTGTGCGGGGAAGCGTTGCCCATCGAGGTCGTCGATGTTGATCTGGATGCCGATTTGGTCGAGCGCTATGACGAGCTGGTACCCGTCCTCGTGGGAGTGGAAGACGGGCATGCGCCAAGGCAATTGTGTAATTATTTCCTGAATGAAAACAACGTCCGGGCTTTCCTCGCAGGTCCGGCTGGCTAAGACAGGCTGGCGGAGCGCAAATCCGGTAAAATGCGCGGTCTGGAAAGCTTTCAAAACAAAGCGCTCACTGGGGAATCCGCCCCGTTCAGAGCGCTTTTTTTGTACCTGCGGCAAGCATGCAAAACATTAGAAATTTTTCAATCATTGCCCATATCGATCACGGCAAATCAACCCTCGCTGACAGGATCATCCAGTTATGCGGTGGTTTGTCCGATCGTGAGATGGAAGCACAAGTGCTCGACTCCATGGATCTCGAGCGCGAACGTGGCATCACAATCAAGGCCCAGACGGCGGCGCTTACCTACAAAGCGCTCGATGGTCAGGTGTACAACCTCAACCTCATCGATACCCCCGGTCACGTGGACTTCAGTTACGAAGTCAGTCGTTCGCTCTCTGCGTGCGAAGGTGCCTTGCTGGTGGTAGATGCCTCCCAAGGTGTTGAAGCGCAAACCGTAGCGAACTGCTACACCGCGCTGGATCTCGGTGTCGAAGTGGTACCGGTACTCAACAAAATTGACTTGCCTTCTGCAGATCCGGCCAACGCGATTTCAGAGATTGAAGAAGTCATTGGCATTGAAGCCAGCGATGCAGTCCACTGCTCTGCAAAAACGGGTCTGGGTGTCCAGGATGTACTGGAATCTCTGATCAAGCGCGTGCCGCCGCCCAAAGGCGATCCCGATGCGCCCTTGCAAGCTCTGATCGTCGATTCCTGGTTCGATAATTATGTGGGTGTGGTGATGCTGGTGCGCGTGATGAATGGCACCTTGCGTCCGAAAGAGAAAATACTGTTGATGGCCACGGGCGCACAACATCTGGTCGAGAGTGTGGGCGTATTCACACCCAAATCCGTATCGCGCGACACGCTCTCCGCAGGTCAGGTTGGTTTCATCATTGCGGGTATCAAGGAACTCAAGTCAGCCAAGGTGGGTGACACGATTACGCTGGTATCGCGGCCCGCAGCCGAGCCGCTGCCTGGTTTCAAGGAGATTCAGCCGCAAGTGTTTGCCGGCTTGTTTCCAGTGGAATCAAATCAGTACGATGCGCTGCGTGACTCGCTTGAAAAACTCAAGCTCAACGATGCGGCATTGATGTACGAGCCTGAGGTATCGCAGGCGCTGGGTTTTGGTTTTCGTTGCGGATTTTTGGGTCTGCTGCACATGGAGATTGTGCAGGAGCGTCTCGAACGCGAATTCAATATGGATCTGATTACCACTGCGCCCACCGTGATTTATGAGGTTGTCATGCGTGATGGTTCCACCATCATGGTGGACAACCCATCAAAGATGCCGGATCCATCGAAGATCGAAGAAGTACGCGAGCCCATCGTGACCGTCAATCTTTATATGCCGCAGGAATATGTGGGCTCGGTCATCACGCTTTGCACGCAAAAACGTGGTATCCAGATCAACATGACCTACCATGGCAAGCAAGTGCAGCTGACCTATGAAATTCCGATGGCAGAAGTCGTGCTTGATTTCTTTGATCGTCTGAAATCGATTTCACGCGGTTATGCATCGATGGATTATGAATTCAAGGAGTACCGATCCTCCGATGTCGTCAAGGTCGACATGCTGATCAACTCCGAAAAAGTAGACGCGCTGGCCATCATCGTCCATCGCTCCAACAGCCAGTATCGGGGCAGGGCGGTAGCGGCCAAAATGCGCGAACTGATTCCACGCCAAATGTTTGATGTGGCGATTCAGGCAGCAATCGGATCCAACATCATTTCGCGAGAAAACGTCAAAGCGCTGAGAAAAAATGTGCTTGCCAAGTGCTACGGCGGAGACATCTCCCGCAAGCGTAAACTGCTGGAAAAACAGAAAGCCGGCAAAAAGCGGATGAAGCAGGTGGGTTCAGTTGAAATACCGCAGGAAGCTTTCCTTGCAATCCTTCAGGTGGATGAAAAATAAATGACACTGCAATCGATACTTGGCAACTTTGCGCTGATCCTGTTCCTTCTGACCATCCTGACCGGCGTGATCTGGGCGCTGGATCGCTACCGACTTGCACCCGTACGTCGAAAGGCAGCGCAAGCTGCCCTGGCTGAATTCGACGCACGGCACGCGCACTTGGCCGAGACGGGTGTCAAACCTGACCCGGCCGCGCGCGCCGAGCTGGTGGCCCAGCTGGAACGTCAGCCGGGCTGGGTTGCCTACACCGGAAGTTTCTTCCCAGTGATAGCGGCGGTCTTTCTGTTCCGCTCCTTCCTGTTTGAGCCCTTCAAGATTCCCTCCAGTTCGATGGTGCCCACGCTGGTGATCGGCGACCTGATTCTGGTGAACAAGTTCACCTACGGCATCCGTTTGCCAATTGTTAACAAAAAAATCATTCCTATTAATAACCCCTCGCGTGGCGATGTGATGGTGTTCAAATTCCCCAAGGACGTTTCCCTTGATTACATCAAGCGGGTGGTGGGTGTGCCGAATGACAAAATTGCCTATAAAAACAAGCGCTTGACGGTGAATGGACAGGAAGTCACCTACGAAGCCCTGCCCGACTACCTTGATGAAGACCGACTGGCCTACTACAGCCATTTCCGTGAAAACCTGACCGGCGTGTCGCACGGAATACTCAACGACGATCGCATCCCCGGCTATGTCCCCAGCCCCGATGCCTTCCCTCAGCATGAGCTGTGCAGCTACAACCTCGATGGTTTTGAATGCACGGTTCCGGCTGGACATTACTTTGTGATGGGCGATAATCGGGACAATAGTTTGGATTCCCGATATTGGGGCTTCGTACCGGACAAAAATATTGTCGGAAAGGCATTTTTTGTTTGGATGAACCTGGGTGATCTCAAGCGGATTGGCAGCTTTCAATGACCGTCAGGGTTGGGACCCAATCAGGTGTGTCGCGGTCAGACAAGCAGCAAGGTGGGTTTTCGCTGATCGGGTTTCTCAGTACCCTGACGTTGCTTGGCGCGGTTGGTCTGCTGCTCGTGCGGGCCGGCCCGAGCGTGGTGGAGTACTGGGCTATCGATAAAGCGGTTGCAGCGGCATCGATGACCGCCGATACGCCCAATGAACTGAGGCAGGCATTCGACAAACTCGCCGCTGCGGGTTTTATCGATTCGATCGAAGGCAAAGACTTGAAGATCACCGGAACGGGTAAAGAGATGGAAATCAGTTTTGCCTACGAAAAAAAGATTCCCCTGTTCGGTCCAGCGAGTTTGCTGATCGATTACCGGGGAGGTAGCGTCCAGGCTGTCCCGTAGAACGCCTCGAACTCATCTCAAACGATGCCGATGGATATCGCCACTCTGCAAAGCCGTCTGGGTCACACGTTCAGCAATGCTGCCTTGCTGCAGCAGGCGCTCACTCATCGCAGCCACAGCAGCCTGCATAACGAACGTCTGGAATTTCTCGGGGATTCCGTCCTCAATTGTGTTGTCGCATCCTTGCTCTTCGATCGCTTCGACAAGATCGATGAAGGTGATCTTTCGCGTTTGCGTGCCAATCTCGTCAAACAGCAATCGCTCTATGAAATTGCGCAGCGCCTCGAATTATCGCAGTGCCTGAGGTTAGGCGAGGGCGAGCTCAAGTCGGGTGGTTTTCGTCGTCCCTCCATTCTGGCCGACACGCTCGAGGCCTTGTTCGGTGCAATTTTCCTTGATGCTGGTTTTGATACGGCCAGTCGCGTTATCAGCGCGTTGTATGCGCCCGTGCTGGAAACCGTTGATCCGAAAACACTCGGCAAGGATGCAAAAACATTGCTGCAGGAATTTTTGCAAGGTAAAAAAATACAGCTCCCACAATACAACGTCGTCGCCACCCATGGCGCGGCACACAATCAGGAATTCGAAATCGAATGTCTGGTTCCCAAGCTCGACATTCATGTTTTTGGCACGGGAGGCAGCCGTCGCGCTGGCGAGCAGGCTGCAGCCAAGCTCGCGCTTGAATCAGTGCAGCAGGCGCTGGCGAAAGCGCCTGTCGCGCCCAAGAAGACCCGGCAACGTACAACCCAGCTCAAGCTGGCGGGTATCGCCACCTTCCAACCAGACGCCCCAGCGGAGCCTGAAAAGTCCAAAGACGCCAGAAAATCTGGACGCCCGGAGGCCGCAGCAGGCAGCAACAAACCAGCAAAAATATCCGCCACTCGCGAGCAGGATTTACTCCCGCTGGATAGTGACGAAAGCAAGCCCGTGTCGGCCACTCAAAGTAAATCAGCATGACCACAACTTCCGCTGCAGCTGATTTCCGGTGCGGCTACATTGCGATCGTTGGACGGCCAAACGTTGGCAAGTCCACGCTCATGAACAAACTGATCGGTGCCAAGGTCAGTATCACCTCGCGCAAGGCGCAAACAACGCGCCATCGAATCACCGGCATACAGACCAAGGACGATACCCAGTTCATCTACATTGATACACCGGGTTTTCAGACGCGCCACAAAAACGCGCTGAATAAAAATCTCAATCGCACCGTGAGTGGCACGCTCACTGCAGCAGATGTCGTGTTGTTCGTCGTCGAAGCAGGTCATTTCGATGACGCCGATCAGCAAGTGCTGGACTTGTTGCCCAACAAAGTACCGGCCATTCTGGTGATTA
>JACCDM010539504.1_pt1 | contig 15177 bp, 12 predicted proteins | sample 7445851 | NCBI WGS metagenome assembly JACCDM01 (sample SAMN15323438, study PRJNA562643) | freshwater metagenome | isolation source: river surface water | place: USA:Blue River Watershed | collected 2017-08-16
AGACGGAGGGAAATGGCCCCGTGATGTCTTGGCAACCCCGGTAATGCTGGGTGCCAAATCCTACTCTCGAAAGAGAGAAAGATGAGTAAAGAGTTTTTCTCTTCGTCCCATTGATTTGTAGCACAACGAGCAATGGGAATTTACCAAGACATTACAAACAGAAATTTAACGCTTGATGGCGCCATGGGCACCATGATTCAGCGTTACACCTTGCATGAATCAGACTTCAAGGGAAAACAATTTGAACATCATACTATACCTCTGAAAGGGAATAATGATCTATTGTGTATCACCCGACCGGATATCATCACAGAAATTCATCTTCAATATTTTGAAGCAGGTGCGGACATCGTAGAAACCAACACCTTCAATGCTCAGAGAATTTCAATGGAAGATTATCAACTTACTGATTGTATCGAGCTTGTGAATCGCGCGGCTGTGAAATGCGCCCAGGATGCACGTGAACAATACTATGCCAAACACGGGCGTAGCGTTAAAAAGTACATCGCAGGTGCTGTGGGTCCCACTTCCAAAACGGCTTCTCTGTCGCCCAAAGTTGAAGATCCGGCATTCCGAGCTATAACTTTCCATGATTTAAAGGACGCTTATTACGAGCAAATCAACGCGCTCATCTTAGCAGGTGTTGATGCTATTCTCATCGAAACAATTTTTGACACTCTCAATGCCAAAGCGGCATTTTTTGCAGCACTAGAAGTTCTTGAAGCCAACAATCTGAAACCGATAACCAAAGAACAACCCGATGGTGATATCGCTCTGATGGCAAGTGGAACCATCACAGATGCAGCAGGCAGAACTTTGTCAGGTCAAACTGCGGCAGCCTTTGCCATTTCATTGGGTCATTTACCCTTGTTCAGTATTGGATTCAACTGCGCATTAGGAGCCGATCAACTTTTGCCGTACATCAAAGAATTAAAAAAATACTCATCCGCATTTATCAGTGCCTATCCTAACGCCGGCTTACCTAATGCCTTGGGACAATATGATGAAACACCCGATACTATGCTAGATAAAGTAAAACCGTACATCACTGAGCAACATGTTCAAATTATCGGAGGATGTTGCGGTACCACCCCACATCATATCCATGCCATTGCTGAAATCAACGCTCAATTTAACCGTTCATGAACACAGACATCAAACTCATCCTTTCTGGTCTTGAACCGCTTATAGTCAGGACAGATTCCAATTTTATAAACGTTGGTGAGCGAACCAATGTCACTGGTTCGAAAAAATTTCTTCGTTGTATCCAAGATCAAAATTGGGAAGAAGCCATTGCGATAGCCCGTGAGCAAGTTGATGGCGGTGCGCAAATTATTGATGTCAATATGGATGAAGCGATGATTGATGCCAAAAAAGCCATGATTCATTTTCTCCATCTTCTTGCATCTGAGCCTGACATTGCCAAAATCCCTGTCATGATTGATTCATCCAAATGGGAAGTTATAGAGGCTGGACTGGGATGTATTCAGGGAAAAGGAGTTGTGAACTCAATCAGCTTAAAGGATGGCGAAGATGCATTTTTAGATAAAGCCCGCACTATTCAAAAATATGGGGCAGCTGTTATTATCATGGCCTTTGACGAAAAAGGTCAAGCTGACTCATTTGCACGCAGAATTGAGATTTGCGCCAGGGCCTATCAATTGCTGACACAAAAAATCAATTTTGATCCGCATGATATCATCTTTGATCCCAATATTTTTCCTATTGGAACGGGCATGGAAGAACACCGCAATAACGCGGTTGACTTTTTTAAAGCTACGCAATGGATCAAACAAAACCTTCCGCATGCCCTGGTGTCCGGGGGTGTCAGTAATGTCTCTTTTTCTTTTCGCGGCAACAATAACGTACGTGAAGCCATTCACAGTGTATTCTTGTATCACGCCATTCAACATGGCTTGGATATGGGGATTGTCAACCCATCACAACTTATCATATACGACGACATCGAACCACAACTTAAAGAGTGGGTGGAAGATCTAGTTTTGAATAGAAATAATGAGGCTACTGAGAAACTATTGGATTATGCCAAGAACAATTTGACCCATTCAAAACCAGAAGAAACTTCCATTGATCGAAAAAGTATACAGCTCGAGGAAAGATTAATCGATGCGCTGGTTCAAGGCAAAACTGCACATATCGAAGAGGACATTCAAGAAGCTATTGCCGTTTATGAATCACCGTTAGCCATCATAGAAGGCCCGCTCATGAAAGGGATGAATATTGTGGGGGAATATTTTGGGAACGGAAAAATGTTCCTACCACAAGTAGTGAAAAGCGCTCGCGTCATGAAACAAGCAGTTGCGATTCTCGAACCCCTTTTACTGGCTTCTGCGCAAACGGCGGGCGACAGGCAACGGAAAAAAATCCTTCTTGCTACAGTAAAAGGAGATGTACACGATATCGGTAAAAATATCGTAGGTGTTGTCTTGGCTTGTAACGGATACGATATCATTGATTTAGGAGTAATGGTCCCTAATGAAAAAATTATTGAGGCGGCGATAGAACATCAAGTAGATATCATCGGACTGAGCGGATTAATTACACCATCGCTTGAAATAATGACAGAGATGGCGCAATTACTCTCCAGCAAAAACTTGAATATTCCGTTGCTCATTGGAGGAGCCACAACATCCAAAGTTCACACTGCGGTAAAAATTGACCCACATTCCACATTCCCCGTTCTGCATGTCAGAGACGCGGGAACTGCTGCACAAGAAGTGAGTTACCTACTATCCAAAGATTCCGGTGACTTTGTATCCAAAACTAAATTAGAATATGAGCGAGTTAGAGAAAACTATCTGAAACATCAAGATAAAAATCCACTTGTAGACTTTCATTTAACTCAAGAAAACGCATTTAAGCAAAGTACCATCATAGTAGCTCCCAAAGAAAAATCCAAAATTACTTTGCGTTATAACGCAACAGAAGTTAGGCCTTATATCGACTGGACTCCATTTTTTCAAACTTGGGGTTTAGCCGGAAAATTTCCAGATATTTTAAATGATGAAATAGTAGGAATTCAGGCCACTGAATTATGGAAAGATGCACAAGAATTACTTGATGAAATTCAAATAAATCCGCGTATTTCCATTCAAGCCATATTTCAAATTTTACCTGTCGCAAAGAAAAATGCTATTACTGTGCAGGTAGAAAATAGCAACAAACAATTTCATTTTTTAAGGCAACAAAATTTTAAAAAGAATGACGAACCTCATTATAGCCTAATAGACTTTTTGGGGCAAGATGACTATTTAGGCATATTTGCCGTTAATGCCGGAAAAGGAGTGGATGAATGGCTCCAAGAGATTGCTTCTGAAAATAACGATTACAAAGAAATACTTATCAAAGCCATAGCGGACAGATTAGCGGAAGCAGCTACAGAGAAGCTTCATGAAGACGTCCGAAAAAAATACTGGGGATATGCGGCGCAAGAGACTCTGAATACCGAGGAGTTGCTTCAAGAAAAATTCCAAGGAATCAGACCTGCACCTGGTTATCCTGCTTGTCCAGATCACACTGAAAAACAAACCATTTGGGAGATATTAGAACCAGATAAAACAATTGATCTTGAGCTAACAGAGAGTATGGCCATGTATCCAACTGCTGCTGTTAGTGGTTATTTCTTTGCACATCCTGAAGCCAAATATTTTGGTATTCCAAGAATGGGAAAAGACCAGCTTGAAGCCTATGCTCAAGCAAAAAATATAGATATAAAAACTGCTCAACGATGGTTGGGCCATATCGTTCCAAACTTATGAAAGTGATTCAACATATCCAGGAAGCCAAAGACACTCTTTTCAGCTTTGAAATTCTTCCACCATTGAAGGGGTCAACGATTGATTCCATTTTTCAAACCATGGACAATCTCATGGAATTTAACCCCGCATTTGTGGATGTAACTTACCATCGTGAGGAGTTTATTTATTTGGATGAAGGCAATGGTTTGTTGCGAAAAAAAACAACTAGAAAAAGACCAGGCACTGTTGGTATTTGCGCAGCAATTGGGAATAAATACAAAGTTGATATGGTTCCTCACGTTTTATGTGGCGGATTTACCGCCGAAGAAACGGAAGACGCTTTAATTGATCTCAGCTTCCTTGGTATCGACAACGTTCTAGCTTTGCGTGGCGACCCCATCAAAAGCCAACCCGATTTCCGACAAGAACCAGGCGGACATGCGCATGCCACGGAATTGGTTCAGCAAATTCAACACATGAATCACGGAAAATACTTGGACCCTGAATTGCGCAATTCGGAAAAAACCAACTTCTGCATTGGTGTTGCTGGTTACCCAGAAAAACACTTTGAAGCTCCCAATCTCAATACAGACTTAAAATACTTGAAAGAAAAGGTGGAAGCTGGCGCCGATTACATCGTGACACAAATGTTCTTTGACAACCAAGCATTTTTCGAATTTGAGAAAAAATGCAGAGACAATGGTATTCATGTCCCCATCATCCCCGGCATCAAACCACTACTTACTAAAAAACAATTGGTCAGCATTCCTAAAAACTTTTATATCAACTTACCCGATGATTTAGTAGACCCGATGATGTCCGCAAAAAGTGACGAAGAAGTAAAAGAAATAGGCATTCAATGGTGCATTGATCAATGCAAAGATCTCCGCGCTCATGGCGTTCCCGTTCTTCATTTTTATACCATGGGGAAATCCAAAGAAACCGCCCAAATTGCCAAAGCTGTTTGGTAAAGTTTTGTTGAACGTTTTACATTCTATTTTCACAACATGTTTACGGAAGTAGAAAAAGACAGAATTATACAAATGGCTTGGGAAGATCGAACTTCGTTTGAAGCGATTTACTTCCAATTTGGATTAACAGAAGCTCAAGTCATCGATTTCATGCGTCAAAACTCCTTGCCTTCTAGTTTCAAAATGTGGCGAAAAAGAATGTCCGGTAGAGTTACCAAGCACCATCAAAAAATGGGTGGTGGTCCTGATCGTTTCAAATGCAACCGACAACGGAGTATAAGCAACAATAAAATCAGCAAGCGCTAGTTCAACTTGAACTTTGCTCGAATTCTCTCTGGTAAAAATTGAATAGGGTTAATGGAAGTATCCCCCAACCAACTTGATTTTCTTAGGACCACATAGAGCATTGTTGCACCAAACATCAACAAGCCAAATAAAGCAGATGACCAATTGGTTTGATCAAAAATTAAGTTTGAAACAATCTGCTCTATAGCAACTATACCGCCTAGAAACCAGGCATAGCGCGTAACAGCGAGCACCTGCCAAATAGAACCCTCAATCATCTTCTGCCCCATCCACGCACCCATTAAAAAGTGAATAGCCGTTGATACTGCGATGGCCAATCCAACATATTGCACACCATGAGGAAGTGAATACCAAGTTCCCATCGCCATCATGGCCACATAAATTAATTTGATCCAACTAGCCTGAAATGTACCATTCACCGCACGCAACAAAGCATCACTCACTCGATTCAATGTTCTAAATATTACCGCAACAAATAAGTATTGAAGAATGATTCCTGATCCAGCGTATTGAGGTCCCAAATACACGGTCATTAACCATTCAGCATGAAAAATAACCCACACCGATACAGGAATAATCGCCAAGCCCAAAACATGCGTGGTTAGCACTACCAATCTTCTCAATCGTTCCGGTTCGTCTTGCATTTTTGACATCCCACTAAACAACACGTTGTCACTTAATTTGGCCATGATAGTTATGGGCAATGAAACAACGTATGCACTGCGCTCATACCACCCAGCAATCACTCCCTGTTGTGGACCCAAACCTAGTGGAACCAAAGTAACATCTACTTTGGTTGCAGCATAGTTCAACGCATTAAACAGCGTACTTCCAACTCCGTAATGCAACAACTCCTTGGTTCCTTGCTTGACTCCTTCCCATCCCACCTTGATGGGTGTGTACCACCAATAGGCCAATGTCATCAATGCGTTTTGTGCAAACAAAGCCCATACATAGGCCCATACGCCAAATCCCAAAATGGCCAAGGTTAAACCAATCAGTAGATTCCCTCCCACGATACTTACCATGCTCGCTTTGAAAAAAGTTTTGAAAGCCATTTGTTTCATCATAAAGCTGCGAGGCACTACACCCAAAGCAGAAATGAAAAAACTAGTACAAACTACCTGCGTAACAATCGTTAGTTTAGGCATGCTGTATATTGCGCCTATCCAAGGTGCAAGAGCAACAAACAACAATGTAAATGAAGCACCTAAACCAAATGCAGTCCAGAAAGCACCGTTGATATGATGCTGACCTACTTCCTTTCTCTGAATAATGGCAGGGCCTATTCCAACCTGAGAAAAAATCTCTGCAAAACCCATGATGCTCAATACCACGCCCATCATCGCAAAATCTGCAGGTGAAATCCAACGAGCCATGATTGCTGTATATACCAATTGAATCGCAACTTGAAGCACTACCGTTAAGGTATTCCAAGAAAAACTATTGATCCATTGCTTACGTTCTGACATATTGCAATATTAGTCCTTGGATTCTTTGATTACCGGATAAACTATCCGAGTTTCCCGCTTCACGATGTGAACATAATAGATGCCATCTGAAAAACTACTGATGTCAAATTTTAGTTGATTACCAAGATGACTACCGTGTCTAAGCACTTGTCCTTGCGAATTGTAAATCTCATAACGCCAAAAACAATGTGGTCCATTCATATCCAATTGAAACAAACCGGTTGTCGGCATCGGATAAGGATTCCCCATTTGCGAGTGTACTGATTCATTGCCTCCATTGGGTGTTTGAAAAAGAGAAGACACATTCCATTCATGCCATTTCTGCTCTATGGTTAAAGCACCTACGTAACGCTCGTTGCTTAAATAAAACTGTTGATCTGTTCTGGATACAATAGCCTCCAATTGATGAAATGGGAGCCCCAATTCTACTCGTCGCTTGTTTCCACTAAAAAATCCATTAGAAGAATAATCCCACAACAACCAAACAAAGGGTTGGAGAAACGAGGTGTATCCGCATAGTGCAATCGCTTGATCTTGATTAAAAAAAGTAGCTCCCGTAATCAAACCGTTGACATTGAATGTCTCTCGCAAATGAGCAATATGACTACCCGCAGTCAATGGCAATGCATATCGCTTGGTTTGATTGGATACCCAACATTTGGAGAATATAAAAATACTATCTGAAGTAGGTAAAAATGCCTCTGCGTCAAAATCATGGTTATTCAAAGTCGGATCCCATGAAACTTGATCCTCATATTCGAAATGTATGGTATCCACTGATGAAATATCATTGGCATAAAAATCAACCAATGGAATCAGAAAAAATTTCAAATCGACACGATTCCCCAAATTGTTACCAATGTCTCCTACAACTAGATGTGTTTGATTCACCTGACATTCCTCCCAATCGATATTGCTGAGGCAATTCCACAATACTGTATCTAAAATATCTCCTGTTATTGAGTCTACGGCAAAAAACATCGCATCCGTATCATCATTATGCGTCCAATAATAACCGTCATAAAAAAACATGCCTGACGTTTCTTGAACAGAATTCGGCAAAACAATGGAAGCAGTAGGAGATAAAATCGTTGAGGCATACCAACATGAACCATCATTGGAATTGGCCACGGGGTTATAATTGGAAGCCTGCGAATCTGTGCAACCCCATACCTGAGCAAAGGTTGAACTAGATCCGAAAAACAAGAGAATTACCCCACATACATATTTCACCATATCAAGAAATTTTTGACCAATCCGAATTGCCCCTGCTCATCTCATCCAAATATCTTCTGACTGAATAATGCTTAGGCAAACTCAAGGTTGCATCTTCCTCCACCATTTCCAAGGCACACTCTCTGGCTACCAATAATATAGATTGATCTTTGACTATATCCGCAATCTTCAATTGCAATACACCGCTTTGCTGTGTGCCTGAAATATCGCCAGGTCCTCTCAATTCCAAATCCACTTCAGCAATCTCAAAACCATCGTTGGTTCTGACCATGGTTTCCATTCTGGTTTTTGACTCATTGGACAACTTGTTACCTGTCATCAAAATACAATAACTCTGATCCGCTCCTCGTCCTACTCTGCCTCTCAATTGATGCAATTGAGACAAACCAAAACGCTCGGCACTTTCAATCACCATGACAGAAGCATTGGGTACGTTAACACCCACCTCGATAACCGTAGTCGCAATCATGATCTGCGTTTGCCGCTGGATAAAAATATTCATCTCATAATCTCGATCTTCTGGCTTGATTCGACCATGCACGATACTAATTTGATATTGAGGTCTCGGAAATCGCCGAGAAATACTGTCATAGCCATCTTGCAAATCTTTGTAATCCAAAGCCTCACTTTCTTCTATCAAAGGATAAACGACATATACCTGTCTTCCTTTTTTTATCTCATTCTCCATGAATTGAAAAACCTCCAATCGGCGGGAATCTGATCGCCAAATTGTTTCAATGGGTTTTCTACCCGGTGGCAACTCATCTATGACACTGACATCTAAATCGCCATAAACTGTCATGGCCAGCGTTCTGGGAATTGGCGTTGCGGTCATAACCAAAATATGTGGAGGAATTGTTGCCTTGGCCCAAAGACGAGCACGCTGGGCAACACCAAAACGATGCTGTTCATCAATGATAACCAATCCCAATTTTTGAAATTGAACAACGGGTTCAATCAAGGCATGTGTGCCGACCAACAATTGAATGCTGCCTTCCAATAAGCCTTGATGTATTCTTCGTCGTTCAGCAGTCTTTGTACTACCCGTCAACAATGCAACCTCGCAATTTAATGGTGCGAGTAGTTCTTTCATACTCTGATGATGTTGAATGGCTAAAATCTCGGTAGGTGCCATTAAACATGCCTGAAAACCATTGTCAACGGCCAAAAGCATCGCAAGAATCGCGACAATAGTTTTTCCACTACCAACATCCCCTTGAATCAACCGATTCATGTGAAAACCCTTGGCCACATCCTGTCTAATCTCCTTTACCACACGCTTCTGCGCATTGGTCAACTCAAATGGAAGATGATTGTTATAAAAGTCCAAAAATAAATCACCCACTTTCTCAAATACTACACCTCGCTCATCTTTGGTCAATGCGACCTTTTGACGGGCAACTTGAATTTGCAAGAAAAATAATTCTTCAAATTTCAATCTCCTGCGAGCAGATTCTAATTTCTTGGAATCTTGCGGAAAATGAACTTCACGCAAGGCAGCCTCGCGCGAAATCAATTTATACTTCATCAATAAGTACTCTGGAAGATTCTCTTCAATCAATCCAGCGGGTAATTGACTCACCAATGTTCTCGTCAACTGAGCAATGCCGTGACTATTGAGCCCCTTTTTGGAACATTTTTCTGTGGTTCGATAAACGGGTTTGAAAGTATTCCCGGCATTCCACCTTGACTGCTCTACCCACTCTACTTCTGGGTGAGGAATGTTGTAACGACCTGAAAAAAGCGCGGGCTTACCGTAAACCAAATAGGTTTGACCAATCTGAAAGTTCTTCTGAATCCAACTAGCACCTTTGAACCAAACCAATTCTATATCCCCTGATGAATCCCTGAACCTTCCTGTTAATCGCTTAGCTCTACCCATACCCACTTCCGTAAAACTCACGCATTCCAACAACAACTGAACGGGCTCACTCTCTCCTTGAATTTGCTTAACCGTTGTAATTTGAGACTTATCCACATATCGAAATGGGAAATACAACAACAAGTCCCTCAAGGTATAAATACCCAATTCATCGCGAAGTAGTTCGGCCTTGGCCGGACCCACTCCCTTGAGGTAAACTATATCTTGAAGCAAATTCATTTCTTTTCAATTACACCCATTACGATTTGATGCGTCCACTTATTTTTTGTCATGAGGTACAATAAAATAAATGTCAATCCAATCCCAACCATATTCCATAAATAGTAACTGACCATGTCATCCGTTCCTATCCAATGCTTGATCAACATCGTGCAGGCATAATGCCACAAATAAATCCCCATCGATTCTGCACCTATCCAATTCAATGCGTTTGAGCCTTTGCCCTTGTAGGGATTAATATCACTGGCAACTTGGAAGAGCAATAGGACATTGGCAATATAAAAGTACAACCATTCATATGACCAATGACTCCAATAAAAATTGGCCACAACAGAAACCAAATAAATGGGATAGATCAATCGCATACCCTTTATTGGGGCAAGCCATTGAATGTTTTGTCTGAGAAAAACACCCCAGATAAAAAAGATCCAATATTGCATTCGATAAATGCTTTGAAAGGTATCAAGCGGTGCAAAATATCGAGGTAGCTTATCAAAATCAACCCCATGAGAAATGCCATAAAACAAAAAAGAGACAATGATTACCCACCAAAATCGCTTGGCCGATGAGCGAACACGTAGATACAAGAAACGAGTAAGCGCCATCCATAGTATCAAAGATGGAATAAACCACAAATGAAAAAAGGGTTTGATAAAATGTCGAACCAATACTACAACTGGATTTTGATGACTATCAAAAACATAAATACTCAAACCACAAAATACAATCACCGCCAATATCCAGGGAATTATCACACGATGTTTATACTGATTCAACATGGCTATTAAACTCATGCCAAGCACTCTATCCAAGGGAAACAGAAATCCTGAAAGAAAAATAAAAAGCGGCATATGAAAACTGTAAATCACAGATCTCAACAATGAATCATCCAACGGCTCTGGAATCACATGCCCAATAATCACCAGCAGAATCAATATTCCTTTTAGGCTATCCCAACCGTAATTTCTTTCAGCAGTCATAAATTAAAAATATGGGGATTAATTGAAATCCCCAATACATTTTTAGATAAATTCGAACATTCCACTTTTTATGAAAGCCATTCTCCAACGCGTAACTTCTGCTTCCGTTTCTATCGACGGACATGTGGTAGGTGAAATTAAAAAAGGCCTCTTGATTCTTCTAGGAATTGGACCTGAAGACGACAGCAACGATGCCCAGTACCTGATTCAAAAAATCACCCAAATGCGCATTTTCAGTGACGAAGAAGGCAAGATGAATAAGTCAGTATTAGACATTCAAGGAGAATTATTGGTAATTAGTCAATTCACACTATTTGCAGAGACAAAAAAAGGAAACCGACCCAGCTTCATCAAAAGCGCGTCGCCGGGTGATGCGAAAATTAAATATTTGGATTGGATTGCGAGATTAAAATCTCAATTCCCAAACAAGATAGCCACTGGCGAATTTGGAGCGGATATGCAGGTTACACTAACCAATGATGGGCCTGTCACTATTTCCATTGATTCTAAAAACCCCTAATCTTCAAACCTCCCAAGACTTTCCTGTTCTGAAAACCGTCCCTTTGAAATACGCTACTACCTCATTATGTTGATTGGTCACTGTAATGTAATACAACCCTGTTTTAGAGGTCAAGCTCTTTTCTTCAACTTGCGTTCTCAAGCAATCTCCCACCGCTACTTTCTTGACATGAGAAATACTCGTTTCTATACTAACCGAATGAATACCGTGCGCGTTGGAAGCAAAAGCCAAAGCACTGTCAGCCAGAGAATAAGTGATTCCGCCATGCGCAATGGCAAAACCATTGAGCATTTCTTCTCGCACGGTAAGCTCCAACACACTAATCCCGGGACCATCTTCGATTCGGACAATCCCCAACCACTTTGAAAAAGGATCATTGTTGTACATGGCGTCAACAACTCGCGAAGCCAAGCTATTTTGATTATTGCTCATCAAATTGTAAGTTATACATTTTGTGATAATGTCCATTCAAAGTCATCAAATTACTATGAGTGCCCTCCTCGATTATTTTACCCTTATCCAATACTAAAATCCGATCCGCCTCTTGAATGGTGGATAAACGATGCGCAACAACAAAAGAAGTTCTTCCTTCGGTAATCACGCGTGTTGCATTTTGAATCAACTTCTCAGACTCTGAATCTATACTACTCGTAGCCTCATCTAAAATCAAAATCGCCGGATCACGCAAGTATGCACGAACAAAAGCCAACAATTGTCTTTGTCCAACACTCAATACTGCACCACGCTCTCTTACATCAAATTGATAATCGCCTGGCAATTGCATAATGAAATCATGAATCCCCACCTTCTCACAGGCCTCCATTACGCGTTCTTTCGAAATAGATGAATCAAATAGTGTCAAGTTGTTATAAATAGAGTCACTGAACAAAAAAACCTCCTGCGGCACAACGGCAATCCTATTTCGCAACGCATCCAAACTCCAAGCTTTGACATCTCTTCCGTCAATTTTAATGCTACCCGATTGGGGTTCATACAAACGATTGATCAATTGCACAATGGTTGACTTTCCGCTACCAGTATGACCAACCAAAGCTATCATTTCGCCCTCATTTACCTTGAGATTAAAATCCCGCAATACCCATTGTTCGTCTACATAGGCAAAATCGACTTTTGAAAAGGTTACTTCACCTTTCATCTCTTCGGTCTTCAGTTCACCCGTCTGCATTTGAGATTCATCTCGGTCCAACATTTGAAAAACACGTTCGGCATTGATCATCCCCATTTGCAAGACATTGAAATTATCCGCCATTTGTCTGATGGGACGATACATCATCGAAATAAAAGTTGAGAATTGCAACAAAACACCTGGAGATGATGTTGCATCAAAAGCCCCTCTCATGGCCCAACCCAACATCAAGCTTACAGACAAAGCTGAAAGCACCTCTACCACTGGGAAAAAAATCGAATATGCCCAAACGCCTCGAATGTGCGCGTCTCTGTGCTTTTCATTGATCTCCTCAAACTTGGCTTGCTCACGCTTCTCTTGTCTAAACATTTGAACGATGTGCATTCCCGTCACGTGTTCTTGAATAAACACATTGATTCGTGCTACCTCATTGCGTACATCATTGAAAGACTTCTTTACCGATTCCTGGAAAATCTTGGTGGCATAAAGCAAAATTGGAATAGGGAGAACTACCACCAAGGTCATTTTCCAGTCCACCCAAATCATGGCACCAATGATGACAATCAATTTCAAAATATCTCTAAAGATGTCCAGCAATCCTACGGAGAAAACCTCAGCAATTCCATCAACGTCGGATATATGCCGAGTGACCATTTGACCAACTGGCGTTTTGTCATAAAAGCCCAATCGAAAACCCAAACTATGTTTGTACAATTCAGCACGCATATCCAAGGTAATCGACTGCGCCATTTTATTGGCCTGGTAGGTTTGGTAATACTGAATCAAACTCTCTATGATAAGCACTGCAACAAATCCAACTGCAGCCCATGTAATGGCATTAAAATCACCCGATGGCAAGTCTTTGTCCAACAGATCTTTCATTTGAGATGGACGAATGACGGACATACCAGCCAACACCAACACCAAGAAAAAGGTCAAATAAAATTGAACCCGATAAGGCGAACTCCGTTGATACAAACGCCAAAAAATTTTCAAATCAAATGCTTTTCCTGATGTCTTAGACATATCGCCCCTCCTGTATGTATGGATATTTCACTTCCGTTAAATAGAGCCCGCATGCGTGAACACTATCACCCGCAGCTCCTCTCTCCTTTTTGTCAATTACTGATTGCATTTCCTCTACACTCATCTTTCCTCTTCCCACCTCTATCAATGTTCCCACCACCGCGCGTACCATGTTGCGCAAGAATCTATCTGCGACAATATGAAACACCCATTGATTTTCATTCACCTTGGTCCATTCTGCTTTTCGCACATCACAAATATTGGTCTTCTGACCTCCACCTGATTTACAGAAACTAGAGAAGTCACCCTTGAAAACCAATTTGGACGCGGCTTGGTTCATTTTATCAAAATCCAATTCATAAGGATAGAACATGGATCTACCAAATTGAAAAGGATCCTTTTTAAAATGCATGTAATAATGGTAACCGCGCTCAATAGCATCAAATCGCGTGTGGTCTTTATCTCCAACTCTAAAAACTTCTTGAATCCCAATACCTGATGGTAAAAATTGATTCAATCGAAAAACCAATTGCTCCGCATCCACAATTTCTTTCTGCGCATTGAAGTGGGCATAAAATTCTGTGGCATGAACACCTGAATCTGTCCTTCCGCAACCCGTGGTAATCACCTTTTCTTGTCGCAATATCTTGCACAATGCTTCTTCCAATACTTCCTGAACAGAAACCGCATTGGGCTGTCGCTGCCAGCCATGAAAAGCCGAACCATCATACGACAGTCGAATAAAATACCGTGGCCAACGCTGCTCTTCCATGTAGTTTGATTGGGATACAAAAAACAAAGGCGCAAATATCTTGCGCCTTTGTGAATTATGCTATGTTAAACGAGATTAATTCCAAATTTTCTTTTTGGCCATTATCTCGTTGCTCTTCATCACGACAACTACATGCATTCCACTGATATCAGCAGGCAATGCAACACTTTGAGAAAAATTGCCTGAACCAACAGCAATACCATTTTGAACAAACAACTCTTGACCAGACAAGTTGAAAATTTTAACCGTCAAAGTTTCTGCGCTAACAGATGAGCCCTTGATCATCAATTGACCATTGGCTCTTTGGTTGACGATGCTCCAATCGTTCAATTGACTTTGCGCAATACCATTGGGAATTGCCGCATTAACAACTTGGGAAAAAGTGTAAACATGATCTCCCGATGTTGTCCCGTTTCCATTTGTAGCATTTCCAGCACAATAAAACGTAACATCTCCTTGATCAGTTGACGGCGCCTGCCAAGTAAAGGTCCAAGTGTGCGAACCATTGCCCGTCCCAGAATCTTGCTGATGAACAACATTTCTGCGATTATTTCCGCCAATCATAGCTGTCTTTATGGTACTTCCTACACCTGCATTCAATGTACCTGCATTAGCTCCTGAAGCCAAAAGAGCCTCAAATCCAAAACCAAATAAATTAACACCACTCTCCGCAACAGTTACGTTGATGGTATAGGTTTGACCGGGGGTATACTCCCAATTCACCAAATCTGGACTTGTGATGGATATCGTTCCTCCAGCTGAATTCACAGCTGTACCACCATGGCAATCTGTACAATTGTCTTCTCCAGGAGATCCTGTAGATCCCGCTTTACCGTTATCATTCTGAACTCCAAAAAAGAAAATGCTCGCTACCGAAAGCCAAAAGGC
>JACCDM010625209.1_pt1 | contig 15166 bp, 13 predicted proteins | sample 7445851 | NCBI WGS metagenome assembly JACCDM01 (sample SAMN15323438, study PRJNA562643) | freshwater metagenome | isolation source: river surface water | place: USA:Blue River Watershed | collected 2017-08-16
TGTCGCAAAAGTTTCATAGAAAGTTTGTCTGCCAATTTTCTGTAATTGGTCAATGTCATTAATTGTTACTTTTTTTATTTCAATCTCAGTCATTTTCTATTTGCTGTGTCGTTTTTAAGGTTACCGCAAACGGTTTCTGGCTTGGCGGCGTGCCGAACTTTTTAAATTAAACTTAAACCCGAAGTTAGATTATTATTGTACATAAAAATCGTTTTTTCGAAGAAAGGGCCGAGGCATGTAGCCAAACCAGTGTTATGAGCATTTATTTCTTTTTATTGAACGTATAGCCTAACCCGATACTGAAAAAGCTTGTAAAATTATAACTTTGATTATTTTTTTTTCCTCCGATTAGAAGAACACTATTATCTGTGTTTTTCCACAGTAAAAAGCCTAAACCACCTTTTGTAGTTAAGTAAAGGTTATCGGTTAAATTATTTTTTAAAGTTAGACCGATTACATTGTCTATTGTTATGAATGGGCCAAATGTCCTTTCTGATTTTGTGTACAAATAATCAAACTCGGACTGCGGATTTGAAACCAAAGTATCATATGCATAGTACATTTTGTGGACCTGACTTATGAATGATGTTTGATTATTGTAAAATAAGCCTAATTTAAAGTGAGAATTCTTAATTAGGAAATATTCTATACCGATTTGAATGCCAAATCTCTGACCAAAATTTTCTGCGTAGGCTGATTTTTTAATGAAGGTTCCAATTGGAACTTTATCAATTCTATTTATATGATATGTTACTCCAGGAGATATGGAAAAGTTAGAAATTGTTTTTTTCCACGAAAGGTTGATATTTCTTCCAATGTAAACATCATTATAATTGAATTCGACCGAACATTGGCTAAATGAAGAAAATGAAAGTAATAAAATAAGATAACTACAAATTGATTTCATTTAACATATAATAAATATAGAAATTGTTCATTTCACTTTATTTATAACGTATTTCGGTCATGCATATTGCTCATAACTTACTTATACACGCTATAAACCTACCTTAAAGCATCAAATATTGTTGTATAAGCGAAGTTTTATTGCGCTTAGCTAAAATATAAATAATCTTTACAAATCATCGAAAGGCGAACGTATTTGTTGTAAATTTTTGGGGCAAACATGTGTATAAATTTCAATCGATTGTTTCGTTTATTTTTGACACATTTGAATGAATAATATTAATATCTGGTAGTTATTCCTTATTCAAGAATAGCTGTACCTTTGCTACATGAAGTTTAGCGATTTTCCAATTCAAGATATCCTTAAAAAGCAATTGGCCGCACTAGGCTTCAAACGTCCTACAGATATTCAATTCAAAGCTATAAAGCATATTCTAAACGGTGAAGATGTAATGGCAGTGGCACAAACCGGCACAGGAAAAACAGCAGCATTCGTTATTCCCGTTTTGCACATGTTGCTTTCTAAAAAACGCTCAAAAAACGACGGCGTGCAAGTACTTGTAATGGTGCCGACACGCGAACTAGCAAAACAAATTGCCAACGTGTTTCAAGACATCGGAAAAGACAGCGGCATACAAATTCTTGGGCTTCATGGTGGTGTTGAACAAGAATCTCAAATTTCTAAACTTCAAAAACGTGTAGATGTGCTCGTAGCTACGCCAGGAAGAATGTTTGACCTCATTGCGCAAGGACATATCGATATTTCTCGCTTGGCCTGCCTTATTCTTGACGAAGCCGACCTAATGTTAGATCTTGGTTTCAATAAAGACATAAAAGACGTTCTGAAAAAGATTCCAAAGAACCGACAAACATTGTTCTTTACTGCCACCATTTCAAAGAAAATAAAATCCTTGGCTTATGACGTAGTGCGCGATGCCATCCGTATTCAAATTTCACCTAAAAACCCAGTGGCAAAAAACGTGGAACATGCAGTGGCACTTGTAGAAATGGACGACAAACGTTTTTTCCTAGAAAACATGCTGAAGGAATACGCCGACCTGAAATTTATTGTGTTTGCACGCACGAAGGTACGTGTAGAACGAGTCGTCGCAGCGATGCAACGGGTAGGTGTTTCAACGGAAGCGCTCCACGGTGGCATGGAACAAAAAGACCGCTTTGCCATTTTAGATCGTTTTCGAAATGGTGAAAATCAAGTGTTGGTTACTACGGATGTGGCGTGCCGAGGAATCGATATTCCCGATATGGATTACGTGATCAATTACGATCTTCCCGAAAATCCCGAAAACTATGTGCACCGATGTGGCCGATCGGGTAGGGGGAACAAACGCGGACAAGCACTTTCCTTCTGTAGCAAAGACGAAGAGGCACTTTTAGCTCAAATAGAAGAATACACCGGAGAAGAAATTACGCGATACGACATTCATCCGGATGAATATCAAGACATTATTTTTGATGCCGATGATCCCCACTATAATTGGAAAAAACTCATTGAAGACAACGAGGATCCAAATTCTTGGATGGATAAATAATTCCTAATCTTGCTCGTTATCTAAAGCAGGTAAATCCTGATCTTCCGATAGTTCCAATGCTTTGACCGACTGTACAGCATTCCCCGCAATTCCACGAATAGAAGCATGCATGTCAATCGTGTTGTAAATGACCTTTTCTAATTGTTTTTCACGCTCTTTCCAAATCCGATGCATGGAACGTTTTTCAGATTCTAAAGCCGATTTCATCGACGAAAATCCCTCAACAATTGCTTCAATTTGCATTCTGAAATTTGTACTGGTAAGAAAATCATAGAGCATTACCATTTTATCTCCTTTGTTTACCTGAGAACCAAGTGCCTGACTGATTTGAATTAAAGATTCTCTTAATATTCCAGCAAGTGCTTTGAATTCCTCGAAGGTACAGATATAAACACCGTCTTTCATGCCCATTCGTTCCATACCGCTTGGCATTACTTCTGTCACTAAAACTCCAATATTGGCTCCTTTTTCTCTCATGTCAGCCTTAAATTTCTCAATCCACGAAGCTTGAAAATCTTTGGTACGCTTACTTTCGTAGTAAATCTTTCCGCATTGTTGTAATTCACGTGTGTTCACCAATTGGATGCAATCTCCACCTCTGGCGCCTTTTTTTATTTCTTCGATGGTATCTAGCGGAAATTGTGTGGCTAAAAACTCTTCGATTGCCAATTCTTGCACCTCTCCCTGTAACTGCATGGAACCTTGTTCTTGCTTGCGCTTCATTTCTTCGGTGAGGTTGCGCTGGTCTTCCAGTTTTTTCTGCAATTCCCTGATTTTTAATTCGTTTTCGTCATCAGCAGCCTTCTTGATTTTAATGCGCTCCGCTTCTAATTGCTCATTCAACTTACGTTCAGCCTCAACGAGCGCAGCAGTTTTTGCTTCCTCTTTTTCGCGTTTCAAGCGTTCGATTTCTGCTTTTGCTTTATTATATTCAGCTAATTGCTTGGACTTTTCGTTCAATTCTTCTTGAAGTGTTTTAAATTGCTCTTCTTGCTCTTCAATTGCCTTTTTTCGCCATTTTTCCTCGGCCTTTTTCTCTTTCTCTTTCACGGCAATCTCTAAACGCTCTTGAAACAATTCATTTTCTCTTTGTTTTTTCTCTTCAAAAGCGGCCAATTCATCTTTCAACTTTTGCTCCCTTTGGGCAACGCCATTCATTTCCGCTTGTAGTTCTTTTTGGTATTTTTCTTTGAGTTCGTTTTCAATTTGTCGAGAAATTCCGTCGTTCACGTCGATTTCAGTTCCGCATTTCGGACAATTTAGGTGTTGAGCAGTTGTCATTTTTGTTTTCTATTAATACTCTAAATTAAGTAAAACTTAACCTGAATATTTTAAAAATGTTAAAATAAATCGAAAAAGAACTTTGATTTAAATTTTCTATTACTTTTAGTGCATAATTGAGCTAGAGAATGAGCGATTTTAAAGAAAATAAAAGGCAATTAGACAAAGAATTGGAGCAATTTATTGCACTCCTGAATCAATTGTTGCCGCAATATCATTCGTTACTCAAGAAAAAGAATTTAGACCAAGACGAATTAAAGAAACTTGGAGAAATCGAACACTACCTTATTGGCGTAAATTCCAAAATAATGGAAATTAAAGGAAAGCTTGAGCAAGACCTTTTTGGTCAATCCATGGATGTTTATTACAAACTTAAAGTTCAAGCAACAGCTGGAGATCCATCGGCTAAATTAAAATTAGAGAAAATGCGAGATGCATTCGCTGAAGCACTTAAATCAGGTGATTTAGTCAATTACAACTAAGATATCTCTAAAATTTCGTGGTCCTCATTGCCAATTCGCACTACGTCACCTATAGATTTTAAATGAAATTGCTGACCTGCAGGAGATTGTAAATTGATACAGAACACGTCAAGTTCCTGAAAGTGTATTTTCCCAATACCTACGCTAATAAAAAATATGGCTTTTGACGTTTTTACAATGCTTCCGGTAGTTATTCTTGCGTGTTTTGTTTCTGGATTAAGTTGATGAACTATTTGTTGTTGCGATTGAAGAGCAAGTAGCTGACGCGTAAGTTGTTCTTGCTCCAACTGATTCATAGCGGTATCGGTCTCGTGTTTATCTCCTGCTGAACTTTTAGCGGAATTTCCTAAAGATTCCGAAAGAGCCTTTAATTCACGCTCAAGAAAAAGTTGTTTTGCCTTTAATTCACCTATGATGTAATGAAGAACTTCTTTTTTGTCCATCAAGGAAGTTGTTGGTCAAGCAAGTAAATAAACGCGGCAATGCCTGCTGCGCCTAAGGCGAGTTCTCGCTCGTTTACATTTTCAAAAACATCGCTAGGCGCATGGTGAAAATCAAAGTAGCGCTGTGAATCGGGAACAAAACCAAATAAAGGAATACCTGGGAATTCATTTTTCAAAGGTCCGATATCAACGCCGCCATAACCTTTTTCAAAAACGTGTAAATCGTATGGTTTGAAGATGCCTGAGAAAGATGCTAAGAGTCGAACTTGCTCTTCAGATCCATCGCACGAAAAACCACGAGGAGCGAAACCTCCACGGTCGCTCTCCAGAGCGGCAAGTTGTTTTTCTCCTTTTTCTTTGGTCCATTTTGCATAGGCTTTTCCACCAGCGTTTCCATTTTCCTCGTTCATGAAAAACACGACTCGCAAGGTATGTTTAGGTTTGTATCCCAATTTCTTTAAGATGCGCAACGCTTCCATGCAATGAACCACGCCGGCACCATCGTCGTGTGCGCCTTCACCTGTATCCCACGAATCCAAATGACCACCTAAGGTGATTATTTCATTGTTTGATTTTCCTTTTAATTCACCCATCACATTAAAAGAAGGGGCATCAGGAAATTCCATGCAATTCAATTCTAAGTTTACCTGTAGATTTTCCGTTTTCAACCATTCGGAGACCATTTCAGCGTCTTGAGTGGAAATTGCTGCAGCGGGAATTTTGGGAACTTCTTTTTCGTAATGCATCGAACCTGTATGCGGATGTTCGTCTATCGGTAATCCAAGCGAACGTATAATTACGGCAATGGCGCCTTTTTTTGCTGCTTCAACTGCTCCTTCGCCCCGAATGGCATAACAACCTCCGTAAGCTTTAAAAGTTTGAATTTGAGCAGCATCCATCTTCTGATTTATAAAGACAATTTTCCCAGCTACTTTGGATTTGGAAGCTTTTTTTAATTCCTCCAACGACGAAAATTCGATGAGGTCACCTTTCATTAATCCATTCGTTCCAATAGAACCCCCAAGTGCCAATAAATGCAATTTGTGCAATCTTCCTTTTTTTGAGGTAATCCATCCACTTTCCGTAGTTCCTCGTTCCCAATGGGGAACCGTAATGGGTTGTCGGTATACATTGTCCAATCCGTAAGAAGTGAATTTTGCTTCACTCCAGTCAATTGACATGGCTGCTTTAGCAGATCCAGAAAGTCGTGGACCGATATTTTTGCAGAGTTCTCTTAAATCTGAATAAGCACGACCATTTTCTAAAGCTTCAGTATAAATTGCGCGAATAAAAGTACTGTCTTGACATTGGGCATGTAAAGGTATAAGGAGCCCAAACAAAATAACGAAAGTTTTCATGGTGTAAAAATAAGGAAATTAACAGATGGCATCATTCGAAAATCTGTCACTTCACGTCTTTTATTATCTTTGCAAAAAAATCATGAAATGTCGTTAAAATGTGGAATTGTTGGACTGCCTAATGTGGGTAAGTCAACCTTATTTAATTGTTTGTCCAACGCGAAAGCACAATCAGCAAATTTTCCTTTTTGTACTATTGAACCAAATATCGGAACGATTTCCGTTCCTGATACACGTTTAGAAACACTAGAATCTTTGGTGAAACCTGAGCGAGTGGTGCCAACAACAATGGAGATTGTAGACATTGCAGGATTAGTAAAAGGAGCTTCGAAAGGTGAGGGCTTGGGTAATCAGTTTTTAGCCAATATACGCGAAACGGATGCTATTCTTCATGTACTTAGATGCTTCGATGATGGCAATATTGTGCATGTCGACGGAAGTGTTGATCCGATTAGAGACAAGGAAATAATCGACATCGAATTGCAATTGAAGGATTTAGAAACCATTGAAAAAAAGATTCAAAGTTTAGCAAGAGTAATCAAATCGGGAGATAAGGAGGCTGTAAAGGAAAACGATTTAGCACTTCAAATAAAAGACGGGCTCGAAAAAGGTATTTCAGTTAGAGGCATCGGTTTTTCAAAAGAAGATATGGAGATAATCAAGCGATTTAATTTGATTACGTCCAAACCGGTAATGTATGTCTGTAATGTTGACGAAGCCTCCGTTAAAAATGGAAATGCCTATGTCGAAAAAGTTAAAGCTGCTGTTGCAAATGAACAAGCAGAAGTGTTAGTTTTAGGAGCAAAAATTGAAGCAGATATCACAGAGTTAGAAACTTACGAAGAAAGACAATTATTCTTGGATGAATTGGGGCTTGACGAACCAGGCGTTAATCGTTTAATTCGTTCAGCCTATTCACTGTTGGATTTACAAACATATTTCACTGCAGGTGTTAAAGAGGTTCGCGCTTGGACAATCCGAAAAGGAATGACCGCCCCGCAAGCCGCTGGAGTTATTCACTCGGATTTTGAAAAAGGATTTATTCGAGCCGAGGTCATGAAGTATCAAGATTATACCTCCTTGGGGTCTGAGCAGGCGGTAAAAGAAGCCGGAAAGTTTAAAGTTGAAGGCAAGGAATATGTAGTTTCTGATGGTGACATCATGCATTTTAGATTTAACGTTTAATTTTATAACATGATAAAAGCAAATAATCCAGCATTATCCTCTTGGATTTCCGTTCCGAAAGGATCTGATTTTCCGATTCAAAATATTCCATTTGGAATTGCCTCAAATGATAAGGGACATACTTTTGCTGCAACACGAGTTGGAGATACTGTAATTAATTTGGCAGTGCTTTATCAATTCGGCTATTTGAATGGATTGGGATTCACGTTAGCCCAATTTGAGGCCATCAGTTTAAATGCTTTGATGAAAAACGGTAAGATGGCTATTCGAGCTTTGCGCGACCGTCTGTCAAACCTTTTTGATGCTCAGAATCTGGAATTACAGCAAAATACTGTGCATGTCGAGGAGATTTGTTACGAATTATCCGCTGTTTCCATGTGTATGCCAGTTGAAATTGGAGATTATACTGATTTCTATTCAAGTAAAGAACACGCCACCAACGTGGGTATGATGTTCCGTGATCCGGCAAATGCGCTTTTACCCAATTGGCTTTGGATTCCTGTAGGCTACCATGGAAGGGCGTCTTCAGTCATTTTATCAGGTCAAGATATTCACAGACCAAAAGGTCAAATTAAACCGGATCCATCTGCAAATCCAATTTTTGCTCCCTCGCGTCAAGTTGATTTTGAATTAGAAATGGCCTTTATTACATTTGAAGGAAAAGCTTTAGGTGATAGCATTCAAACATATGAATCAGAAGATTTTATATTTGGACTTTGTCTATTTAACGATTGGTCAGCACGCGACATTCAATCCTGGGAATATGTGCCATTGGGGCCCTTTCTAGCAAAGAATTTTGCTTCTTCAATTTCGGCATGGATTGTTACCTTGGATGCCTTACAACCTTTTGCTGTTGAGACTCCTAAACAAGAGCCAGCTGTATTATCTTATCTTGAATTTGAAGGGAAGAAATCATACGATGTCAAACTTGAAGTTGCCATTCAACCGGAAAATTCAGAAGAAACCACCATTTGTCGTTCGAATTTCAAATACATGTATTGGAATATGGCGCAACAACTCGCGCACCATACGGTGAATGGGTGCAATGTAAGATGCGGTGACCTTATGGGATCGGGTACAATTTCTGGACCTACTGAAGATTCTTACGGTTCTATGTTGGAATTAGCATGGAAAGGAACAAAACCCTTGAAATTAGTTAACGGTGAAGAGCGTAAGTTTATTCAAGATAATGACACGGTGATCATGAGAGGATATTGTGAAAATAATAACGTGAGAATAGGATTTGGAGAAGTAAAGGCAAAATTGCTACCTTCGAAGTAGTGCAACACTACGATTCACATACAAAAATTGATTTTGAATTAGAACGCAAGGAAATTCTAAATGCGTTTAAGTCTCTTTTAAAAGCAATTAACGATCGGTCCAAAGACGATACTAGATTAATTCGCAAAGCTTTTGACGTAGCGCTGGAAGCGCACAAAGACATGCGAAGGAAATCCGGTGAGCCATACATTTATCATCCGATTGCAGTTGCTAGAATTTGCGCAGAAGAAATGGGACTTGGGGCCACTGCGGTGGTGTGTGCTTTGTTACACGACACAGTAGAAGATACGCATATTACCTTGCAAGATGTTGAAGATTTATTCGGACCAAAAGTGCGTTTGATTATCGATGGACTTACGAAAATCCCAGAAGTTTTTGATGAAAATGCGAGCATTCAAGCGGAGAATTTTCGTAAAATGCTATTAACGATTTCCGATGATCTGAGAGTCGTTCTTATCAAATTGGCGGATCGCTTACACAATATGCGAACACTCGATTCCATGCGTGCAGACAAGCAATTAAAGATTGCATCTGAAACGAAATTTTTGTACGCCCCGCTTGCCCATCGACTTGGTTTGTACTCGGTAAAAATGGAACTTGAGGATTTGTCTATGAAATATTGTGAGGCAGAGGCTTATAGAGAAATCGAAAGTAAATTAAAAAGCACCTCAGATGTTCGAAATCGATTTATTCGAAGGTTTATTGCGCCGATTAAAGAAACCCTTCTTCACGAAGGTTATATTTTTGAAATAAAAGCAAGGACTAAATCCATTTCCTCAATTTGGAAAAAAATGCAATCCAAAGATATTCCTTTTGAGGAAGTTTTTGATGTTTTCGCACTTCGAATCATTGTGGAAACCCCCATTGAATTAGAGAAACCCGATTGTTGGCGAATTTATTCAATAGTCACCGATTTTTATCAACCAAGTCCAGAAAGATTAAGAGATTGGGTGTCAACTCCTCGTGCAAATGGTTACGAATCGTTGCATACTACTGTCATGTCGCCAACTGGAAAATGGGTGGAAGTTCAGATTCGATCCAAAAGAATGGACGAAATCGCGGAAAAAGGGCTAGCTGCTCATTACAAATACAAAGAATCTTCGTCTGAAGAAAGTAAGTTTGACAGGTGGATAGCGGAAATCAGGGAATTGTTAGACAATCCCGAAACTACGGCAATGGAATTTGTAAATGATTTCAAATTGAATTTATTCAACGATGAAATTTACGTTTTTACGCCAAAGGGTGAGTTAAGAGTCTTGCCATCGGGCTCTACCATTTTAGATTTTGCATATGATATTCATACAGAAATTGGAAACAAATGTATTGGTGCGAAAGTAAATAACCGTTTAATGCCGCTGAGTTATCAATTGCAAAATGGAGATCAATTGGAAATTATCACCTCTTCAAAGCAAAAACCTAACGAAGAATGGCTGAGATTTGTGGTTTCTGCGCGCGCAAAGCAGAAAATTAAGGCATCTCTCAACGAAGAGCGAAAAGTAATTGCCCAAGACGGCAAAGAAATTCTGGAGCGAAAGTTCAAACAGTTCAATATTCGAATGAACTCCGACAATATAAGCTTTCTAGAGAAGCATTTTTCAACAGGAAGTGCTACTGAGCTTTATTTTAGAATCGCTAAAGGAAAAATTGACCTAGCAAAATTGCGTGAATTTGAGGTGAATAATGGGGTTTTACAATTCACAAAAAAAGAACCGGTTAAGAAAATACTGGAAGAATTCTCCAAGCCAGAATCTTTTGATTTAAAATCGGATACAATCTTAATCGGCGATGATTTTAAAGGCTTTGATTACCAACTTGCTAAATGTTGTAATCCAATTCCAGGAGATAAAGTATTTGGATTTATAACGGTTGGAGATGGAATCAAAATTCACCGATTCAATTGCCCAAATGCTATGCACCTTATGTCGAAAATGGCATACCGATGCATCAAAGCAAAATGGAAATCCGACAAAATGGTGGAGCGTGTGGCAGCTATAAAAATTGTTGGTATCGATCAAATGGGCTTGGTTAATAAACTGACTGACATCATTTCTAAACAAGAAAATGTCAATATGAAAAGTATTTCATTTGAGACAGAGGATGGTGTTTTTGAAGGGAAGCTAAAAGTAATGGTTTTCGATACAGAGCACTTGGAGCAATTAATCCGAAAGTTTGAAGCGGTTGAAGGTGTACAGCGTGTATCGCGCTGGGATACTGAGGAAGAAATTAATTGACATTAAACCATAGTCTCATCTTATTTTCTTGAGTTTCCTGAGTTCTGCTTATCTTTGCACTAGAAAAATAGACATGGCACAACAAAAATTTGCAACAAGAGAAGAGGATTATTCCAAATGGTACAATGAGTTAGTTTACAGAGCAGATTTGGCGGAACATTCGGACGTCAGAGGCTGTATGGTAATAAAACCTTATGGTTACGCTATCTGGGAAAAGATGAAAGATATTTTGGATGCAAAATTCAAGGAAACTGGTCATTCAAATGCATACTTCCCTTTGTTTATTCCTAAATCTTACCTCAGTAAAGAAGCCAGTCATGTCGATGGTTTTGCAAAAGAGTGTGCGGTAGTGACCCATTATCGATTAAAGAATGCCGAAGATGGGAGTGGAGTAGTGGTGGATCCTACGGCAAAATTAGAAGAGGAATTGATTGTTCGACCTACCTCTGAAACCATCATTTGGAACTCGTACAAAAACTGGATTCAATCCTATCGCGATTTGCCAATATTGATTAATCAATGGGCGAATGTGGTTCGTTGGGAGATGCGTACCCGACTTTTCTTAAGAACAGCTGAATTTTTATGGCAGGAAGGCCACACAGCTCACGCTACAAAGCAGGAAGCTATTGAAGAAGCAGAGCGCATGTTGGATGTTTATGCTGAATTCGCAGAAAACTACATGGCTATGCCGGTCATTAAAGGAAGAAAATCAGAATCGGAACGATTTGCCGGAGCAGAAGATACGTTGTGCATAGAAGCGCTAATGCAAGATGGAAAAGCATTGCAAGCAGGAACTTCACACTTTCTAGGGCAAAATTTTGCCAAAGCTTTTGAGGTAAAATATACTGACAAAGAAGGAAAACAGGAATATGTTTGGGCTACTTCTTGGGGTGTTTCTACGCGTTTGATGGGGGCATTGATCATGACGCATTCCGATGATGAAGGCCTGGTTTTACCACCAGCATTGGCACCAATTCAAGTGGTGGCTGTTCCAATTCATCGTACTGAAGAAGAATTGAATGCCATTACGGACAAGATGAAAGGATTGGAACAAAAGCTAAAAGCACGTGGCATTTCCTTTAAATATGACTACGATGACAATAAACGGCCTGGATGGAAGTTTGCCGAATACGAAGCAAAAGGTGTTCCTGTGAGAATCGCAATGGGTCCTCGTGATTTAGAAAACGGTAAAGCAGAAATTGCTCGCCGTGACACCAAAGAAAAATTTTCTATAGATTTTGAAGGCTTGGACCAATACATTGAGAATTTACTTGCGGAAATTCAATTAAATCTCCTGGAAAGAGCCAAGTCCTTTCGCGCACTGAATTATAAAAAAGTAGACACTTACGAGCAATTCAAAAAGGAAATTGAAAAGGGAGGGTTTTTCTTGTGTCATTGGGATGGAACAAAAGAAACAGAAGCTAAAATCAAAGAAGAAACCCAAGCTACAATTCGGTGTATTGCATTGGATCAAGAAGCCGAAAATGGAGTCTGTATGGTAACAGGGAAACCTTCATCAGGTCGCGTGATCTTTGCTAAAGCATATTAATTTGTCCGTTTTTAGGTTCAAGCATTTCTCGATTCGTCAAGAAAATTCTGCCTTAAAGGTCGGCACCGACAGTATGTTATTAGGCAGTCTCGTTAACGCTGATTCACCTGGCTATATCCTCGACGTTGGAACCGGGTGTGGAGTCCTATCACTCATGATGGCACAGCATTTTCCAAATGCTTTCATTTCTGCGTTGGAAATAGATAACGATTCATGCATAGATGCGCAATTAAATTTTACAGAATCAACCTGGTTAGACCGTCTAGAACTTATACGTAAAGATTTTTTCGAATTCAGCAGCTCAATAAAATTTGATTTAATCATCAGTAATCCGCCTTTTCATTTCGAAGTGGTAAAGAGCGAAAATTCACGTAAGAACAAGGCAAAAAGATGGACTAAATCAGAATTCCAACAATTTTATGCAAAGTGTGCCGAGTTATCACATCTTGGAACAGATCTTTTTCTAATCGTTCCTTATTTATGGCACGTTGAACATTTGACATTGGCAACTTCGTTTGGATGGCAAGCTCATCAGAAAATTATAATCCATAGCAGTATTGAGAAGCAAAATTCTCGCGTCTTGATTAATTTTAAACGCGAAATTGTAAACGAATGTATGGTTTCAGAAATAACGATACGAAATATTGATGGAACTTATTCGGACGAATATATAGTGTTAACCAAGGAGTTTCATGGCGTAGCACTTTAGCTTACATACCAATTATACTTAAAAATATGCCGTCTATAACCTTCGCCATCATAGGAATATTTAATGTTTCCATGGTGTCGCTTTCTTGATGATAATGTTTGTTTCTGTAAAATGAAGTGTCCGTAATCATGAGTGCGTCGAAGCCAAAATTCCAATAATTCAAATGATCTGAAAAATCAACTCCAGTAAGAGATCGAGGGGCTGTAAATTTTTTTGTCGAAATCTGATTCGTTTTCTTGTAAGCTTTACAAAATTGTTTAACGAAACTTCCATACGATGATTTTCTAACCAACGTAATAAAATCTCCTCGACTTCCGTATTTTAATTTGAGTAGTGAAATTGGATAATCTTGAGAATTCTTTTCTTTGGAGAAATACCCAATCATTTCAACGGAAATCATCCCAATTACTGGAATATTAGAGTTTCTTAAGTATTGTGCATGGATATAGCTTCCCATAGATTTAGTTCTGAAAAACGGAGGTTCTTCCAAACTGTAGGCAACCAAATCTACTCGAAAAGGCAATTTTAAATTTTTCAGTAAGCGAGCAAGTTCAAGTAATCCAACAACTCCACTGGCATTGTCGTCTGCACCTTCTTGATTACCACAAACATCGTAATGAGCGCCAATAATGACTCGTTGGGAGTGTTCAGTTCCGAACGAACAAATGACATTTTTGTATACGTTTTTATTAACGTTAAATAATTGATAATCTACACTATCCGAATATTTTGAAAATTCATTAAAAATGTATGCTGCCGTTTCATTTAATTGGTTCACATTCATAAAATGCCTGTATTCAGCAGTTTTAGTAAGTTTTATCAAATGTGCGTTAATTTGTGTTGTGTCGGCTTTTTGTTGTGCATGACAAAGACTCCCGAAAAAGAGTAAAAACATGCACCAATAAAGTTTAGAACTCAAGAAGTGTTTGACTATCATTTGATTTTAAAATTAGCCATTTTTGACTACAATTAACATTTCCCAAGGTTTTGGTTGTTCATTTAACCTTACTTTTGGGCATGAGGTTTCTTATTCTTTTTGCTTTTTGTTTGATTGCTGAGTATATTTTTATTGAAAGTTTTTTTCGAATTGGAGGCATCATTTCAAGTATTGGTTGGTTAGTTTCAATAATGTTCATTTTGTCGTTTATTGTGATGATGACATTTTTTAGACGAAAATCAAAAGATTATCGTATTGCTTTTTATGCTTTTGGTTTGATGATTTTCTCTTCTGTTCCGGCTTTATTTTATTTGATTCCGGGATTACTTTACTTGGTTTTTGATAATTCTGTTTTTGCTTATATAGGATGGGCCTTCGCGGCGCTTATTGCGCTTGGCATTTTCTTGGGAATAATTGTAGGACGTTGGAATTGGAAAGTTCATACCATTTCTCCGAAATTTAATAATTTACCGGAATTTCTTAAAGGGAAGAGAATAGTTCAGATTAGCGATATTCATGTGGGTAGCTTTTTTGGAAATAAGAAACGTGTTCGAAAAGCTATTCAAATGATTAATAATCAAAATCCGGATTATGTTTTTTTTACCGGCGATTTAGTTAACAATACTGCTGACGAAATGGAGGAGTGGGTGGATGTTTTCAGTGAGATAAACGCCTTATGTGGTAAGTATTCTATTCTTGGAAATCACGATTATGGTGATTATGTAGCATGGAATAATGAGGAGGAAAAAAGAAATAATTTCGAGAAATTAATTCGTGTCCATGAGAAAATTGGTTTTGTTTTATTAAGAAATGAATCCATTATACTCGGTGAAAATACATGGTTACTGGGGGTAGAGAATTGGGGGAAACCACCTTTCCGACAGAGTGGAGATGTAAACAAAGCGCTATTCGGAGTTCCAGAAAACGATTTTAAAATTTTATTATCCCACGATCCGAGTCACTTTGATGAAAAAATAGCTGGTAAAACGACGATATCGTTAACCTTGTCTGGTCACACGCATGGAATGCAATTCGGAATAGAACGCTTCGGAATTAAATGGAGTCCGGTTTCATTTAAATATTCGAAATGGGCAGGATTATACAGAGTATCAAATCAATTTTTATACGTAAATCGCGGTTTTGGTTACCTCGGTTTTCCCGGTAGAGTTGGAATTTATCCGGAGATCACGCTGATCAAACTTTAGTGTTAAGTCAAAAATAAAGAATCGTTAAATCATTTAAGTTTGAAACAAA